>Ga0134105_1001839_pt1 | contig 13504 bp, 16 predicted proteins | sample 16_3_2metaG_FD_94457 | JGI IMG/M metagenome (GOLD analysis project Ga0134105, IMG submission 94457) | Switchgrass degrading microbial communities from high solid loading bioreactors in New Hampshire, USA - 16_60_3.3_214_A3 metaG | ecosystem: Engineered > Bioreactor > Semi-continuous > Anaerobic... | reverse complement strand
TTCACTCTCGACCACGGCCAGGGTAATTCAGCCGTCACTGGTTGATTACCTGAAATGATGCGCATCATGCCATCGGGACATATTGGAGGTGCTGCTATGCAAATCAATACGGAGCCTTTTGGAACCATCGAGATTCATGAGGATGTTGTGATCACCTTTCCCGAGGGCATACCGGGCTTTGAGGATCTGCGCAGGTTTACCCTGCTGAGCATGGGCGAAGGGTTTGTGAACTTTTTCTGGCTGCAGAGCCTTGAGAGGCCTGAAATATGCTTCGTTGTCACCGATCCCTTTGTCATATATAATGGGTATGAGGTAGAGATAGATGATGCGGACGCTGAGTTTCTGGGCATTACCAGCCCCGAAACGGTATTGACCCTGGCTATCGTGGTCATTCCGGAAGATCCCAGGGACATAAGGGTGAACCTGAAGGCACCGCTCATCATCAATGTGGAAAAGAAGCTGGGCAAGCAGGTGCTTCAGCAGGACGAATCCCTGCCCATCCGGTACTACCTCAACCGCTGCTGAGAAAGAGCCGCCGCGCTTTTAAGGGGTTGAACCATATGTTGGTACTGACAAGAAAAAAAGGACAATCGGTCATGATAGGCCATGATATAGAAATATCCCTCATCGATATCCAGGGAGACCAGGTGCGGCTGGGGATCAAGGCGCCAAAGAGCGTGGCCGTGCACCGCAAGGAAATCTACGAGGAAATCCGGAGGGAGAACCAGCTGGCCACCATGAGTTCCCGGGATGCCATTGACAGGCTGAAGGGAAGGCCCACGCAGGAAGGCGCGGAGCCGGGAACCTGAAGCGGGATCTTGCCGGGCGCCTCTTGCCGTTGCTGCGATGATGGCGGGCTTCCTGCGGTAGATCGTTGCATTAGCCTATCATCAGAACAGTTATCCATGCCAGGTGCCATTGTAAACCATTGGTAACCTGGCATTTTTCACTATTGCAGAATGGGAATGAAATGCCATGCGGCGCTTGAACCATAAAAAAGAACCGGATGTAAATCCGGTTCTTTTGGTTTGCGCCGGTTGCAAATTGAATTACCTGAGCAGCTGCAGGACGTTCTGGGGCTGCTGATTGGCCTGTGCCAGCATAGCGGAAGCGGCCTGCTGCAGGATGGTGTTCTTGGTGAACTCCATCATTTCCTTGGCCATGTCCACATCGCGGATGCGGCTTTCGGCAGCGGTCAGGTTCTCGGCAGAGGTACCCAGGTTGTTGATGGTGTGCTCCAGACGGTTCTGATATGCACCGAGCTGCGAGCGCTGTGCGGATACTTCCGCAATGGCCTTGTCAATAACCTGTATGTTCTTGTCAAAGCCTGCGCCTGCGGCGGTTACATCAATATCATTTATGCTACCGACTTCACTAACAGCACCTGTGCCAAGGTCCTCGGCCTTCATGCTGGCAATGTTGATTTCCATAGTGGTCTCCTGGTTGGGGCCTATCTGGAAGACAATTGAACCTGTGCCAGTGCTCAAAGAACCATTCAGGAGGGGCTTGGTGTTGAACTCTGTCTTCTCGGCGATCCTGTCGATTTCTGCCTTCAGCTGCTCGATTTCCTTCTGGATCTCTTCCAGGTCAGCGTCGGTGTAGGTGCCGTTGTTCGCCTGAACGGCCAGTTCCCTCATGCGCTGCAGCATGCTGTGGGTTTCAGCGAGGGCGCCCTCTGCGGTCTGGATCAGGGAAATACCGTCCTGGGCATTTCGGATAGCCTGATTCAAACCTCTGATCTGGCCTCTCATCTTCTCGCTGATGGCAAGGCCTGCGGCGTCATCGCCGGCACGGTTGATGCGGTATCCGGAAGACAGCTTCTCCAGGGACTTTCCGGTTGCGGTGTTGTTGATGCTCAACTGACGATAGGTATTCAGAGCGGAAATGTTGTGGTTGATAATCATATCATCATCCTCCTTGATTCATTTTGGGGAGAATCCTTTCTCCCGCGTTTTGTTCCTTTCACCCGGAACAAGGGTTTATGGGTAAACCTTTCTGCCGAACCGGCGCCTGAACGGCAAAAAAGTTTTCCTTCTGCCAGATTTATCGGCGAACCCATACTGAAACTTTAGGGTTTGCACTACTTTTTTTACCACATTTCTGGAAGTCGAAACACCAAATTTAAAAACATACCAACTGTCTTTTCACGGCTTAATGCGCAGCCGCTGCCTGGCTGTCCACTGAAAGATTTAAGTTTCCCGGCAGCATGCCGATATATATTACACAGATGATTCGGGAGGGGAAAGCATGAGAATTGGTGGTATAGATAATAATGTGCCGATAAAAGCCGCGGTTTCTTCTGAAAATGCCGTGAAGGCTGTTGCGATGGGAAACACAAGCCCCGGCAGGGAAACGGACCTGAATGAAGAATCTGTGGCCAATTGGCGGGTCAGCGACAGTTTTTTAAAGAAGGTTGTCGAGAAGGCCAACCAGACCATGGCCATCCAGAACCGCTACCTGGAGTTCCAGATTCATGAAAAGACCAATGAGATTATCGTCAAGGTTGTTGACAGGGAAACCAACGAAGTGATCAGGGAGATACCCTCCGAAAAGATCCTTGATATGTTTGCCAGCATGCTGGAAATAGCCGGCCTGCTGGTGGATGAAAGAAGGTGATCAATCTATGAACATATACAATATCAATAACTTTTCGGGATTTTCGTCCACCACGAGGATCACCGGTTTGTCGGGACTGGATACCGATACTATGGTCCAGGAACTGATGAAAGCAGAAAGAATCCCGCTGGACAAGCTTTACCAAAAACGGACCCTCGTGGAATGGAAGCGGGATGCTTACCGTGAAGTGATCAACAGGCTCAGGGGACTTAAGAGTACGTTCTTCGACATTGTGAACCGCTCGTCCTATATCCTGTCCACCAATTCCGTCAAGGTGATGTCGGCAAAAGTCGGCAGTAATGCTTACCTGGATGTTACCGCCACCGCTGATGCGAAGGCGGGGAGCCATCGGGTAAGAGTGCTCCAGGTGGCCACCGGGGATAAGGCTGTCAGCGGCGCGCCCGTGAGCAGGGCGATAACCGGTGAGGTTTCCGATGACCTGAACCTCTCAGGCAAGAGCATCATGGTAACCCTGGACGGGGTATCGAAGGAAATCGCGCTGGATAATTACAGCCTGAATCCGGCGGATCCGAATTATATAGCCACACAGCTTCAGGATGCCCTGGATAAGGCCTTTGGGACAGGCAAGCTCACAGTGGGCTTTGAGTCCGGGAAACTGACCATCGGTACCACTGGTGGTGCCACCAGGGCGACCGTAGGAAATCCAGCAGATCCCGAAAAAAGCGGTCTTTCCGCCCTTGGCCTTAAGGCCGGGGATTCCAACCGCATATCCCTCAACGACACGCTGGAAAAACTGCAGGACAAGCTGGCCGAACCGCTCCAGTTCAATGAGAACGGCGAAGTCCAGTTCAGCATCAATGGCAAGCTTATCACCGCCAAAAAGACTGAGACCCTTTCCCAGGTGCTGGCCCGCATCAACAACACCACCGAGGCCAATGTAACCATCCAGTATGATGAGCTGGCCGATAAATTTACCCTGACCTCCAAACAGCTGGGCCAGGGCGATAACCTGGTGGTGGAGGACATTGGCGGTAATTTCCTGACCGCGCTTGGCCTTTCGGATGACCGGGCCGAACGCACTGAGGGCCAGGATGCCGTCATCCTGATTAACGGGAACCAGCAGGTGGTCAGAAGTTCCAACCAGTTCACCATCAACGGCGTGACCTACAACCTGAAGGAAGCGCATCCCACCGATTCCGAAGGAGACACCGTCACGGTGGAGATGGATGTGGACAAGGCCGTTGAGAATATCAGGAATTTCATCAATAAATACAATGAGCTCATTGATTACCTCAACGGCAAGATCAATGAGAAGTATGACAGGAATTTCCCGCCCCTCACCGATGCCCAAAAGGCGGAGATGAAGGATTCCGACATCGAAAAATGGGAGGCGAAGGCAAAGACCGGTCTTCTGAGGAATGATGACATCCTCCGCAGGATGCTGACAGCCATGCGTACGGCCATGTATGAACCCGTTGAAGGCTGCAGCCTGACCATGAAGGATATCGGCATCGGTACGACCAGCTACCTTGACGGGGGCAGGCTGACGGTCGATGAGGACAAACTCAGGAAGGCCCTGATGGAGAATCCCGATGAAGTGGCCAAACTTTTGAACGGCGTGGATCCCGAAAATCCGGCCTATTACAGGACGTTCACAGCCGAGCAGAAGGCATCCAGATACAAAAAATCGGGTGTCTTCCACAGGATAGCCGATATCATTGAGAACCAGATATCCATTTACAGGGATGCCAACGGCAATAAGGGCGTTCTCCTGGAAAAGGCAGGCATGGAGGGGGATATCACCTACAACGACAACCTGCTGAATGACGAACTGGAGGACTATGACAAAAGGATCAAGGCCATGATTGAAAAGCTGACCAGAAAGGAAGAAAACTATTACCGGCAGTTCTCTGTGCTGGAGACCTATATCAGCCAGATGAACATGCAGAGCGCATGGCTGGCCATGCAATTTAACCAGGGCTGACCATAGAGTGCCGCGCAAATAATGATTTCAGGGGAGGATCATTTTCATGCTAGCTCAGAACGCCTATCAGCAATACAAGGAAAAAAGCATCCAGACGGCCAGTCCTGAAGAATTGACCCTGATGCTTTACAACGGCCTGGTCAAGTTTATCATGAGGGGGATTGATGCCGTCGAGAAGAACAAGACCGAAGAGGCGCACAACAATATCATCCGGGCCCAGGATATCATCCAGGAATTCATGGCCACACTGGATAAGAAATACGAAATAGCCGCCAGTCTGGAACTGCTTTACGACTATATGCTCAGAAGGCTGATCGAAGCCAATACCCACAAGGATTCCGCCATTCTGGGAGAGGTCCTCGACATGGCAAAGCAGCTGAGGGATACATGGGAACAGGCCATGAAGCTTGCCAAACATCCCCGGAAGATGCCTGAGCTTGTCGAGCAGGCGAAATAGGAGCTGCCGGTATGGAGCCTCAGGTATATCTTTCAAGACTCAATGAAATCCTTGTCCAGAAGCAGGCGCGGCTTAAGGAGATGCTGGACCTGACCCGTCTTCAGAAAGAAGCCATTGCCGGCGACGACATGGATGAACTGGAACTCCTCATCGCCAAAAAGCAGGCGAGGATGGATGCGGTGGACAAGCTGGACGAGCAGTTCCTGGTCTATCTGCAGGGGCTTAAGCGGACATTGGGGATAAAATCCCTCGACGAATTGCCCGCCTGGCAGATTCCCGGCGCTGCGGAACTGAAGGAGAATACCGCTGCTGTCCTTGACATCCTCCGCGAAATCAAGGTCGTGGATGATGAAAATACCGCGGCGGTGAAGAGCAGGATAGCCGAACTCAAGGGCAAAATCAGCCAGTCCAACAGTTTCAGAAAGGTTAGTGCGGCCTACCTGCGCCCCGGGCAGAATCTTGCCAATCCCTATTTTGATCAAAAAAAGTAACGGAGGGGACTATGGCAAACTACGAGTGTCATCGATGCGGTCGCATGTTTGAGAGAAGAGGATTGGAAAATGTCTGTCCCGTCTGCGCGCCCCTGGACGAGGAGGATTTTAAAAAGATCAAGGATTTCCTGTCGGAACACCAGGGAGCCAGCACCACCGAGGTCATGCAGCATACGGGTGTGTCGCTGCGGCAGATCAAGCGCTATCTGAAAGAGGAAAGACTGGAGATCGTAGGGGACAACAAGGGTTTCCTCCGGTGCGAGCTGTGCGGAAAGCCTGTGAACAGCGGCCGCTTTTGTGACATCTGTTACAGGGAAGGAACCGCCAAACAGTTGAAAGGCGTAAAGAGCACACCATACAGCAAGTTCAAGGAGGACAAGCACAAGTATACCCGCGAAGTCCGGTATTATGAAAAGGATGAAAAGTAAAAACTGGCATATTCGATAAAGGGATGGGGTTGTCGGCTTACGCGCCGGCAGCCCCATCGGCCTGTTCATGAGCCTAAAAGAGCCGCTTTGGATCCAAAGCGGCATGCAACTGATGCGGGATGGGCTGAAAAACCGCATGAAATCTTCAGGCAATCCTCATAATTTTAATAACTGCCATGCAGCGTTTCAATCAGCCTGTGTATTCTGATATAATATCCAGAGGTAAGTTTGGGAAAAACGGACAAGTGCAGCGACAAACGAAACAGGGCGATGCTATGAGAACAACTGTTATCAGGATAAACCAAAGCGATTTTAAGCCGGAGGAGCTGCTTCCTGCCGCGCAGGCGCTGGCCGCAGGTGGACTGGTGGCCTTTCCCACCGAGACGGTGTACGGTCTGGGGGCGGATGCCCGCAATGCCCGGGCCGTGCGGAAGATCTTCGAAGCCAAGGGAAGGCCCTCGGACAATCCACTGATCGTGCACATCTCGGACATAGAGCAGCTGGAGTCCATTGCCGCCACGGTACCCGAAAAGGCGCGCCGGCTGATGGAAGCCTTCTGGCCCGGTCCGCTGACCCTGATCCTTCCCAAGGCCGCAGAGATACCCGATGAAACAACGGCAGGGCTGTCCACCGTGGCCGTGCGCATGCCGGCAAACCCGATTGCGCTGGCGCTGATCCGGCTGTCGGGGGTGGCCATAGCCGCTCCCAGTGCCAATCTGTCCGGAAGGCCCAGCCCCACATGCGCTGACCATGTGATCGAGGACCTTTCGGGGCGCATTGATTACATTATTGACGGTGGAAGCACTTCGGTCGGGCTGGAATCGACAGTCCTGGATATGACCGCAGACTCCCCGGTGGTCTTAAGGCCGGGCGGGATTAGCGTGGAAATGCTGGAAAGGGTCATTGGTCCCGTCCAGGTGGATAAACTGCCGGAAATGGGCGGAAATACCGTGCCCAAGTCTCCCGGCATGAAGTACAGGCACTATTCCCCGAAGGCTGAGATGACTCTCGTGTGCGGGGAACCGGAACGGGTTGCGGATACCATCAATGCGCTGGTGGCGGAAAACCGGGCAAAGAACAGGAAGACCGGCGTTCTGGCTGCTTCCGAAACCCAGATGAGTTACGCCGCTGATGTGGTGCTGAGCCCCGGATCCAGGCAGGAACCCGAGGCTGTGGCGGCGGCCATTTACAGATGCCTGCGCGAATTTGACGATCAGGGTGTGGAGGTTATTTTTTCGGAAACCTTCCCGGAAGAGGGGATCGGCCTTGCCATCATGAACCGCCTGAAAAAAGCGGCAGGCGGCAGGATGATCCGGGTCTGAGGCATCATCCGAAACCCTGGCAGGATGAGAAGGAACCGCTTTTTGATGATGAATGAAAGGATGGACCCTATGAGAAAGATTCTGTTTGTCTGTACCGGCAATACCTGCAGGAGTGTCATGGCTGAAGCCCTGTTCAACCACCTCCTGGATCAGCGGAACAGAAAGGATATCGTGGTTTCCTCGGCCGGAATATACGCTTTTGAGAACGATCCGGCCAGCCATGAGGCCATCGAGGTACTTAAAAATGAGTACGGGCTCGATATCACATCCCACAGGGCCAGGGTTCTGGATATTGACGATATCAGGAGTGCCTGGCTGATCCTGACCATGACCGAGGAACACAGGAGGATGATCCTGGATGTGTGGCCCGAAGCTGCCGACAAGGTTTTCACAATCAAGGACTATGCCGAGATCCGGGATACCGGTTCGGGCATATCCGATCCGTTCGGCGGTGATTATGAGGTCTACAGGCAGTGTGCCAGCGAGATAGAAAATGCGCTGATGCATATCGCCGACAAAATTTTTGACAATAAGGATTGATTACTATACAATCAATGAAAGAGAGGGGGAAATGGGCTTGCGTATCGCTTTAGGCAGTGATCACGGCGGTTTTCGCCTTAAGGAATTCATAAAAGAGCATCTGACAAAACAGGGACATGAATGCACCGACTGCGGAACCTATGACGAATCATCGGTGGACTATCCCGATTATGCCCTCAAAGCCTGTCAGCTGGTGACGGAGGGCAAATGCGACAGGGCGGTTCTGGTCTGCTCAACAGGTATAGGCATTTCTATCGCGGCCAACAAGGTCAGCGGGATTCGGTGTGCTCTGTGCCATGACTTGCTTTCAGCACGGCTCACAAGGGAACACAACGACACCAACGTGTTGGCCATGGGCGCTTTTATCGTTGGGGAAAAACTGGCCGCGGCCATTGTTGACGAATGGCTCAAAACGCCTTTTTCCAACGAGAAGCGGCATCAAAACAGGATCAATAAGGTGCACGATATTGAAAACAAGTATCTAAAATGACTTTGGAGGTTAATACAATGAACAATGTCTTTGTTTTCGATCATCCGCTCATCCAGCATAAAATCTCGTTGCTGAGGGACAAAAACACCAGCGCCAAGGAGTTCAGGGAACTGGTGTCCGAGATCTCCATGCTGATGGGCTATGAGGTCACACGGGATATCCCGCTGAAAGAGGTAGAGATTGAAACACCGGTTGGCCTGGCCAAGACCCGTGTGATTTCAGGGAAGAAGCTGGCCTTTGTTCCCATCCTTCGTGCCGGTCTGGGTATGGTGGACGGTCTTCTGAAGCTGGTTCCCATGGCAAGGGTTGGCCATATCGGGCTGTATCGGGATCATGATACGCTGGAGCCTGTGGAATATTATTGCAAGCTGCCCGAGGATATCAGCGAACGCGATGTGGTTGTGCTTGATCCCATGCTGGCAACCGGCGGTTCAGGCTGCGATGCCGTCAATGCTCTGAAGAAACGCAACGCCAAGAATATCAAGTTTGTATGCCTCATCGCGTCCAGGCAGGGTATCGAGCGGCTTCACAAGGAGCATCCCGATGTGGCCATCTTTTGTGCGGCTGTTGATGAGACGCTGAACGAATACGGCTATATTGTACCGGGTCTCGGCGATGCCGGCGACAGGCTGTTCGGGACCAAATAGGACAAGGAGAGGTTCTTATGCGTCCTACCTGGGATGAATATTTTATGAGCATTGTGGAACTGGTAAAAACGCGTTCCACCTGTCTGAGACGCCAGGTTGGCGCCCTGCTGGTCAAAGACAAGCGGATCCTGGCAACGGGCTATAACGGCGCGCCGGTTGGCTGCAAACACTGCCTGGAGGTGGGATGCCTCCGCGAAAAACTGGGCGTGCCGTCGGGCCAGCGGCATGAGATCTGCCGTGCCACCCATGCGGAACAGAATGCCATCGCCCAGGCCGCCTATTCGGGAACCAGCGTCAAAAACAGCATCCTGTATGTGACGACACAGCCCTGTGTCATGTGCGCGAAGCTGGCCATCAACGCCGGTATCTCAAAGATTGTCTTCAAGGGTGATTACCCGGATGAGCTTGCCATGGAATTGTTGAAGGAAGCTGGCATCCGGGTGGTTAAATATGAAGAACCGTCGCATGGTTTTGACCCGGGGATTGTAAAGAGGTCCGAGGTGTGAAATGATAACCATTGAATATGAACATCTGGTAGCCTTTTCCGTAGCACTGATCATTGCCTTTTTTTCCACCCCCATCGCCAGAAGGATCGCTTTTCGCACGGGCGCGGTAAACGTACCCAGGGACAACAGGCGCATGCATAAGAAGCCCATGCCGCTTTTTGGCGGTCTGGCCATTATTGCGGGCTTTGTCATCGCCATGGTTTATGGCTTTGCGTCCCGGGATTTATCCGAGTTCTTGTTCTTCCTGTCCCGGCCAAAATCCCTGGGCATCATTTTCGGCGCGCTGATCATCGTGGTGCTGGGCATCGTGGACGATATCAGACCCCTGAAGGCCGGTGTTAAGTTTGTTGTTCAACTGCTGGCAGCCAGTGTGGTCGTCGCAACGGGCACCAGTATCATTTCCATTACCATGCCTTTCACATCGGGTGCCGATAACGGGATGACCTACATCCTGGGAGAAACCATTGCCTTTCTCATTTCGATATTCTGGATTGTCGGTGTCACCAATGCCATCAACCTGATTGACGGGCTTGACGGACTTGCTGCAGGTGTCTCGGGAATTGCGTCCGCATCCCTGTTCATCGTTGCGGTCATCCGCGGACAGGATGACATCGCGCTGGCGGCAGTCTCGCTGGCCGGTGCCATATTCGGTTTCCTACCCTATAACTTCAATCCCGCCAAGATCTTCATGGGAGACACGGGCGCCACGTTTCTGGGCTTTATTCTGGCCGTTTTGTCCATTGAAGGAACCCTGAAATCGGTTACAACCCTGGCCCTGGCCATCCCCATCCTGGTGCTGGGCCTTCCCATCTTTGATACCCTGTTTGCCATCCTGAGGCGTATTGCCAACGGAAGACCCATCGGCGAGGGTGACAGGGGGCATATCCACCACCGGCTTATCGATATGGGGTTCAGCCATAAAATGTCGGTTGTGATCCTATACGTAATAAGCGGTGCATTGGGGCTTCTGTCCATTGTGCTGGTGGATAAGGGGCTCTTGCCTTCAATTATACTTTTGATCCTCATTGTCATGTTCATGGTAGGCGGCGCCAGGAACATATCCGAGATGAACAAGGATCTTCCGATCAATGGTCATCCGGCGAAGACCGGCAAGGAGAAGGGCGTGGATGAAGCCAGCCTTGAAGCGGCATCCGGTCTCCAGCACTCTGAAGAACCGGGGAAACCGGCGGAAGGATCCGACACGACCGATAAGGATAAAGGAACGGGATCATGAAGAGAATCAAGGTCATGTCCGTATTCGGGACGCGTCCCGAAGCGGTTAAGATGGCGCCGCTGGTAAAGGCGTTGGAAGCAAATCCATACATGGAATCGTCGGTGTGCGTCACAGCCCAGCACAGGGAGATGCTGGATCAGGTGCTGGATATCTTCGGTATCCGTCCGGATTACGATCTGAACATCATGCAGGACAGGCAGACACTTGCGGATATCACCACAAGGGCGTTGGAGGGCCTGTATGATGTGTTCGGAAAAGCGGCCCCTGATATCGTGCTGGTCCACGGGGACACCACCACGACCTTTGCCGCCGCATTGGCTGCCTACTACCTGAAGATCCGGGTGGGGCATGTGGAGGCAGGCCTCAGGACCCACGACAAGTATTTTCCCTATCCGGAGGAGATGAACAGGAGGCTTACCGGCGCGATTGCCGATCTGCATTTTGCGCCTACCGTATCCAACAGGGAGAACCTGATCCGGGAAGGCATAAGCCCCGAAAAAATCTATGTGACCGGCAATACGGTGATCGATGCCTTGTCCACAACCGTTTCCGACGGCTTTGTCTTCGGGGATCCCTTTCTGAAGGGATTTTCCTTTGACAATAAAAGGGTGATCGCCATGACGGCACACCGACGTGAGAACATCGGCAGGCCTTTTGAGGAGATCTTTGCAGCCGTCAGGAAGATTGCCGATGATTTTACCGACGTTCACATCATTTACCCGGTGCATCTGAATCCCCTGGTGGGCGAGCCGGCCCGTAGAATTCTTGGGGATCATCCCCGGATACACCTGATTAAGCCTGTCAATGTCCAGGAGATGCATAACCTGATGGCGCGTTCCTATCTGGTTCTGACCGATTCGGGCGGCCTGCAGGAGGAAGCGCCGGCCCTCGGAAAGCCTGTGCTGGTCCTCCGCAATGAAACCGAAAGACCAGAGGCCGTGGCGGCAGGAACGGTCCGCCTGGCGGGTACAGGTTATGAAAGCGTTTACCGGTCTGTCAGGGAGCTTCTGGACAGGGAGGAACTCTATACAAAAATGGCGCGGGCCGTTAATCCCTATGGGGATGGCAGGGCGTCCCGACGCATTGTTGAAGCGCTGCTTCACGGTTTTGGCATCACCGGGGAAAGGCCTGCAGATTTTGTGGCTTGATGCGGGATATTTCCCATGATGATATCCTGAAGGAGGATCCATGGCCGATTTTCTGATGCATATCCTGTTGTCGGACGACGTCTTGGAGAAAATTGAAAGCCGAAGGGTGCTGGAGGGCATTCAAAGGTACAGGACGCTGTACCGGCTTGGCGCCCAGGGGCCTGATCCCCTGTTTTTTTATGAGTTCATATCGGGCGGCAAAAGAAGCCCGTTAAGGGAATTGGGACATACCATGCACAAAAAGCATACCGGCGCATTCCTGAAAATGGGATTCAGCCGGCTTCAAAAGGTGTCCTGGGAGCAGGAATGGCTGGAGCTTGCCGCATACCTTTCGGGCTTTATCTGCCATTTCACCCTCGACCGCCTGATCCATCCCTATGTCTATTGGGCGGCGGAAAACTGGATATGGTCGGTGGACGGGCGCCTGGTCAGCACAACGCACCAGGCTGTTGAAATGGCGCTGGACGTGCTGTTCTGGAAGGAAAGGCGCATGTCTTCCGCCTGTAAGGTGAAAACCCGGAAGTACGTGGATATCGGCAGGCAGTGGCCCAAAAGCGTAAGGGATTTTCTCCTGGAGGCCTTTGCCAGCCTTTATGGTGTCCGGGCCGATGAGAAAAGCCTGAACAGAGTCCTCTCCGATTTTTACAGGGGCCATGATCTTCTGTATGATCCCAGGGGATGGAAGAAAGCGCTGGTCGGTTGGCTGGATGCCTTTACCGGAGGCGGAATAAAACCGCCCAAGGTGCCCTATCCGGCCTTACTGGATGAGACTGTCGACTGGGCCAACCGGAAGCGGCGGACCTGGACGCATCCCTTTAAGGCGGGGGAAGCCCATCGGGAATCGGTGGATGAAATCCTGAGCAAGGCTTCCTTTGAGGCGGCCAATCACATCAACGGGGTATTTGCGGGCATCCTGAAGGGAGAACCCATCGACGGGCTTTTTCCGGATCTCAGCTATGACACGGGTCTGCCCTGTGACGGTCCATAAGACCTGCCGTTTACAATGCTTTCCGGAAAGATTCAAAGCTTTTTCGAGCAAAATAAGATTTAAGAACATTCAGAGGAGGAGCCATGCAGGACTATATCGTCAGAGCCTTGGTGGCAGATACCATCAGCGTTTATGCGGGCGTTACTACCCAAACCGTGGAGGAAGCCAGAAACATTCACAGCATGAACCCGACCCCCTGCGTTGCCCTGGGCAGAACGCTCACCGGGGCAGCCCTCATGTCCCAAACCCTCAAGGACAGGAGCAATACCATCACCATCCAGATCAAGGGGGACGGCCCGATTGGTGGCATCGTTGCGGTGACCGATGCCAATGCCAATGTTCGCGGCTATGTGCACAACCCCTTCTTCGACCTGCCCCTGAACGATAAGGGCAAGTTTGATATCAAGGGCGCCGTGGGAAAAGGCTACATGAACGTGATCAAGGATATCGGGCTCAAGGAGCCGTATATTGGCTATGTGAACCTGGTTTCCGGTGAAATCGCCGAAGATCTTGCTTTCTACTACGCCTCCTCGGAGCAGATTCCCACGGCTGTGAACCTGGGTGTGCTGGTTGCGCCAGAGGGGCATATCCTGGCTGCCGGGGGATTGCTTGTGCAGCTCATGCCCGACACGCCGGAAGAACTGATCGCTTTTCTTGAGGAAAGGATTATGAAACTTCCGCCCATAACCAAC
>Ga0134105_1001836_pt1 | contig 13509 bp, 9 predicted proteins | sample 16_3_2metaG_FD_94457 | JGI IMG/M metagenome (GOLD analysis project Ga0134105, IMG submission 94457) | Switchgrass degrading microbial communities from high solid loading bioreactors in New Hampshire, USA - 16_60_3.3_214_A3 metaG | ecosystem: Engineered > Bioreactor > Semi-continuous > Anaerobic >... | reverse complement strand
CTACATCAGGAAAGGTATGGCTTGTCTTCTCTTTATACCCAAATACTCTGTCCATTACTGCGGTAAATTCTGCTCTTGTTACAAAATCATCTGGTTTAAACTCTCCGCTGGGCTTGCCTCTAAGCACATCCTTACCTGCCCACTTTTGAATTTCAGCTTCAGCCCAATGTCCTGAAATATCTGAAAAGTCAGCGTATGCAATAGATGTGCATGAAAATAAGACGAAGAAACAAGCAATCAGCACCAGTAAACCTCTTTTATTCTTCATCATCTAGAACCCTCCCTAAGTATATTGTTTTTATTTTTAACAATGTTTTCATCATTGTTATTACCATCGTTATTATGTATAGACAAATTTTATTTTACCTATTTCTACATACAATGTCAAATTTCTTTTACCAGTCAAAGAGCCAGTTTACTGGAAACAAAAGGATCATTTTTCAAGTAAACTGACACTCTTTATCCTGATACTATCTTTCAAGTAAAGCCTTAGACTGCATTTTTCACTATTAAAGTCTTCGAGTGTTGAGAACTCACCGGTGTAAAAATTACTTCCATTACTTGTTAAACCTATCGTATTGTCAGTTATCCCGATGACGTAGTATGAAACCGGCTTACCCACATCACCGCTGTCCAATTCGACAATAATTATATATTCCTTATCCGGAAGAAGATTAAACTCCCTGCTCTGGATATATCCCCATTTATCTTCTTCTGAAGTATTCTCGACTTTAATACTTCCATTATCATATGTAAGTTTTATATATTCCTGGCTGTTTGCAGTCCACTGGTCAGGAACATTATCAAAGTTGATATCAAGGTCATTTATGCTATAAAAAGCTGTCTTATTCATGTCTATAATTTCCTGCTTTCCATAGTTGTCCTTAACATATTTAAGACTTTCTATCATATCCAACGTCTGATTATTAAATGTAAAAGGGTTCATATTCCTTTTGTTAGCTTCTCTTGCCTCATCAATAATCGCCAGAGTCTTATCTGTATATTCCATTGCATTTTCTATGTTGTTGGTACCAAAATAATATAGCGCAACCTGCATGTACGCGTTTATTTTCTGCTGCCATTCCTCAGGAACAAACGGCCTTATTTCCACCGAACGGTCAAATAGCTGGAGTCCTTTTTCTATATTTCCTGTAGACAAATAGTATGTTCCTGCCTTGCGAAGAAGTGGGGAGTTTTTATAACTTAAATTTTCTGCCCTGGCAATATAACTGTTCGCTTTTTCAATATCTTCCTTAGTTCTTTCAGATTTTTGAATCAACAGGTTGGCATAGTCAATTAAATATTCTGCTTTGATAGGGTCAAGGGAAGAAGACTTTTTTAAATCCTTCATTGCCGATTCCAGATCCTGCCTGTTTATCCCATCTGCTGCTCTGTTACCGTATCCTCTTGCTGTCTGCATAAATGTGGGAATAATCAGTATTATTAAGGAAACTACTGCTATAATTATGGGATTGACATTGAATCTCTTCAGGGATAATTTCTCCACATTATTGTTTGATGTACCTTTTTTTGATATGTCAATCTGGTCTTCAATGGTGCACATATATGTAGCATTGAATATCGCCGCCAGCTCCCAGAAGAGTAAGAATACAGAAGACAATGAAAAGTCAAAGTCCATAACCGAATGTGCCAAAAGGGCAACAACAGCGCTCACTAAGGCAGCCTGAAGAGCATCCGGTCCTGAGCGTGTTTTGTCCTTCTTCCTGTATAGTCTCACAATCATATATATAATTGAAACTACTAAAAACAGTAATGCAATAACACCAAAGATTCCACATTCTATGGCAACCTGAAGGGGATAATTGTGAGCCTGTGTACTCCAGTAAAGGTATGACTGGTAGGAATAGTACAGCAATCCCCACGCTCCGCCGCCGGCTCCCAGGAACCACCTGTCTTTGAACATTTTCAATCCATCTCTGTAATAAACCAGTCTTTGAAGACTGCTTTTATCAATACTCAAATTATTAAACCTGGTAATTATTCTTATTGGCAAATATCTGTTGCTAAGCATAAGTTCCTTATAGACTCTTCCCGTATCGGTATCTATAACTCTAGCATTGTCAATAACAGCTTTTGTCCCTGAATAATAATTTGCAAAGCTGAAGTCTACAATTTTGCTGTCTTCAGGAACCTTAAAAATTATTTCATTGGCTGCAATACCACTCGTTCCCTTTTGTGAGTACGTTTCCAGACGTGTATTTGTATCAAGAAGAATGTCTTTTTCATTTCTACTATTGATTGCCACCTGATAGACATATGGGTTGTCACCTGTATCTGATGTCTCTGCATCAAAAGACAGCTTGTATTCTTTTCCGGGCTCAAGTGTTTCACTCTGAGTGACAGAATTCCACTTATTGCTATCTATATTGGAATTGTCCAGAACCAATGGTTCGGAGGCGTTGAATACGTATATTACACAAGCAACACCTACTATAGCAATAGCAGCTGCAAGTGCAGCATACACTTTCCAGTTCACTTTTTCCAGCCACTTGACGGTATAGTATGCAAATATGATTAATAGAGCTGAGGCTACAGCGCCAATCAGGATACTGAGCCATATTTTTTCCGTATATCCTTCTGTCTTCCCGATATATGGTGAAATCCTTAAAAATACAGCCAGTGGCGGAATAATTGTGGCAAGTCCCGAAACCGCTCCTCTGATCCTTCTTCCTTTTGGAAGCAGAATTAAATAAATAATAGCTGTTACAGGGAATAGTAAATATGCACCACGGCTGATTGTAAGAAGAAATGTAACAAACAATACCGAGCATACAGCGCCACTTACAACTTTTGGACACAATCTCTCATAGACAATAATAAGCCCAAGACATACAAAATATGCCGCCATTAGATATGCTGCAAGAGCGTTGGGATACTGAATTGTGGAATGTACACGCCCGCTAACAAAAGTGTCAAAAAATATATCCTTCTCTACTCCTAACCCTCTAAGAGTTTTATTTAAACCCTGTGCGATTCCTCCGCCTGCTGCTCCGTCTATCCCAATAATCGATACACCTGTAGCTGAAGCAATTATCACCCATAATGCTGCAAGCCTCCATTTTAAAGAATCAGCCAGTTCAGCCAGCATATAAAATACCGCAAAGTACATACAGTACTTCAGCCATTCCAGTATTGCCAGGCGAAGTCCTACTGCAGCAAATATTGACAGGAAATATACAATCATAAATGCAAATGCAGCGTATTCAAGGGGTGTCTCAAGAAACCTTTCATCCCCCTTAAGATACTTATATATCCAGAAGACCACAAAAGTAATCAATACAAATATTATTACAGGAAGTTGCTCTTGCTCAAAAAATAATCCTCTTACATATGGCGGATAGAATAAAACTACCGCAAGAGCTATAAAGAGCACCAGTTTAAGCCTGGCGAGAACCTTATCAGAGACCAATGGCTTGACGCCTTTTTTTAGTTTTTTATTTTTATCATACGAGTGTTTTGCCTTCATACACAACCCCTAATCCCTTTTTTATCTTTCTTCACTATTATTAAAAGATTTTTAAAAGCAGATATCATTCAATTACCTACGATGATTGTATGAACTTGTATGCATGAGATTACTTCAACTTTTGTCTTGTAATTTTGTCCTCTGGCAAAAGGCTTTTTCTATACAGTCATCGGAATCTATGCATTACCTTGTGTTCATTGTCAGTCTGCCATATACAGCTGTAGTGCCCACCTGTTCCTCTTTCTCTATAGTACTCCTTATCCAGTATTCCTTAAAGAATGCTACGAAGACGCCAGTCATAAGCCCTAGAACCACGGAAATAGTCAGATTCATAGTTTTATTTGGCGATACAGGCTTAGCTGGCGGTACTGCCTTTGAAACTACAATTATACTGGTTTCGCCTACATCCGCAGATTGCTTTATCATTGCCTCCTTATACTTCTGCTGATATGCGTCATATGTCTGCCTTGCCAGTTCCACTTCATGATTAAGCATTTCATATTTTTGCTGCTTTTCAGCATACTCTGCTTGAAGAGTTTCTATCTCCTCCTGGAGTGAGCTGATTTGCTTTTCTATGTTTATTCTCTGTGCTGACAATACAGCAAGATCCACTATAATTTCATTAACTTTCTTTGCCGCTTCCACATATGCTTCATTAATTTCTTCATTTGATAGCTTTAACCCAGCGGTGTCTTCTGTACTCAATCCCAAATTGTCCTTTATTACATCAGATAAAAGTTCATCTTCCAACAAGGTTTTGTTTGTAACAATAGTCGCAGGAGTAGTATCAAGTATGCTTTTTGCTGTGGCAAGTGCTGATGTCATAGCCTCCTCTTCAACGCGTATCCTGGACACTTCCGTCTTAAATTCTGTAAGCTGCGCAAGTTTGGATTCCAACTCCTGTCTCAGTTCTTCAGGACCTCTTGGCTGAGCAAGGAACTCCTTTAGTTCTTCCATAGCTCTATCAAGGTTTTCCTTTTCCTTTTCACTCTGAGATTTTATAAATTGAGCGGAGTTTTCTATCTGCTGCCTGTTTCTCTCTCTAACAAAGCTAGAAAATTTCTCGCTTATGAGATTTGCAACTTTTGCTGCAACATCAGGATCTGTATCCTTCACAGTTACATTTAACAAATTTGTGTTATTTATTGCGCTTACAGTTATTTTATCAGATATTTCTCCAATGGATTTCCCATTCCAACCCATTTCTGTCCGTATGTAGTCAAGTATGGCAGGAGTCTTAACCTGTTCTTTATATGTATCAACCGTCATCAGGGGATATTTTGACAGTGATTCTACTAAATCAAAAATTCTGTTTCCCTCTGTATCTGAAGTTGTTGAGTCAGTAATTGGTGAAATCATAAGCATCGTTTTAGCCTCATAGACAGGATCTATAACAAAAAAAGTTACTATGACACTTACTGTCAAAGAAATTATTGTAAATGTAGCTATTATCCATTTTCCTTTTATTATAGTTTCGATTAATTCTCTTAAACTTAGTTCCTCCACACTGACCACCCTTCTCATTTGTTTTTAAGAAAATTTAATATCCTATTTCCATTATCGTAATTTTTGTATTTAATCCTTACCGTAAAGCTAAAAACAGGCATAAAAATTAGACAGGTTGGAGTACATTTATTCCTAACTCAACGACTCTTGGTTCCCCCATAAAACTTAACAATACCTGCGCCCTGCCTTTTCTTCTGTTAATCCTCAATATCCGGCCTTCCATCGAAACAAGAGGACCGTCTACTACAACAACTCTCCCGTCTTCCATTAAAACATCTGAAAAACCTATAACTTCACTATTACATATCAGCCTGCTTATAATTTCCATCTCATTCGGCTCTATCCTGGCTGGTTCGCGCCCGCTGCATAATAACTTAAAAAGCCCGGGCACATTTTTAAACCCATAATATTCTTCTACATCTATTTTACCATTTACCAGTACATATCCAGGAAAAAGAGGCCTTATGACATATGACCATACTCCGCCCTTTCTTTCTCTCAGCTTTCGCTTGGGTACAATTATTCTGAATTTATTTTCAAACCTATATTCAAGCCTTTCTTTAACTTTATTCTCTTGGCCTGATTTTACAAATACCGCATACCAATTACTATTAAAAACAATTTTATCCATTATGTCTCACGTACTCTTTCTGACAATATGTATAGTCTTAGTAGTATTTTGATTATATTAATCATATTGTCATATGCTTTCTAATATATGAACATGTAAATATTTAGACATATATCTACAATTTTATTATACTATTTTCTACATTAATTAACATTTTATAAAACCATACCTGATATGTCAAATAATACAAGCTTGTAAATAATGGCATAAGTAAAAAAATCCGTCTAATACTGCGGTATCTTAAAGTTTTTTCAATTATTATCGTTTAGAACGGTAATTTTAGGCTATGTTAAACTATTTTATAAAACGAGTTTGTGAATAAAAAGATAGACCAATAAGATAGCCCAATAGAAGTGACTTGAAGGGATAGGAGGAGGACATATTTCATTTTTTTAGAGCAATATTAAATTAGGACAATATTAAACTGAGAGCAAGTTTTCCTAAGCAAGCTGCAAAATGAAACAACGTGGTCCATTTACGTACAATATAAAGAGACCGGGAATACTCCCGGTCTCTTTTATTTAGGATAATTATTAGTCAGTAACAATAACCTTGAAGGATATTGTCTTGCCATTCTTAGTTACAGCTACTACGTTGAATGCATCGCCTGCTTCGAGCGTCTTTAGAGTTTTACCCTTTGGCAGGTTAGACTCTTGATAATAACTGTAGTCAGAATCATTTTCTTTTACTTCTTTACCGTACTGGTCTATTGCCTTAACAGCATCTTTTACAAGTGCTATAAGAGCATTATCCTTAGTAATCTCTTTAACTGAAACTGATACTAATTCGTCGCCTTCTTTAGTAGCTATACCGTTAGTAACAAGTTCAAGTTTATCAATTGCAGGAACATCACTTGATATAGTTATGTTCTTAGTAAGAACAACAGGTCCGGTTTCTCCAAATACATTTACTATAACAGGAATGTCCTTAGTTGTAGCTTTATCAGCATAGTCATCTCTTGTTGATGAATATACAGTATTTGATACACTATCGTATCCTACAAACTTATCGTTAATAATTACACTGTAGAAATCTTTAGGAATTACAACTTTAGTTCCATCTGCCATTAAACCGTTAACTTTTACTTCAACTTCGTATTTGCCAGCTTCGCCATAGTCAGTATTTTCATAAGTCTTGCCAAGGTCAGCAAGCTCGTATGAAGCAATGTCAGCTTTTTCTACTACTTTTGCAGTAAATGTGTAGCTGCTGTTCTTAACTACTGCATTTTCACTATCTATCAGCTTCAATGTGATAGTTGCGGAACCTTTTGCTACTCCATTGATTGCTACACCATCGCTATCAATGTCTGCAGCATCTTTGTTGTCATCAAGTGATACTTTAGCTTTATCTGATGTTTCAACACTAATTGTGTATCCACTAAAGTCGTCTAAATCAACTTTTCTGCCATACTGGTCGTTTATAACGACATCGTCAGCTTCCAATGTTGCTGAAGCACCTATAGCATATACCTTGCTGAAATCGCCTATACCTGCAACTACTGAAGGAACAGCAGGTTTCTTAGCGTTAATTGTGAGAGTTACGAATTTCTGTGTTCCAGTGATAGCAGTTATTAAGATAGTGCCTTCCTCAGGTTTAGTTCTCTTATCGCTGAGTACTAATTCATCTTTACCTGTTACATAGTTCTTCACAAACTTAATTTCTATATCGGATGATGTGTTGAAAGTAACTTTGCCATCGAGATTGCTGGTCATTTCGTTACCAAACTGATCGAGAGCTGTATATTCTATCTTAACATCCTTATCTCCTGCAGCAAACAGTGAAGGAGCAACCATCTTAAATTCATCAACTTTTGAAGCTTCAGCTACTACAACATCGAAAGTAGCTCTCTTACCGTTAGCCAGTGACATTACACTGATTTGTGAAGTACCAGCTGTATAACCTTTTTCATCATAAGGTATAACTTTCATTGTAACCTTATTGTCGCCTTCTGGTGCGAGGTTAGGAGTGTAAGTTACTTTTCCTGAACCATCACTAATTCTTTCTACTGTTGCAACAGAAGGATTTGAAATAGATACTGACAAGTCTTCTTGTACTACGTCAGCATCATCCATTACATTACCGTATTGGTCTTTTGCTTCAACTACGATGTAGAAGTTTGCAGTTTTGCCTGCAACTAATTCCTCATCGTCAGGATTGTATATCTTAGTTAAAGCAATTTCAGCTACTCTTGCTTCTGAACCAACTGTTAATTGTCCATTAACAAATACCTGTGTAGCCTGGTGAATGATGTTTACATTTATCTTTTCACCAACAGAGAAGTCAGAAGTATTTTTTACTAAAGCAGTACCACCGGATACAGGATTTGTTACGGTACCTTTTCCAGGATAAACGTATACTGCTTCATCATCTGAAATATCTTCACCATACTGGTTCAATACTTTATAACCAATTGTAATCTGATCAGTTTCTCCTCTTACCAATGGAGCTGTATCACTTGTAAATTCGATCTTTGCTACTTTCTCATCTTCTACGTCTACTGACAATGTGACATCTTCTCCAAGGCCCTTAACAGTAATATCATAAGTGCCTTGTGTAAGCTGTGATGCCATCTCTAATTCAGCTGATTTCTTGTCTTCAGCGAAAGTAACTGTTTTGATGTTAGCAACAGCGCTTCCCTTCTTTACAGAGAAACTAACTTTGCTTTCATCAACAGCACTACCGAAAGTAACTGTGAATTTCTTTGCTCCTGTAGCTTGTGCAGAAACTTCTACCTCTTCAATGAGGCCAACTTCTACAGCGAGATCTTCATCGATAACGCCAGCATCGATGAGTTTCTCTATAAGAGTTTTACCATCTTTGCATGTAGCAAGGAGCGCTTCAACAGTTATCTCAGCAACATCATTAGCTGTGAGATAAGTTTTGTTCTCGAAGTCTGCAGCACTTGCAAGACCTTTTGATGCTGCAAATTCAAGTACGTCAGCCCATTCAAAATCTGTTCCCTGCTCATAACCCAAAGCAACGAGCATTACTTTGAAGTATTCCTGAGCTTCTACTTTTTTCAGAGGCATAAAGTTGCCCTCAGATCCAACAAAGCCGAGATCCGGATTAGCATAAAGGTAAGCTAAAACAGCTCTTCCTTCAGCATATTTGATCTCATCTGCATCGGCAAAATTTTCAGTACCTTCGAATGCATTAGCCTGTGCTTCAAGGCCACGCAGTCTAAGGAACATAATTGCCATCTGATGTCTTGTTAATTCAGTTGCCAGATATTCATCTGTAACTGTTCCAGTTGTGCCTTTGAGCATTCCAAGTGCTTCGCATATTTCAGCAGCAGTCTTGGTCTCAGCGGCGAATGCAGGAACCATCATTGTTGCGAGCATAGCAACTGTAATGATTACTGCGAAAAGCTTCTTGAGATTCCTCATACTCTCAAATCCTCCTCTAGATTTTTTGGGGAACAGGCTATTATCTATATATAGAGTCGAGCTACGCCTATCCCCTGGATCAATAGCCCAACCTTTATACCAATTTGCTCAAAGCGGACATACAATACCCGCCTTGAATTCAAATTGATTATATCACCGCCATTTTTACCAGTCAACATATCAAGGCCAAGTGTAAAGAAACTGTAACAGAATTGAAATAAAGCGTGTCTTCTACCAACTCTTTATTCCCGATACGCTCACAGGTATAATGGCGATTGATATCATTAATATGTTGCTCAATCCGTGGGGAAAGTTAGTTATTATAGCAGGGAAATATAAATATGTAAGAGAAATTAAATATCTAATGTATTAAATTCTCTCCCCCAGATTTTAGCAATAAAATTATACCACGTAAATTCAGTTATTTCAATGGTTTTGTACGGGCTAAATATGAGAAGAGGTAAATGAAAAACTAAACTCTGATTACCAATAATAAAATAATGTAACAAGCATTAATTCTGCTTAAAAAGAAAAACCGGCATCCATTTGCCGGCTTTTCTTACGCTGTAAGAGGATGTTACTTTGAGCCAATGCTCCGTTCTGCTATTTCTATTGCCTTCTTGACTATATTTCCGCAGTCCCTTGATGTTACAGAGCCCCAGCCCTCAGTTCTGACCGTATCGTAGACTCCAAGTTCCTTTGCAATCTCAGCCTTTAACTCTTCCGACATTAAGCTTCCACGTCTACTCACAGTGATTCCTCCTTATTCTGAAGGTGGTTTTTCCCGCCTTCATTTTTTCGCGCATACATATTATCTGCTTTTTATAAAATTTAATACCCATCTGCTATTGAAGGTTACATTTTTTGATTTATGTTAATATACTGTTAATAGTTGATATGCTAATTAGCTAATCGTACCTTATATTACAGATAGGTGGTGTATCATGTCTTTTTCAGCAAGAGAACTTTTTGCACGCATGATAAAATGTGAAGCAGGCGGCGAAGGCGAAAATGGTATGAAAGCTGTGGCAACGGTAATAATGAACAGAGTTCATATTCCCTATGGCGAATATCAGAGAGTTGGCCTGGGAGACCTGAGAAGAGTTTTGGAACAGCCATATCAATTTACATGTATGATGCCGACAGTTTACGGTGAGACAAATCCACAGACTGTATGGAGCTGTCCTCCTGAGCAAATTCACTATGATATAGCAGACTGGGCTTTGGCCGGTAACCAGCTTTCAGGAGCTGCTGATTGTTTATGGTATTATAATCCATTCAGTCCAGCATGTGAAGACTATTTCCCGCGCAACCGTACAGGAAGTTATTTCAATAGAATAAACCAGCACTGCTTTTACCAGCCTACACCTTTATATGCCCAAACATGACGGTTGCCAGTTATTATTTTGCTCAAATTATTAATGAAGTACAAACTAATATAGCACAAGGACATACAAGGACCAGTATAAAATTTATATATTTTATGAAAGGTGGTGAAAAGCCGTTATTGTAAAACTTAATACAGATACGTTTTTTAAATACGTTTGTTCACAATAGTTTTACATGACGGTTATTATATGTTTTCAACAAATTCGAATTGTAATTCTCTAACGTCTGACACAGTTACATCTTATGAAACATACAGACAAAATAATCAGATTCCTTTTCAACAGGCACAAATTCAACAACCTCAGCTTCAGATGCCTACAGGTATACCGACAGGTCCGTCCCCAATACCCTTAAACGGTGTAGCACAAATGCAGGCAACCCCCGGCCAGCAGATTCCACAGACTCTTCAAAGTACCATGTTTATTCCGGGGTTCCTCAGAACTCAAATTGGCAGAACAATAAGGGTAGAGTTTCTCATTGGTACAAACGGTCCATTGGTTGACCGAACCGGTGTCCTTCTTGGTGTAGGGGCAAGCTATATTCTGCTCAGACCAATTAATTCCGATGACATAATGTTATGTGATCTGTTTTCAATAAAATTTGTCAGCATCATATTATAAATGCTTATTAATGAAACACCATATAACAATGAAAACATAATATAAAATAAAACATCTATAAAATGAAATCATCATGCAAAAGAATGTCTAAATAATAACTTATAAAACAAATTTCATATTATATTAAAATATATGTAAAATATGGGGACGGCCGTGTCCCCATATAACTTTTTATTCAAAGTTTTTTCAATCTGCTTATCCAATATTCTATTTACGTTTACCCAACACTCTGTTTATGCAAAATCTATTTATCCAACATTTCAGGTTTTGCAGGTCTTGATATTTCCGACAGGGCTTCAGAAGCTTCCATATCAAAACGTGTATCTGCTGCCACATCTCCCAGGGCGACTATTCCCACAAGCATATTATTTTCTACGACAGGAAGCCTGCGCACCTGCTGTTTTGACATTATTTCTGATACGTCTTTAACATCCATATCCGGAGTTGCGGTAACAACCTGTGAAGTCATAACATCTTTTACAGCTGTAGACTGTGGATTATTTCCATGGGCTACATTTCTCACTACAATGTCTCTGTCAGTTACAATTCCTATAACTCCGTTCTGATCGCAAACAGGTATAGATCCAACATTATGCTTTTGCATAAGTCGTGCTGCATCAACTACAGTTGACATTGGATTGACATAAGCAACATTTTTGGTCATTATATCCTTTACCTTCATTAATATTTCCTCCTTTGTCGCTTAATCATATTTAGTTTATCCACAGTTTTTTTATTATAAACAGACAGCTGTTGTACAGGGCAGCACATAATTCTTACTTATATAACTTTTAGAATTTTTATTAAACATTTATAAACAATGTAATTTTTAAATTTTTGAATCATGTGAATCAATTTTTATCCACAGTAAACGAATTTTTTCCACGAGTTTTACACAGGTTATAAACAAAAGGTGAATAATAACAAATAAATAGGTTAAACTACAAGTACCCGGATTTATTTGCCACAAATAGGTACAATCCAGCAGTTGCATGATTTTGAAGTTATTTTATTGTGAAGTTGTATTAAGAAAATATAGAAAGTATATAAGAAGTTATATTAAGTTATATTAAGAAAGTATATAATTTGAACGATGATTATCCACTCCTGAGGAAATAAATTCACCGCTAAATCCACAAGATTGTGGATAATTATTTTCCGTGGTAATCCCAGCAGCCCTTTATTCATGCGGGTTTTCAAATTTTCATTTATGTAAATCCACAGGAGGTTAAAATAATGTGGATAATTTTAAAACTTATCCACAAGACGTCATTACAACTTATCAACATAATATTATAAAAATATTACTCATTTAACAGGGTTTTCTGCTATCCTGATATAACTCTGATATTGTATTGATGCCATTTCTTACATTTTTGCTTTCACACTGCGTTTGCCGCTTATTGCACCGAAAAATGCATATCCTGCCGGCGACACTATAAAAAGTGCAAGAAGTACACCAACTATACCAGCTGTAGCAAACATTTTCTGTTCATAATAAATAAGAAGAGAATTCACAACCACCCATATGCACAAGTTAATAATTGATATTGTTTTCAGCCTTTTTCTTCTAACCGGGTTTACTATTGGTTTATATGGCGTGTCTGAAGGGGCATATTTTATTAATACAAATAAAGCCATGAAAAATACTATACCTGTCAGAATTGATAAAAGCAATGTACTTAGCTGTGGGCCTACATATTTGGCAATGAACCCTGCACCAATAAAAAGAACCAGAGAAGTAATTAGGCACCTGTCAAACTTGTCCATATGATAACCGCCCGCTACTGTTCTAATAAAGCCAAAGAACACTAAAGTAGAAATTACAGGTATCAGCACTCCAGCTATGTATGATAATACCAGGAATATAATTACTTTAACTATTCCTCCAATCAGTATCTGAAAACCATAATAATATACCCGTCTTTGTTCATGGCTTTCATTCAATTGTTGAGTAAGGAAATTTGCACATTTATATGACCAAGCATCAATAAACCTCACAGCACTAACCTCTTTTCATAAGTAATATAATGATATAATAATATAAAATGATATAGTATAATTAATAATGATATAACATGATGATGATATAAATTATATATAAAATAAAATACAATATACTTGATACCTTTTTCTATATTATTTCATATTATATAACATTTTTACTAATTTTCCAACTTTTTATTTTCGTCCTCTTCAGAATCAGCATCTCAAAATAGCTAATGTATCAAATAATGAATGGTGCACTGTAAAGGCCGCTTTTATCCACAATTAATACAGCAAGAAAATCTAATATTGTAAATAAATCCTCAAATATACTGTAAATAAACCTATACTGTAAAAAAATCCCCGAATATGACAAAACCCTGTGCTGTTCGCACAGGGCTCTGATATATTTCTGGCAGAGACCTACTTTCCCGGGCCGTCTCCAGCCAAGTATCATCGGCACTGAGAAGCTTAACTGCCGTGTTCGGTATGGGAACGGGTGTT
>Ga0134105_1001829_pt1 | contig 13571 bp, 8 predicted proteins | sample 16_3_2metaG_FD_94457 | JGI IMG/M metagenome (GOLD analysis project Ga0134105, IMG submission 94457) | Switchgrass degrading microbial communities from high solid loading bioreactors in New Hampshire, USA - 16_60_3.3_214_A3 metaG | ecosystem: Engineered > Bioreactor > Semi-continuous > Anaerobic >... | reverse complement strand
ACTCGGCAGTTGCGGCAGGGAAAACAGAGAACAGGGCTCCATAGCATAATCCTGCGACAGCTACACCTAAAGAAAGAGTACCTGTTGACAAATATTGGCCAAAGAAAGCCATATTTACTGCCTGCAACAGGAATATGACCCTCATAGTGTTTAAGTGTCCGAGCTTATCTGAAACAAAACCGCCGATAATTCTGCCTGAAGTATTGAAGATAGCCAATAATACTACAAGCAGGTAGCCATTCTCCCATTGAGCCTGCATATTTGCAATATTTGCGATATGGCCGATTATCATTAAACCGGCGGATGAAGTGAAAGCATACATTATCCATAACTTGTAGAAATTTAATGTTTTCACCATTTCCTTCCAACCTAAATCCCTCTTGTTATCTGATACAGAAGTCTTATTTTTCTCAGCAGGAACTGCTGATTTAGCTGGATTTGTGGATGGGGCATCAAATAAGAGCTGGGATAATACAACTAATATTATTATCGCACCGATACCAAGGTATAAAAAAGTTCTTGAAATACCATAACTTAATAACAGACTGTTTGTCAGGGGGGATATATAAACTGCTGCAAAGCCCACACCCGAAACAACTATTCCGGAAATTAATCCTTTCTTTTGTATCGAAAACCACTTTAATGCGGAAGGTGTTGTAGCTGCATAACAAAAGCCTATTCCTGCACCGCCCAAAACTCCAAAAGTCAGGACCATAACTAAGGGATTATTTGTTAAACTGGACAGTATAAGTCCGCCTCCCAAAAGAATTCCACCGAAAGTGGAGGTCAGACGCGGGCCTCTTATGTCCTGAATTTTTCCCGCAAAAACCATTACAATTGCAAAGACAGCAGTACAAACAGTATAAGGTAATGATGCCTCTGTGCTGGTCCATCCAAGTTCTTTTACCAATGCCTTGCTCATAATGCTCCAGATATAAAGCAAACCTAAAATTAAATTGATGCCTGTAGCAGCTGAAACTACAATCCAACCTTTAAAATTGCGCATAATACATCCTCCATTTTAAATTTTATTTTATAAATTTGTGCCTGTGTGATTGAATTTAACAAGGTAACTTGAATAGGTTTTGTCAGATAGACATTTGACACACCCCCCAACAATAAAGTAAAAACAATATTATGCTTAAACATTTACCTGTTTAAACATAGACTGCCATTACTTAATCCTCAGGAAGCTGTCTATTACCTGAATACCTGAACCGCTTCGGATATTCATAACCGAAAGCCCCAAGAAAGATTATTGAATTTTTTACGGACGCTTACACATAAAGCTTTATCCGGCATAAAAGCTTTATGAAAGCAAGTAAGAATTTAATTTATTATTTTGTATTTAAAATAAAGTTACATAAAATAGATTATGAAAATAATATGAAAATTGTTAATATGTCATAATTATATAATATATATTATGCATGAGCAACTACTTAAAATATTAAAATACAAAATTATTTTCCATGGTTTTCCTTACATCTTTATGATTTTTTATATCAAAAGATTTCTTATATCATGATGATTTCTTATATCATATCTAAGCGCAGGCATAAAAAATTATTTCAGGCAAATTGCTTATACTTTTTAAAAATACTTTATAAAGTCTATTGAAAAAGTCGGTGAAAAGATATATCATATAACATAAGGAGATATCCATACGTAATAAAAAATATGGGAGGCGTTATCATGAGCGAGTATTTTAAAGGAATCGGGCAAGTCAAATATGAAGGCAAAGATTCAAAAAACCCGCTGGCATTTAAGTATTACAATCCGGATGAAAAAATTGGCGACAAAACCATGAAGGAGCACCTGCGCTTTTCGATGGCATTCTGGCATACCTTGACAGCAGGTGGCCAGGACATGTTCGGAGTTGGGACAGCATTAAGGCCCTGGAGTTCTATAAGTAACCCAATGGATGTCGCAAAGGCCAGAATGGAGGCAGCCTTTGAGTTTATGCAGAAAATGCAGATACCATTCTTCTGCTTCCATGACAGGGATATTGCACCTGAGGGTGAAACTCTGGAAGAGACTAATAAAAATCTGGATGAAATAGTGGATCTTGCATATCAGTTGATGAAAGACACAGGAATTAAGTTGTTATGGGGTACTGCCAATTTGTTCAGTAATCCGAGATTTGTTCATGGGGCTGCTACATCCTGCAATGCAGATGTTTTCGCTTATGCGGCAGCTCAGGTGAAAAAAGCTCTGGAAATCACAAAGAAGCTTGGCGGAGAAAACTATGTATTCTGGGGCGGCCGCGAAGGATACGAAACGCTGCTCAATACTGATATGAGCCTTGAACTTGACAACCTGGCACGCTTTTTACATATGGCAGTAGACTATGCTAAAGAGATTGGCTTCGAAGGACAATTTTTAATTGAGCCGAAACCGAAGGAACCTACTAAGCACCAATATGATTTTGATGTGGCCTCAGTACTGGCATTCCTGCAGAAGTATGGCCTAAAGGACAGTTTTAAAGCTAACATAGAGGCAAACCATGCAACTCTTGCCGCTCATACTTTCCAACATGAATTGCACTATGCGAGAATTAACGGTATTCTTGGAAGTGTAGATGCAAATCAGGGAGATTTACTTCTTGGATGGGACACTGACCAATTCCCGACAGACATTTATGTAACAACTTTTGCAATGTATGAAATATTAAAGAACGGAGGCCTTCACAAGGGAGGCTTGAACTTTGATGCGAAAGTAAGAAGGGGATCTTTTGAGCCTATTGACTTGTTCTATGGACATATTTCAGGAATGGATGCATTTGCAAGAGGATTAAAAGTTGCGCATAAGCTGCTTGAAGATGGTGTAATTGAAGAGTTTATTCAAAAACGGTATGCAAGTTATAGCGAAGGAATCGGAAAGGATATAGTTGAAGGAAAAGTAGGCTTCAAAGAGCTCGAAGCATATGCACTGAATAATAAAGAAATTAAAAATGTTTCCGGAAGGCAAGAAATGCTTGAAAGTATTGTCAATCAATATATACTTGAGGCATAATAGAGTAGAATGGAGAATAAATTCCGCGGGCACCTCAGCCCGCGGAAAACTTATATAACTTTATTCACATAACAAATATTAGCATGGCAGTTAATATGTCATTGTGTTTTTATGCTAATGTGATTAATATGCTATTGTGGTGGTTAATAATGATATTGTAGTCAATATGATACTGCGGTTAATATGCTATTGTGATTAATATGATATGCGGTTAATATGAATAGAATGGTGATTAGATGCTTAAGATTTCAGACCTTGATCAGATAGCTATAAAAAATAGCAATAATAAAGCTATACTTCAGCTATTATACAAAAACAAGAGGCTTACAAAGCAGGAAATTTCAAAAAAATTGAATATTAGTATCCCTACAGTGACACATAATATAAACACTTTAATAGAGGAAGGTATTGTAAGAGAGGCGGGTGTAGCGGACTCAACCGGAGGAAGAAAACCGGTTGTTATTGAGTTTATTCCCGACGCAAGGTATGCTTTCGGAGCGGAATTATCTGATAAAGGGCTCCGTCTTATTCTTACCAATTTGTGTTCTGATATATTAGAAGATTGCAGTATTGATCTTCCTGAAAAGAATAATATTAGTGCAGTGATGACTATTTTAAAGGAAGAAATTGAAAACATTCTGCATAAGAGGCATATTGATAAAAATAAGGTACTGGGGATAGGTTTTGCCATTCATGGAGTTGTTGATGAAGAAAGTTTATTTGTTAAATTGGCTCCCAACATAAATTTAAAAGATTTTTCTTTTAAGATATACGAAAACTGGTTTGATTTTCCGATTTATATGGAAAATGAATCCAATACTGCTGCTCTTGCCGAATCCATCCTCGGAGTTGCAAAATCTTTTAGAAACATGGTATATGTGTCTATTCACAGGGGAGTAGGATGCGGAATAATAATCCAGGATTATGTCTACAAGGGAAAGAACAGGAGAGCAGGAGAGTTTGGACATATGACTGTTATGGTCGACGGATTGCAATGCAACTGTGGAAAAAAAGGCTGCTGGGAAATGTACTCTTCAGAGAAGGCCTTGATTGATATGCATAATAAATTTGCTGACAGAGAGGTTGCTTCAATATCTGACGTTTTCGAAGAATATCTGGAGGGTAAAGCGGAGGCTGTTAAAGCTGTTCAGGAGTATATAAAGTATTTGGCTATAGGTCTTCAGAATATTATACTTATTTTAGATCCTCACTACATCATACTTGGAGGGTCAATCAGTACGTATGCGGATTTATTTTTGAATGAATTAAAGCAAAAAGTGTTTATTCCAAATAGTTTTTACTCAGAAAATGACACGAAAATCATCAGCTCTACGTTAAAGGAAAGTGCTTCAGTACTTGGAGCTTCATTATTACCGTTGCAGCATATCTTTTTTACTGATAACAAGATAATCTAACTTGTTGCACCGGCATTTCGAAAGCAGGAGTTATGGGCATAAGAGCCAAATAGCAAAAGGCTAAAGGCAAAAAAGCTAAAAGTCAAAATATAAAAGCTAAAAATGAGCAAAATGTGAAAACCTAATAGGTAAAGACTAAAAGCTAAAAGCTCTTATGCTCATTGCGGACATATCTAAAGTGCAGATACCGTTTAAAATACTCAAATTTACAATTGACGCGTATTTAATATCAGTATATAATAAAACTATACCCCATCCTACGTGGGGTAGGGATATAATGAATATCTAGTAAACAATAGTAAAGGTTGAATAATAGTAAAAGTTAAATGATGGTATAAGTTAAATAATGGTAAGAGTTAAATAATAGTAAGACTAGCTCAAGATTAAGAGTAGCACTGGAAATAAGGATAGGGGTTAAAACTATTTTTCAGATAAATATGATTGAAGTCATTCGGGATACAAGTATGATTGCAATAAGGATAAATAAATAATAGGAAAAAACGCAATAATTAGTGTAAGTAAAAGTTGAGGGTTTTGAGAAGTCAAGGGCAGAGGGTGTTGATATGAAAAAAGAAACATTGAAAATAAGCGGTATGACCTGTGCGGCATGTGTAAATGCTGTTGAAAGGAGTGTCAGAAAGATTGAAGGCGTAATAAACGCCGGAGTTAATTTTGCCACAGAAAAGCTTTCAGTAGAGTATGACGAAAACAAAACAAATATTGAAGATATAAAGGCAGCTGTGAAAAAAGCAGGATATGGTATTGTGGAAGAGAAAAATGAGACAATAAAAGAAATAACAGTTCCAATTGCAGGAATGACCTGTGCTGCCTGCTCAAGGGCCGTTGAAAAGGCAATAGCAAAGCTGCCGGGCGTAAGCAGTGCAAGTGTTAATTTTGCCACAGAGAAAGCCAGAGTTGTTTATGATTCAAGTAAGGTAAGAGTTTCTCAAATAAAAGATGCGGTATCAAAAGCAGGTTATAAGGTTTTGGAGATTACTGCCGAAAAACAGGTTGACGGAGAAAAAGAGCACCGTAAAAAAGAAATAAGTTCCCTGTGGAGAAAGTTCCTGCTATCAGCTATATTTACAGCGCCTTTGTTCTATATTTCTATGGGTCACATGATTGGACTGCCTCTTCCGGAATTTATCAGCCCTCATATGAATTCGTTTAATTTCGCACTGGTTCAATTGCTCTTGGTACTACCGGTCGTTGCGGCAGGGTACAGGTTTTTCGCAGTAGGTTTTAGTAAGCTGCTGCGGCGTGAGCCCAATATGGATTCTCTCATAGCGGTGGGAACGAGTGCAGCCTTATTATATGGTATTTATGCAGTAATACAGATTTTCAACGGTAATGCTGAATATGCAAAAGACCTTTACTTCGAAAGTGCTGGAGTTATAATAACTCTCATACTTCTTGGCAAATATCTGGAAGCTGTTTCAAAGGGCAAAACTTCCGAAGCTATAAAAAAACTTATGGGATTGACCCCAAAGACTGCAACAATCATTCATGATGGAAAGGAAATGACAATACCGATAGATGAAGTTGAGGCAGGAGATATAATTCTTGTCAAGCCGGGGGAGAGGATTCCTGTCGACGGAGAAGTAATTGATGGGAGGACATCTGTTGACGAGTCCATGTTGACAGGTGAAAGCATACCGGTTGAAAAGAACCCGGGAGACATGGTAATTGGTGCAAGTATCAATAAAAACGGTACAATTAAATTTAAAGCTTCAAAGGTTGGAAAGGATACTGTCCTTGCCCAGATCATAAAACTTGTTGAGGATGCACAGGGCTCAAAAGCACCTATAGCTAAAACTGCTGATGTGATAGCAGGCTACTTTGTTCCGATAGTTATGGCAATTGCGCTGATATCAGGGCTTGCATGGTATATATCAGGAATGTCTGTGGTTTTCTCTCTGACAATATTTATTTCGGTACTTGTTATTGCATGCCCGTGTGCTCTGGGGCTTGCCACACCGACGGCTATTATGGTAGGTACAGGAAAAGGAGCAGAACACGGTGTACTTATTAAAAGCGGTGAGGCTCTTGAAACAGCCCATAGCATTAAGACTGTTGTTTTAGACAAAACCGGGACAATTACCGAAGGAAAGCCTGTAGTTACGGATATAATAACGGCAGGTGATATAAGTGAAGCAAATCTGCTCCAATTGTCCGCATCCGCTGAAAAAGGGTCAGAACACCCGCTGGGTGAAGCCATTGTAAGCAGAGCCAATGAAAATGGAATTGATATACTGGATTCGGACGGTTTTGAAGCTATACCGGGACAAGGTATTCAAGTAATTATACAGGGTAAAGAGCTGCTATTAGGAAATAAAAAGCTTATGGATGAAAGAAAAGTGGACATTACCCTGCAGGAAGAAGCGAACAAGCTGGCACAGGAAGGAAAGACTCCAATGTTTATTGCCATAGACGGCAAGATTGCCGGGATAATAGCAGTAGCAGACGTCATTAAACCGGGTAGTAAAAAGGCTATTAAAATTCTGCACGACATGGGAATAGAGGTAGCCATGTTAACAGGAGATAACAGGCGTACGGCTGAAGCTATTGCAAAGCAGGTAGGAGTTGACCGTGTACTTGCAGAAGTTCTGCCGCAGGATAAGGCTGAAGAAGTTAAGAAACTCCAGAAAGAGGGTAAAAAAGTTGCAATGGTAGGTGACGGAATTAACGATGCCCCTGCACTTGTCCAGGCTGATATAGGTATAGCCATTGGGTCAGGTACTGATGTAGCCATGGAATCTGCAGATATTGTACTTATGAGAAGTGATCTTATGGATGTTCCTACAGCCATTTTGCTTAGCAGAAAGACAATCCGCAATATCAGGCAAAACCTGTTCTGGGCTTTTGCATACAATACATTGGGCATACCTGTCGCAGCCGGAGTATTACACATATTTGGCGGCCCGCTGCTGAATCCGATGATTGCAGCGGCAGCTATGGCCTTCAGCTCAGTTTCGGTAGTGACAAATGCATTAAGATTAAGAAAATTTAAACCCCTTCACTAGAAGAAAACGTTGCCGGAAGAAAGTACTTAGTATACACTTAGTATAAACGAAGATATGAATGGGGACATTCCTGTATGGAAAGGTATGTCCCTTAATCAATATTAATTAAGAATGCTATAAAAATTTTAAGGAGGTTTTGTTAGTGAAAAAGAAGATAATAATTGAAGGTATGAGCTGCAATCATTGTGTTTCACATGTGGAGAATGCTCTGATGGAAGTTGAAGGTGTAAAATCTGTAAAAGTTGATTTGAAGGGAAAGTATGCCTTGGTTGATTTGGCCAATGACGTAGATGACAGCAAGCTAAAGGCGGCAGTGGATGATGCAGGGTACGAGGTTATTCGCATAGAATAGCATTACTGTATAAAGATATATTACAAGTACTGCAAATATTACAAATAAATAGTATTCCTGCCGTTTTACAGCTTCCGGCAATGGTTTCAGGAAGGCCGCAATGTAATTAGTGTGTTAACATTGCCGGGAAAACAGTATAGGTTGAAAGTGCGGGTGTTTTAGTATGGAGGATAAAAATAAGAGCTATGTTATAAATCTGTTGAAAACATCAAAGGGACAGATTGAAGGTATTATTAAAATGCTGGAAGACAATCGGTATTGTGTTGATATATCAAAGCAAATTCTGGCTGTACAGGCATTACTTAAAAAGGCAAATCTCAGCATAATTGACCAGCATATAAAGCACTGCGTGAGACAGGCCTTTAACGAAGGCCGCGGAGATGAAAAAGTGGACGAGATAATTGAACTCATTGACAAGTATGCAAAGTAGGTAAATACTAATAAATCAGTGAAAAAATTACAAACAATCCGAATTATACTTGAAAAGACACTATGATAAGTATAAAATATACGTATATTTGTAAATTTATAAAAAATTATGGTATAATAGTACGAAAATTATACAGAAGATAACAGGGGGTCATTGTGAAGAGTATTTTTAAAATTACATGTTATATCGTAATTTTTTTTATTGCAGTTCAAATTATAATAGGGAATTCTCTCCTGGTGGATTTTGTTTACGACGGCAGGCCTGTTTACGATGTTATTAAAGATGATATAAATACATATGATTTGGCATTAAAAGCAGTTAAGAAGATTATTGACAGAGAAAAACTGGAGGACTATGCAATTCTAATTGGTGATTCGGTAGCTTATGGAAGCCCCGGCCCTTCGAATACGACTATATCCTACTATCTTAATGAAAAAGCAAAGGCAGAGGGTAAGAGCTTTAGAGTCTTTAATCTGGCTTTTCCGGCTATGTATGCCGGAGATTATTATGCTGTATTATTAAAGATGCAAAAATATGGTATTTCTAATAAGCATGTTATTATTAATATCAATTATCCCGGTTTTGCAATCAGAGATTCTACGGATCTTATCTGGGCGGCATACTGGCTCAAGGAAGATCTGATAAAAGATGGAATCGAGACAGAGTATAAAATGGAGCCAACCAGTTTTAAGAAGGTTAAGAATAAAATACTCAGAAATATTCCTATTTTTGCATACAGGGGATTTATTCAGTATCGTTTCAATAATTCGGCTAAAAGTATTTTTAATGGGAATTCGGTGCAGGAACCTGTACAGCCATGGACAGAAAAACCATATCTTTATGAATATATGCAGGACGAGTTTATACAGAAGAGTTTTAGGGACAAGCCATTTGACATGGATACAAATCCTCAGGCAGTTTTTCTTGACAAAATAATTCAAATGCAAGAGGGTAATGATACCATAATTTTTATGGCTGCAGCAAATGATTTATTGTTAAGTGATGCTACCAGTAAACCAGGGTATAAAGAAAACATAGAAAAAGTTAGGAGTTTCTTTAAAAATAAAGATGTCACGTATATAGATTTTAATGGAAATATTGATTACAATCTGTTTTCAGACCATCTTCATATGACTGCAGACGGATACAAATATATGGCGGAGCAGTTATGGAACGAAGTAATAAAATGGGATATTCATTAACTAAATGGGGGTAATTTATGCTTTTCCATACAGTTGAATTTATCATGATGCTGATTATAGCTGTAATACTGTACTATACAGTACCGAAATCGAGAGTATATGTCTTAACAATAGCAAATATTATTTTTTACGGTGCATCCGGATTAGGATTTCTGGCGTTGTTTATATTTGTTGTTACTGTTACATATATTTGTGCTCTGAAAAATAATTCAAAAAGAGGACGGCTGTTTTACTACCTGGGTTTAGCCATAAATGTGCTGAATCTTACATTTTTTAAATATACCGGTTTTGTTCTGAGTAACCTGGAAAGATTTTTTAATGTGCATTTTCAATGGCAGGATGCTCTTCTGGCAAAAATTATACTGCCTGTAGGAATATCATTTTATACATTCCAGTTAATTGCTTATCTTGTTGATGTCTATAAAAAGAAAATTGAACCGTGCAGATCACTTATAGAGTTCTGGGTTTTTATTGCTTTTTTCGGCCAGCTTATAGCAGGGCCTATTATGAGGGGAATTGATTTTCTCCCGCAAATAAAAAATGTTAAGGATATAAAATTGTTACCCTCAAATATAAAAACCGGTACATATTATATACTTATGGGACTTACAAAGAAAATCGTATTTGCGGATTTTTTATCCTCAAGAGCAGATTACTTTTTCAGTAATGCACAGCTAAACAGTGGACTTGATGCGTGGTATGGAGCATACTTGTTTGCATTTCAGATATATTTTGATTTTTCTGCATACAGTGAGATAGCCATTGGTGTAGGAAAACTCTTTGGTTTAGACCTTACGCTGAACTTCAAGTCTCCATATATAAGCAACAATCCTTCAGAATTCTGGAGCAGATGGCATATAACTCTTTCCACATGGATAAGAGATTATATCTATATACCTCTTGGAGGTTCACGAAAAGGTTTTTCAAGACAAATGGTAAACCTCATAGTGGCAATGTGTATATCGGGACTATGGCACGGAGCTTCATGGCACTTTGTTATTTGGGGCCTGTATCATGGCATATTGAGTGTGGTATATAAGATTATTGGCAATGTTACTAAAAACCATGATTACAAATTTGTTAATTCAAAAGTATATAGAATACTAACTGTGTTTATATATTTCCAGCTTACAACTATTGGATGGGTTTTCTTCAGAGCTAACACTCTTACTGATGCACTGATACTCATAAAAAAGATGTTTGATTTTTCAAATATGCATTTTACAACTACTTATGTCCTGTATTTATGTATTGTGGCGGTATTGTATTTTTTACATGTTGCAGAATATTATATCAGGAAAGACGGAGCAAAGCTGGCTTCTGTCTGGGAAAAATACTTTCCCGCGCCTGTTAGGGCAGTATTGTATACTTCTTTGATTATAGTACTTATTCTGTTTACAAAAGGTGAAGAAAATACTTTTATTTATTTCCAGTTCTAAGGTGTTTTGATAAGGTATAAAACAAAAACGTCCCAGTATAATGGTATATCAATATAGGGGCGTTTTTGCCGTTTTATATTGTTTTAGCTATATTTAGTTTAATCAGCTGAATTTGTGCATGGCCTGCTGTTCATGAAGCTTCTCCTTCGGGGCGCTTTTATGGGCATTTACAATCAAATGATTAATAAACTCATATGCTATTATCAGAGATGGCTTGTAAAACAAGCTCCAATATTTATGTTTATGGAATAATATGGAAGATATTAAATTTGCAAATTTTTAAATCAGCGGAAATTTTACTAAAAAAATTCTTGTTTGAGAATAAACTGTATAGTATGATAAAAACATTAACTGCGAATGCTAAATTCAGAACTGATGCGTTAATGAGAAATAATAGTTTTAGTTTCATATATAAAAATATTAAGTATACTAATTGAAATACTAATTTGAATCTTAGGGAGAAAGTATGAAAGGTTTACTTAGATATGGGTTAATTTATAATTTTTTCAAAATTGTTCTGAGGCAAATTGTAAAGTTTAAGTTTAATTATACATATGAAAAGGTGACTCCTCGTTTTCAACCGTATATAGTACTTTCAAATCATACAACCAATTATGATCCTATTATGATAGGATTGAGCTTTCCTGGGTTGCTTTACTATGTTGCCAGTGACCATATATTCCGTATGGGCATTTTAAGTAAATTATTAGTATTTTTGGCAGATCCTATTCCGCGCTTGAAGGCGACTGCTGAAACTCAAACGGTAAAACAGGTATTAAGAAGAATAAAAGCTGGTGGCAGTGTATGTATATTTGCCGAAGGAAACCGCTCTTTTTCCGGTGAAACTGTTGATATACCCGAGTCGACGGGAAAGCTAATAAAGCTAAGCGGCGCCGCATTAATAACCTTTCGCCTGGACGGTGGTTATTTCTCAAGTCCCAGGTGGTCCAGAACTCTGCGGCGTGGTTCAATGAGAGGTCGGATGGTACGAGAGTACAGTCCGGAGGAGATTAAAGCAATGACTGTAGATGAGCTTAATATGATTATTAAAAATGATTTGTATGTAAATGCCTATGAAGAGAACAAGGAAAATCCAATTGCCTATAACGGAAAAAAGCTTGCTGAGAATCTGGAAACCGCCCTTTATCTATGTCCTGTATGCGGTGAAATTGCTACTCTAAAAAGTGAAAATGACCAATTCTATTGCTCCTGTGGACTTAATCTGAAATACAACCCCTATGGGAAATTTGTTTCTGACGGTAGCAGCATAGTGCCTTTTGATACGGTTTTAGACTGGATCAATTGGCAAAGTTCAAAAATAAAGGAACTTGCTCATTCATATAAAAGCCTTCCTTCAGACAAGCCTATCTTTTGTGATGAGGGACAAAGTTTATTTGAAATTGACAAAGCAAGCAAAAGCAAGCTGATTGATAAGGGAAAGCTGTGCATGTATAACAACCGGTTGGTTTTTTACTGTGAAAATAATAATGAGTACACCTTTAATTTTGAAAAAATATCAAATATGGCTATCCACGGCCAGATGGTTTTAATTTTTTCAACTACTGACCGCAAATCTTATGAAATAAAATCTGACCACCCTAGAAGCGCTATTAAGTATCTTGATGTATACAAAGAACTAAAAACAATGGATAAAGCAGAGGAGTGATTTTTTTGAACTATTCAGCAAGCAATACAGAACTTTGGAACTTTGTACTGCAAATAAGCATACTTGCCGGCATTATGCTACTTGCCAATGTACTGTGCCGTAAAATCATGTTTTTTCGAAAGAGCATGGTGCCTACGGCTGTATTGGCAGGTTTTATTGCGTTGATTCTAAAGTCAGTAGGACTTATGCCCATTGATGTGGAATTCCTTGAGATAATTACTTATCACGCTATCGGTATTGGGTTTATAGCCCTTTCACTGCGAATTCCGAATAACAGCCAAAAAAGTTCTGATAAAGGCGATTTGACAGCTCTTAAGAGCGGAGCATTAATTGTTAGCACTTATTTGCTTCAGGGCATTGTAGGCCTGATTATTTCAATCGTTTTAGCATATACAATATTTCCTGATTTCTTTAAAGCCGCGGGGATTTTATTGCCTATGGGATATGGCCAGGGTCCTGGACAAGCTAATAATGTGGGTTCTACATATGAGCAACTGGGTTTTGCCGGTGGACAGTCCTTTGGGCTTTCAATTGCTGCAGCAGGTTTTCTTTGTGCCTGCGTTGTAGGCGTTATTTATTTGAACTACCTGAAAAGAACCAAAAAAGTTGAAATACAGGAATATGAATATGTTTCAGGCTCGGTTACTGTTGATGATTTTCAGGACAGCAATGAAATTCCAATTTCTGAATCTGTTGACCGCTTATCGGTGCAGGTTGCACTGGTATTGCTGGTATATCTGGGAACCTATCTTCTGTCTCTTGGAGTAACAGCTTTGCTTGGTGAATACTCTCCGGGCCTGTCTGAATTAATATCACCTCTCATCTGGGGTTTTAACTTTATTATTGGTTCATTACTGGCAATTGTATGCAGAGTAGCTATTAACGGTTTGAGAAGAGTAAAACTGATGACAAGGCAATATCCAAACAACTATCTTTTAAGCAGGATTTCCGGCTGCGCTTTTGACTTTATGACTATAGCGGGTATTGCTGCTATAGAATTCAAGGATTTAAGAGGACAGTGGATTCCTT
>Ga0134105_1001774_pt1 | contig 13992 bp, 11 predicted proteins | sample 16_3_2metaG_FD_94457 | JGI IMG/M metagenome (GOLD analysis project Ga0134105, IMG submission 94457) | Switchgrass degrading microbial communities from high solid loading bioreactors in New Hampshire, USA - 16_60_3.3_214_A3 metaG | ecosystem: Engineered > Bioreactor > Semi-continuous > Anaerobic... | reverse complement strand
TGCCTTACCGATGCATTTACCGTCTTTTCCAGATTTGCTGTTTCACAGTTTACAATTCTGTTTACGTTATTGCGCATATCCTTTAATATTCTGATGTTTTCAAATTCAAGCAAAGCAGAATGGGCACCGATTATATTCAGGAAATCCACTATATTTTCTCCTTCTTTTAAATATACAACATAACTTCCTTTACGGTTAATTATTTTGGCATTTAGCTGGTACATACTCATAAGCCATTGGATTTCATCTGCATTTTTCCGGTGATGGGTTGTAATTTCAAGGTGATAAGTCTTTTCTGGATCGCTAATCGAACCGCCAGCTAAAAACGCTCCTCTCAAGTACGCTCTCCGGCAGCAGTTTTTATAAAATATTGAGTCCTTATCCTTTATGCTTTCACTGAGTGTACTTTTTTTGATTCTTTGACTGCGTTCCGTAAGCTTTTCTTTTATAATCCTGTCAATACCCGGAATGGATTGGAATAACAAAATATACGATGCATGCTTCTTAAGCTTACTGCTTCGCCTTATTATTACCTGGAGGTTTATGTTATACAGTTTTTTTATATTGGAGTATATTCTGCGGGCAAAAGCTGCGTTTTCTGTAATAAGCCTTATATTATAACCTGAACTTTCAGTATTTTTAAGTATCCCTGCTATCTTAACGGCTGCTGTAACTTCAGCAAAGAGGCAGCATTCCTCCTCATTTTCAATTCTACACAACTCATTTTTTACTGCTGACGAAAATGACATATATATCCACCTCTTGACTCTATGCTATCTACCCATAATATTTACTTCAAACTATACTTATTCAGTTTTATTATTCTCACAATTGACCGTCTGCTTAATGAATGATTTTACTATTTTATATAATATAAGCTTGCAGTTCTTTTCGCATTCTTTTTGCATTTGCTCCCTGTAAGCTCAATTATGGTCCTGGCCAGCTTTTCAGAGTCATGCCTTACCAAGCCGTTGGTTATTTTTAAGTAATCTCCCGTTATTACCTTTATTCCCTCTTTTAATATCTTGTCAATATCATTTTGCACTATTTCCGAATTTTCACTCCGGTATTTGTCTTTTAATTTTTCAGGTATCTTTGAATCATTAATAATGCATTTGTCTATTATCCCCTTGTATGAATGCCTTTCTATAGCCTTGAGGTGATCATATGCCGTATATTTATCAGTTTCGCCTGGCTGAGTCATTATATTGCACACATAAGCTTTCAAAGCGGGAGACTTTCTAATAGCACTGGTTACTCCGTTAACCAGGAGATTCGGTATAATGCTCGTATACAGGCTTCCCGGCCCTAAAACTATAATGTCCGCATCCATAATTGCGTCAAGAACTTCCTGCAACGGTTCTGCTTCACGTGGAAGCAAAAAAACTCTTTTTATCCTTCCTGAATTTTGGCATAAGAACCTGGTTATCTTAGACTCGCCGTGAATGATCAATCCGTTTTCAAGTTCGGCACATAGCTTTAAACTGTAAAGCGATACAGGCAAAACCCTGCCTGTAACGGCAAGGACATCACTCATTTTTTGTACCGCTTCTTCAAAATTGCCTGATATTCCGTTCATAGCTGCCAGGAACAAATTACCAAAGCATTGTCCCTTTAGCATGCCGTCTTCGAATCTGTACTGCAGCAGTTTTTCCATTATGGGCTCAGTATCAGCAAGAGCAAGTATGCAGTTGCGTATATCTCCAGGGGGAAGCATTCTGAGGTCCTCTCTTAAAACCCCGGATCCTCCTCCGTCATCAGCCATTGTGACGACAGCTGTAATATTTGAGGTGTAAGCCTTTAGTCCTCTTAGCATTGTGGACAGGCCCGTTCCTCCGCCTATAGCCACAATTTTAGGGTCTTTCATAAGATACCTTCTATCGTATACAAGGTTAGCAAACTTATTTTCATCACATTTTTGCTTTTTACTGACCGGATTAGCTGATATAAGAGAGACTTTTACCAGTTTTTGAGCGGAAAATACCACAAACAGGCTTCCTATTGTTGCAAAAACAATTGCAATCAATCTCCATATCAAACTCACATTTCTGAACATTAGTATAAAAGCAAAACTTAAACATACGATACCGATAACGCTAAGGCATATCCATCTTTTAATGCCTATGCCTGATTTAATCCATTTAAACATATTTATCTTCACCTTAATCTGTTTCTGATATCTTTATCAATATCCCTGTGATCTATTATGACACTATGCTGTTTTTCAAGAAGATTACCATACAAATAGTTTGCAATGACTACTGATCTATGTTTGCCGCCCGTACATCCTATACCTATTACAAGCTGTGATTTGCCTTCCTTGATATAGTTTGGTATAAGAAATTCTATCAAGTCAATAAGTTTTTCAAGAAAAACCTTAGCTTCTTTGCAGCCTAATACATAATCTATAACCGTATCATTTTCTCCGGTAAGGTTTTTCATAGATTCAATATAGAACGGATTGGGTAAAAATCTGACATCAAAAACAAGATCGCAGTCAATAGGTATACCATACTTGAAGCCAAAAGATATTATGCTTATGATCAAGCCTTTAAAATTCCTGCCGGACACGAAAATTTTGGAAATTTCCTCTTTTAGTTGCCTGGGTGTAAGATTTGAAGTATCTATAATGTGGTTTGCCTTGTTTTTTATATCCTTTAATATCCGGCGTTCCTCATCTATACCTTTTATCAGCCTTCCTTCAGGAGCCAAAGGATGCAGACGCCTTGTTTCCTTGTATCTTTTTATAAGTACCTCATCAGATGCCTCTAAAAAGAGTATCTCATACGGAAGGTTAAGTTCCTTTAATGTATTAAGGCTCGGAATTAAATCATTGAAGAGTTCTCCTCCTCTTATATCTATTACAAGAGCTATTTTATCTATTTTCCCCCGGTTTTGAACGCAAATCTCAGCAAATTTAGGTATAAGCGCAGGTGGAAGATTATCTACACAGAAAAAACCCATATCTTCCATGCATTTTATGGCCTGGCTTCTACCGGCACCTGATATTCCTGTAACTATGACAAACCTCATAAATTTCTCACTCTTCTCCTATGATTTTTACTTCTGTTTCCAGTTGTACGTTAAATTTTTCAAATACCGTCTGCTGTATATATTCTATAAGGTTTATTATATCTTTGGCTGTAGCTCCGCCTTTATTTATAATGAAACCGCAATGTTTACCGGACACTTCAGCACCGCCTATTGAGTAGCCTTTAAGCCCGCAGTCCTGTATCAGCTTGCCGGCAAAATGCCCTTCAGGCCTTTTAAAAATACTCCCCGCGCTGGGATACTCTAAAGGCTGTGCTTCCTTTCTCTTTTTATTAAGTTCATCCATCCTCGATTTTATCTCTTCTGGAATACCTTTTTTCAATTTTAGCAGTGATTTCACCACTATGCCTTTATTTAGCTGTATTATACTTCTTCTGTACCCAAAATTGTGTTCACCGCCTTCAAGTATCTGTGTATCTCCGTTTTTATCCAAATACTCCGTCTTTATTACAACATCACTCATCGTGCTTCCATATGCACCTGCATTCATAGTTACCGCTCCGCCAAGTGTGCCTGGTATGCCTGATGCAAATTCAAGGCCTGTCAGATTATTCTGCAATGCTATCTTTGAAAGCCTGGACAACAAAATACCCGCTTCGGCTTCCATTTCCTCTCCGTTTACACGGCAGCTTCCGATTTTATCGGTTATTTTAATCACTATACCGCGAAGTCCCTTATCACGTACTATCAAATTCGAACCGTTTCCCATAACAAAAACATCAATTCCGGATGTTACACAAAACTTGTATAGCTTCTGAAGCTGATCAGCACTTTGCGGTATTGCCAATATGTCGGCAGGCCCTCCGACTTTAAAAGAAGTATGGTTTTTCATTGGTTCATTAACTCTTACATTATCACTTCCGATGATCTCCTCAATAGCCTTAACCACTTGATCTTTGCACAAAAAAGCCAACTCCTTCTGCACATTCATATTAATCAGAAATATTGCCCCAAAACAGCTAAATAACGATCCTTTCAGTGAACGCATCACTGATAACAATATAACATTCATTATATAACTATTATATTATAAAATATTTACTTTGTAATTTAAAATATTAACAATTATTATTATATTTAACAAAACCAAGTACAAAAAATACCTTTACCAAATATCCTCATTGTCCATACCGTTGTTTTTCATCATCCTTTCGCTTATTTCCTTGGCCGCATTATAACCCATCTTCTTCTGGCGGTTATTCATTGCTGCTACTTCAACTATGATTGCAAGGTTTCTTCCGGGTCTTACGGGTATGGTCAGAGAAGGTATTTTAATGCCTAGTATATCCACATATTCATCTTCCAGCCCTAAGCGCTCATACTGCTTCTTTTCATTCCAGAGCTCCAGATTTATAACCAGGTTTATGCTTTCTGTCATTTTAACTGAGCCCACACCATACAGGTTTTTTACATCAAGTATTCCTATACCCCTTATTTCCAGGAAGTGCCTTATGGCTTTCGGCGATGATCCAACAATTGTTTTATCTGATACTTTCCTTAACTCCACACTGTCATCAGCCACAAGCCTATGGCCCCTCTTCACAAGCTCAAGTGCTGTTTCGCTTTTTCCTACTCCGCTTTCTCCAAGTATGAGAATTCCTTCGCCATATACTTCTACCAGAACACCATGCCTGTATTCACGGGGTGCTAATTTAACATTCAGATAACTTATAAGTCCGCTCATAAATTTGGATGTAATTTCGTTTGATACAAGCAGCGGTATTTTATACTTTTTAGCAACCTCAATAAGCTCAGGCAATATTTCCAGAGATCTTGCCACAACCATGCATGGGAATCCCCTCTGAAAGAACTCGTCCAGCCTGCGGTATCTTTGCTCTGAGGACAGAGTTTCCAAGTAAGAAACCTCAACTTTTCCCATGATCTGCACCCTGTCCGTACCAAAATAATCAAGATAACCTGCCAGCTGCAGTCCCGGACGATTCACTTCAGGCGTCGTTATTGAAATCTCGTCAAGATTCCCGCATTCGGTAACGTCAACCAACTGGAATTCTTCAGCTATATCTTTAACAGTAACTGAATACATAGTTTACCTCCTGATTTATATCAATAAATATTATAAAATTATATGCTCTATTTCCATTTAATTATATACTACACAATGAGAAATTCAAAGCATTGGAGAAGAACAGCCAAAGGGGACAGTTATCAACTTTTTTACTTTTTTAGGGAGACAGTTTTCAATTTTAAAGCTTTCTTAGTCACTGTTTACCATTTGGTGAAAATGCTTCATCACAATAAAAACCGTAAAAAAGCAAAACGACAATCTGTTAAAGCAGATTGTCTTTTTGTTCCTGGAGCGGGTGATGGGAATCGAACCCACGCAATCAGCTTGGAAGGCTGATGTTCTACCATTGAACTACACCCGCATATTCTTTTGAATTTATTAATCTGTAAGCCTCTTTTATGTAATTAAGAAGCTTACAGATTATTGTGGAGCGGGTTACGAGATTTGAACTCGCGACTTTCACCTTGGCAAGGTGACACTCTACCACTGAGTTAAACCCGCATTTTGGACTCGCATATGCTATTATACATACATTGGACAGCCATGTCAAGATAAAATTAATGTTATTTATTCCCTTAAATATTATCTCTTATATTTTATTTATAATACATAATACATGCATCGCGAGTAAAATCCTTATGAAACTTTTATATATACCTTTCTGTTTCTGGGGCCGTCAAACTCACAGAAGTATATACCCTGCCACGTACCAAGCACCAGTCTTCCGTCCTCAACTATTACCTGCTGGGAAAATCCAAAAAGGCTGGCCTTAATATGTGCGGCCGAATTTCCCTCAATATGCCTGTAGTTATCATCAAAAGGTACGATTTTGTTTATTTCAGAAAGTATATCATGAACAACATCAGGATCCGCATTTTCATTAATGGTAATACCCGCTGTAGTGTGAGGAACAAAAACGGTACATATTCCTGACTTAACCCCGCTTTTCTTTACAACCTCTGATACTTGTTCAGTTATATCTATCATTTGTGTCCTTGAACTTGTTCTGACATTTATTATATTCATATATCCAACTCCCTATATATTATGGACAGAGAACAGCCCTCTGTTTATTTCAGTGAACCGTTCTCTGTCTATATTATGTTTATACTTTTTTGGATAAAAATTCATGAATGGCTTTTGCAGCCTTTTTGCCGGCTCCCATGGCAAGTATAACCGTTGCAGCACCTGTTACGGCATCACCGCCGGCATACACTCCTTCTTTGCTGGTAAGCCCTGTTTCTTCCTCAACTATGATGCCTCCCCATTCCTGGGTTTCAAGCCCCGGTGTCGTGGATTTTATTAACGGGTTAGGGCTCTGTCCTATGGCTATAATGACTGTTTCCATATCTATTATATGTTCTGAACCTTTTTTTACTATCGGTCTTCTTCTTCCTGATTCATCAGGCTGACCGAGTTCCATTTCCACGCATTCCAAGCCTTTTACCCAACCGTCATCAGTTCCCAGGATTCTGACAGGGTTTGTAAGCAATTTGAAAATTATGCCTTCCTCTTTTGCATGATGTATTTCCTCAAGACGGGCAGGCATTTCCTCCTCGGATCTTCTGTATACTATATATACATTCTCCGCTCCCAGCCTTTTCGCACATCTCGCAGCATCCATGGCAACATTTCCGCCGCCGATTACTGCCACATTTTTACCGACTTTAACAGGAGTATCGCATTCAGGAAACTTATATGCTTTCATAAGATTAATCCTGGTAAGAAATTCGTTAGCCGAATACACTCCGTTGAGATTTTCTCCGGGTATATTCATGAATTTCGGCAATCCTGCACCGGTTCCTATAAATATCGCTTCATAACCCTCATCTTTTAATTCATCTATGGAAAATACCTTTCCTATAACCATATTCGTCTTTATTTCCACACCCAATTGTTTTACGGTTTCAATTTCCTTTTGAACCAATTCCTTTGGCAGTCTGAATTCAGGTATACCGTACATTAAAACTCCTCCGGGTGTATGGAATGCCTCAAATACGGTAACGCTGTATCCCAGTTTTGCGAGGTCAGCAGCACATGTCAGGCCTGCCGGTCCTGAACCTACAACTGCAACCTTTTTATTCAAAGGCTCTACTTTATTTGTCTCCAGTTTTTTGTTGTTCATATACCAGTCAGCGGCAAATCTCTCAAGCCTTCCTATACCGACAGAATCACCTTTAACAGATCTAACGCAGAATTTTTCACACTGGGTTTCCTGCGGGCATACCCTTCCGCATATGGCAGGCAAATTATTTGTTTCTTTTATTTTATAATATGCTTCTTCAAATTTGCCTTCGGAAATCAGCTTTATAAAATCAGGTATCTTGACATTAACAGGGCACCCGCTTACACATGGCCTGTGTTTACACTGCAGACATCTCTGAGCTTCTTCCATTGCCATATTTTCATCATAACCGAGGGCCACTTCTTTAAAATTTCCGCTGCGCTCTTTGGCATCCTGTTCAGGCATCACTACTTTTTTTAAAGACATATTAGGCATTTAGTGCACCCCCCAGTCTGCATTCATGTTTTTCTATACTCCTCTGTTCTTCATCTTTGTACATGCGCTGTCTTCTCATGGCTTCATCAAAGTCTACTTCGTGGCCGTCAAAATCAGGCCCGTCAACACATGCGAATTTTGTTTTTCCGCCTACGGTAACACGGCATCCTCCGCACATTCCCGTGCCGTCAACCATTACCGGGTTCATACTGACAACTGTTTTTATTCCATATTTCTTAGTAAGCTCACTTACAACCTTCATCATAATCAACGGACCGATTGCAATTACCAGATCATATTTATTTCCTTCATCGATAAGTTTTTGCAAAACATTGGTTACAAATCCTTTATAACCTTTGGAACCGTCTTCTGTTGCTATAAACAACCTGTCGCTAACTTTTGCCATTTCATCTTCTAGAATTATTAATTCAGAATTTCTGAAACCTATTATTGAATCTACTTCAACACCCATGCTATGAAGCTTCTTAGCCTGTGGATAAGCAATAGCAGTACCAAGGCCTCCTCCAATAACAACTACCTTTTTAACATTGTCAAAATGGGATGCAACTCCAAGAGGCCCCACAAAATCAAGCAGGCTGTCACCTTCTTCCATTTCTGAGAGCACTTTTGTAGTTTTCCCTACTATCTGAAATATGATAGTCACAGTACCTTTTATGCGATCATAATCAGCTATGGTTAAAGGAATTCTTTCCCCATTTTCATCTGTCCTCAATATGATAAATTGCCCGGGCTCAGCCTTTTTTGCTACATAAGGAGCTTCTATTTCCATAAGGCAAACAGAAGGATTCAATACTTCCTTTCTAACTATCTTATACATTTTTAGCCTCCTTTCAATGACTACTATTCTATATTTTATATTTAATCAGCAATATAATCAAGAAAATTACATAATCACGTTACTTTTTTAAAAACATGTTGTTAAAATTTACTTGTTGTAAATAAATTCTTAAATAAAATTAAGAACTATATAAATCATGACTTATGCGATTCCGTGGGGTGTTATTCAATTTATCCGCATATGTCGTTATTAAAAATATCTTATGAACATTATTGTTCCCCTCATTTTTACAACATAGGCATAAAGCATATTATAACTATATTACATCAATAATGATTCATCAATGTACTTGCTTTTTGCTTAGGAATCAGCATATTTCGAAATTCACCCCAAATTTTTCCTCAAGTTCACTTACTTTTCTGCCTGTAAGATCTCTGTTAGTGAAATCAAACATAACTTTAGGCAGCAATACAATATCCGGTTTAGCGTTAGTTTTAAGATACCTTTCAAATTCAATGCCTATGTCCTCTATTGTTAAAAGGCCCGCACATTTTATATTACCGCCAAAAAACCTGTTCTTCACGCTAATAATCTCATATTTGCATAGTGGATGTTTCTTTTCAAGCAAAATTGAAATTGGATATTCTGCTAGCTCAGATGTCATTATTAATACGTCTTTTGCATTATATTGCCCTATTATGGCGTTTATGTCATCTGCTACTGAAGTGTCTATGTCATACATCATTACTAAACCCGCTGAAGCTTTTGCTTCTTTTTTTAATATAATCTCGGTTTCTTTTCCGTTCTTTAAAATCTTAATCCTGGGATTACGCAAATCATATATAGTATTAAAAGCATGTACTCTTGTTAACATTATCTGATCATTTACTACTTTTATAATATTTCCTCTGGTAATGCCTGCTTCATGTGCAGGGCTTCCTTTTACTACTCCGTCAACACGGCAGTCGAGGTTGTCAATAAAACAAGGCCCTATAATTACAGGAACTGCGTATTTTTCCCTCAGAGGCTCCAAAACAGCATTTAAATCATCCTGCATTTCTTTAAGCCCCTTCTGTTTCCGATTTTTGTCCGTATAACCCTCAAGATAAATTTCCGCACAGTCAGCCCCGTATAAATCCATATATTTAACAAAATCTTCAATGTCTTTTTCATTTATAATACCCGGCATATATACACAGCTTGCAGAAAACCTGATCTTGCCTGACAAGGTTTTCAGCTTTGCCAATATGTCATCAGGCCTTTTCAGCCCGAGTATTTTGCCCCTTTTCACCGGATCAACGCAATTTACGGATATCTTGATTTCTATATTCCCCAATTTATGCATAAAGTCTATAAGTTCTGAATTTAATAAGATACCGTTTGTAGTTATTTGCACGGGTGTTTTGGGAAACCTGCTCCTTATTATCTTCAGCAGTTCCGGAAATTTTCCGTATAAAAGGGGTTCACCTTCAATTATGCGAGTCGCTGCTTCTCCAATCACAATCTTTCTTTCAGGTGACAAGTACTGTATTATTTCCTTATAATCTTCAACAGTAAGTTCAGGCAGCCTATATACCTCTATCCCCGCAGGGTTTTGCCTGTGGCTGCAAAATATACATGACGTATTGCAACTGGATTCAACCGGAAGTATATTTGTCCTGGAAACGGTATTTATTATATAATCAAGTCTTGCTATTTTCATTTTTTATCCTTAATTTACAGTTTGTTTATATTGTTCACGAAAAAAATCAAAAGATTTGATAAATGTACTTAACTTAATCCACAATATCCACATGGTTATCCACATACTATAATGTGCTTGAACAGTGAATTATAATTACATTTCCACATTATTCACAATTCATTTTTCAACAATTTTTCTTAAAATTTAGTATTTTTTATGTTATATTTTTATTTTTCCCTAAATATATACACCTATCTTTCTGCAAGTTTCAACCCTGGCTCCGCATTTAAGTCGAAAGATGAGACATTGCCCTTTAAAAACTCAAAATATGCCGCACAGGCAATCATAGCCGCATTATCAGTGCATAAGACAGGGCTTGGATAATACACCTTGAGTCCTTTTTCGCCGGCAGATTCCTTCATGCTTTTCCTTAATTCAGAATTTGACGCAACTCCTCCGGCAAGTGCAACCTTATCCACACCATGGTCCGTCGCTGCCTGAATTGTGTTGTGTACAAGCACATCGACAACAGCACTCTGAAAGCTGGCAGATACATCTTCCACAGAATATGTGCTTCCTTTTTGCTGCTGAGAATTAAGATAATTCAGCACGGCTGTTTTAAGGCCGCTAAAGCTGAAATCCAGAGAATCTTTAAAATAAACCCTTGGAAAAGCAATTGCATCTTTTCTCCCGCTTTTGGCCGCTTTATCAATTAACGGGCCTCCTGGATACCCCAGCCCGATTGCTCTTGCTATTTTATCGAATGCTTCTCCTGCCGCATCATCCCTTGTCTGTCCCAATATCTTAAACTTGCTGTAGTCCTGTACAAGTACAATATGGCTGTGTCCCCCGGAAGCAACAAGGCAGACAAAAGGCGGTTTCAGTTCTTCATGCTCAACATAGTTGGCAGAAATATGGCCTTCAATATGATGTACACCAATCAAAGGTTTATTCATAGAAAATGCCAGCCCTTTGGCAGCAGAAAGCCCCACAAGTAAAGCTCCTACCAGACCCGGCCCGTAAGTTACACCTACTGCGTCTATTTCTTTAATATCGATCCCTGAATCCTTTATAGCCTGATCAATTACAGGTATTATTAATTCCACATGTTTTCGTGAAGCAATTTCAGGAACTACTCCGCCGTATTGTTTATGAATATCAATTTGAGATGATATTACATTGGAGAGCACTTTTTTTCCATTCACAACAACAGCTGCTGAAGTTTCATCGCAGCTGGTTTCTATTCCTAAAATTATAATATCCTTCAAATTTATACACCTTCATCCAATGTATTTATAATAACTTGCTGTCATTTATGACATCCGAATTTCAAGAGATTTATTATTTCCTCAAAATGAACATTTCCGTTATCAAGTGATCTGCTTATTTCAACTGACTAAAGTATTATTTGTATTTTAATAGCACTTTAGTCCTTTATATTTATAAAATATCTTATTATATAATAACTTTATTGTTATCATTATTCAATAATTTTTACGTTTATAAAACCGCAAACTAAAATTTACATATAAATCTGAAATTATTCTGCGAGTTTGAATTCGTAGCTACTGAATTTACAGGGTATCGGCACCGTAACTCGGTTTCCTGGAACAAAATCAACCAGCATAAAACTAACTTAGAATTCTCTTGTTTTGTAGAAGAAACCTCGATTAATATGTTAAAATGCTATCTGTCTAGGAAATGCTTATAAAAGAAAAAAAACATGAAGCTCTTGCTTCATGCCCTTTAACAGGAGAAATGCTAATGTTCGATACAATAATACCAAACATACCAATTTTCGTACATAGTTCAAGCTAATTAAATTAATTAGGACCTTAGTCCCGCTTAGTCATTAATACATCATTACCATATTATTACATCATTTCCTAACTTATATTCTTCGAATCAATACCAGATGCGCTTATTACATTAACAGCTTTATTGCTCATTATGGAACTTCCTTTACTTTCGCTTGCACCGGCAAATACTTTGTCAAACAACTCATTTATATGATTTACCGGTATTACTTCTATACCTGTATCCAAAAACAAATCCTGCCAGTTATCCTTCGGTATAAAAACTTTCTTTATACCGGCCAATTTAGCCGCTTCGACCTTCGCTGCAACTCCCCCTACAGGTTTTACAAAACCCCTTATTGATATCTCTCCTGTCATGGCTATATCGCTTCTTATAGGTATATTCATGATTGCAGAATAAATGGCGGTTGCTATTGCCGTACCGGCGGAAGGCCCGTCAACAGGAATACCTCCCGGGAAGTTCAGATGTATGTCATAATCTCTGCAGTCTATATTAAAGAATGTCTTAAGGGCTGTAATCACATTTTCAACCGATGCCTTGGCCGAACTTGTCTTTTTTAATTTCTGCCCTTTTGCGTCTATTTGCTCTTCTTCAATTATACCGGTAAGCTTCATTTCACCCTTTCCTTTACTTGCTTTCACAGCATTAGCCTCTATATCCATAACCATTCCCGTGGAATTTCCATAAACCGCCAGACCGTTTATGCATCCTATATATTCACCGGAACATACTTTTTTATCAATTCTGGGGGCTAAATTTCCGAATTCAATTACCCATTCAACATCTTTCCTTGATATGATGCGTCTTCCCTCAAGCTGCGATATTCCGCTTGCAATCTGGACTATATTTACGGCATCCCTTCCGTTTTCCGCATATTGAGCTATAAAAGCATCTACTCCCTCATCAATCTGCATACCGCTTTTTATGGCCGCATTTCTCGCAATCTTTGCTACTTCATCCGCTTTGAGTGGTCTAAAGTATATCTCAACACATCTTGACCTTATTGCAGGAGGAATTTCTTCCGGAGGCCTGGTCGTGGCTCCTATCAGCCTGAAATCCGCCGGCAGCCCTTGTTGGAATATCTCGTGTATATGCGGAGGAATATTTTTGTCTTCTGAACTGTAATATGAGCTTTCAAGAAATACCTTTCTATCCTCAAGAACCTTCAGCAGCTTGTTCATCTGTATCGGATGAAGTTCCCCTATCTCGTCAACAAAGAGTATTCCTCCATGGGCTTTTGTTACAGCTCCTGGTTTAGGCTGGGGTATTCCCGCCGATCCGTATGCTCCTGCTCCCTGATATATGGGGTCATGCACCGATCCGATCAAAGGGTCCGCAATACCTCTTTCATCAAATCTGAGAGTGGTTGCGTCAATCTCCACAAATTTTGCGTCCTTTTTAAAGGGTGAACATTCCAGCGATTTTGCTTCTTCCAGTACAACCCTTGCAGCTGCTGTCTTTCCCACTCCCGGAGGCCCATATATTATCACATGCTGGGGATTGGTTCCGCATATTGCAGCCCTGAGAGCTTTCAATCCCTTTTCCTGGCCTATTATCTCCTTTAGGTCCGTTGGCCTTGTTTTTTCTGTTAACGGCTCTGTGAGCCTTATTTCTTTCAGTCTATGTAGCTTTTCAAGCTCCTTTTTTGATTCCTTTTCTATGGCACTTTTATTATTCTGCTGGGATTTCAGAAGATTTAAAAAATATAACCCGATTATTATCGTAAAGAAAAACTGTATTAATAAAAAGCCGGTAGTGAGCAAAAAGATTCCTCCCCCTCCGTATAGTTTATACGAAAACTTTCAATCAACATTAGTATTGTCAAACATGAAAAAAATATCCTTAAAATATATAGATTATGAAAGTAACTCTGTGCTTTTCCCTTTTAACAGATATACGTTGTATCAATAATTACCCGTCAAAATTGGAACTCACCGCAAAATTATCGAAGGAGAAATCGTTGATATGCCGTAAATATCATAAAACAAAAAAGGTTCTATAATAAATGTTGGGGTGCCGAAAGTAAAAACTTTCGGTGCACCAACATTTATTTGTAAATAAATAGAGCATGGAGTTGAAATCTCTAGTAAAATGAAGTTACCACACATCATTTT
>Ga0134105_1001767_pt1 | contig 14033 bp, 10 predicted proteins | sample 16_3_2metaG_FD_94457 | JGI IMG/M metagenome (GOLD analysis project Ga0134105, IMG submission 94457) | Switchgrass degrading microbial communities from high solid loading bioreactors in New Hampshire, USA - 16_60_3.3_214_A3 metaG | ecosystem: Engineered > Bioreactor > Semi-continuous > Anaerobic... | reverse complement strand
CTGTGTACTATAAAAAGAAATAAAATTACAAAGGCCTCAAGGCTTATAGAAGAAGTTAAAGAGTATATAAACAATAATTATCAGAGCAGTGAATTAAGTATAGACGAGATAGCCAAACACCTTTATGTCAACTATGCACACCTTTGCTTTATTTTTAAAAGGGATACAGGTATTACTATAAATGAATATCTTACAGAGTTCAGAATAAGAAAAGCCAAGGAGCTTTTTGATTCCGGAAATACTTTAGTCCTTGATGTGGCAGGTAAAGTAGGGTATGCGGATGCCAGCTATTTCGGCAAATGTTTTAAAAAGTATTACGGACTGGCACCTAGTAAATATATAGAAAATATCAGAAAGTAAAGGAACAAGTATTTTATTGTCCGGGAATGTATAAATAATTTTGTGTAAAAAGTATTGTAACTATTACGGTGAAAACATTATGTGCCAGGAAAGGCACATGCGCAAGAAAAAGTGGCTTCGCCACCTTTTTTCTGAAATTGCATTAGGAGGAAATCACCATATGGCTAAGTGGTGTAAAATTTATGCACTTATATTAATGCTGTCCTTAACTGCTGCCTGTAGTAATTCTGAGGGGTTGTACACAAAAAGTAATACATCGGAAGCCTCTGCTCCTACAAAAAAAATAAAAATACTGTTTCTTTCTATAAGTGACAGCAATGTTAGAGAAAAAATCAGAAAAGATTACATTGAGGCCAACCTGGAAAAAGAGTTGCCTTTTATAGAACTGGAATATGATTTAGGAGGTGGGGGGCAGGAGTATGCAAACAGACTGAAGATATATAATTCTTCAGGAAACATGCCTGATGTGTGGTTCTCGGAGCAAAACCTGTCGACTGTTGTTATTGATTCAGGCAATGCTCTTGACCTGGCGCCATATATATATAAATGGGGATTTGATAAGAAATTTACAGATAAGGATTTTTTAGCACCGGACAAAAATGGCAGGATATATTCTGTACAGTCCGGTAACGACAGATTTACATCTCCGAGGTTGTGGTATCACAAAAATATATTTGAAAAATACGGTTTACAGGTTCCTGATACATATGACCAACTGCTGGAGGTGTGCCAGCGCTTAAAAGAGAATGGAATTGTACCCATTTCAATTATAGGCAGAGACGGCTGGACCGTTAATCTACATCTCCTTCAAACAATGATAATGGCTGAGGACCCGCAAGTAGCAGTTGATATGGTAAATGGGGACACTGATTTTAACAACCCTGTAGTAAAGAGGGCTTTGGAACGTATCGTAAAGTTGGTTCAGGTGGGGGCATTTCCTGAAAATGTGGCAAGTCTGGATTATGAGCCGGCTATAAATTTGTACACCTCAGGGGAGGCGGCTATGCTCTCTGCATTTTCATGGGAACTGAAAAGACTGGAAAAGTTGTCTCCCGACACTGATTTTATACCATGGCCGTCTGTAAATGGAGGTACTGACAACACTAAGGCTGTCCAATACTGGGGAGCACCCTTAAGCGGATATATGGTATGGGCAAAAACAGAAAATCCGGAGGCAGCGGCGCGTTTTGCAATGTACTGTGCTACTCAGGATGCATTATTTTATAATATTGAGAATAAATCTCCTACAATGCTTGACACCGGAGTAAAAATTGATAATCTCTCTGCCCTGGCAAAAAAGGATCTGGTACAGCTTGATCAGGCCCATATAAAGGTACCATCCATTTGGTCTGCTGCCTTTAATACCAGAGTCTCCGCAGAAATATCAGTTCAAAATAGCAAACTGCTGACAGGGAAGTATTCTCCTGATGAATATATCAAAGTAATAAATCCTGTGTGGCTGGAAAATGCAGAAGAAATTAAAAATAGAAAATGAAATTGATTTATATGAGTTCATTCTGGTTTATATTATTCTATTGCCATTGACTCAGGAAAGTTGGAATTTTTAGCGAGACGGCTTAGGCTGCCTCGCTGTTTTTGTGCAACCTGGTTCCTAAGCCTGTATTGGACAGGAAAGATCCCCAACATTTTTACCTGTCGACTAAGAAAATTACCTTCAATTGATGAATTCACGATAATATAATGAACCCATAACTACAACATAAACCTTTCGGAAGGCATATTTATGGTTAGTAATCAAATAAGGAGGATGGAAAATGATCAAGTTAACAAAGCTTGCATCGGGTGTTGTTGCTGCTGCAATGTTATTTTCTTTAACTGCTTGCGGAGGTGGAAGTGAAAGCAGTTCCAATTCAAGTTCAACACAAGCTGTTGAGACATCTACTACAGCTCAAACTTCACAGGAATCAACAAGCGGTGAAAAGGTAAAAATTAAATTACTGTCTTTAAGTGCTGATGAAAACAGGAATAACATTCGTGAAAAATACATCAAAGTAAATGTCGAAAAAGATATGCCCAATGTTGAGGTAGAGTATGATTTGGGCGGAGGCGGACAGGATTATGCAAACAAGCTGAAGGCCTATAATGCATCAGGAGATATGCCTGACGTATGGTTCTCAGAGCAGAATCTCTCGTCTGTTGTTGTAGAAGCAGGTAATGCGTTGGATTTGTATCCATATGTGCAAAAAACAGGTTTTGACAAGAAATTCAAAATGAAGGAAGTAATTGCACCTGACAAGGATGGTAAGCTTTATTGTGTACAGCCTGGTGCCGATCAATACTTTACTCCAAGATTATGGTATCACAAGGATATATTTGCCAAGTACAACATTCAGATTCCAACCACATTTGATGAACTTGTAAAAGTATGCGAAACTCTAAAGAGCAAGGACATTGTTCCTATTTCCATAGTTGGAAAAGATGGCTGGACTCCTAATCTGCATATGCTTCAGACTATGATTATGGCTGAAGATCCTCAGGTTGCAGTAGATTTAAATAACAATAAAACTGATTTCAGCAACCCAGTAGTAAAGAATGCTTTGGAAAGAATACAGAAGCTGGTTCAAATTGGAGCTTTTGCACCAGGTGTTACAAATATTGATTATGGTCCTGCAATAGAAATGTATACTTCAGGCAAAGCTGCAATGCTGGCTATGTTCTCATGGGAAACAGGTAATATAGAAAAAGCTGCTCCTGATACTGATTTTATTGTATGGCCATCAGCAAAAGAAGGAAATGATGCTAATGCGTCTATTCAGTTCTGGGGAGCACCTCTCAGCGGTTATCTCGTATCCGCAAATACAAAAAATCCGGAAGTTGCTGCTAACTTTGCAATGTTCTGTGCAACTCAGGATGCATTGTACTACAACATAGAACAAAAGTCTCCAACAGCACTTGATACCGGAGTAACTATAGAAGGTATATCTTCTCTGCTTCAGAAGAGCCTGGATCAGTTTAATGCTGCTTCATTAAAGGTTCCTTCCATGTGGGCAGCTACCTTTAACACCAGAATGTCTGCTGAAATTTCTACATTGAATAGTAAACTTCTGACAGGAAAATTCTCAGCTGATGATTATATTAAGGCAATTAATCCTGTCTGGGCAGAAAATTTTAAATAATATTTTGACTGAATAACAACGCAAAACAATTTATAGCCAATCCCTGTAGGAGTTACTCTTATAAACTCTTACAGGGGTTGACCAACAGGTGATAAATATGAACAAATTTTACGGCAACAAACTGGCAATATTCGTATTCGCTTTTCCTGCGCTTCTGCTATTTACTGCATTTGTAGTTTACCCGCTATTCCCTGAAATACTAATTAGCTTTCAAAAAAATGATGGCTTCAAGAATATGGGATATGTGGGGTTTGAAAACTATGTGAACGTTTTGAAGGACACTACCTTTTGGAATTCAAATCTGAATACTTTTATTATGGTATTCATATCCACATTTATTGGATTACCTGTTTCACTGCTCTTTGCTTTGACTCTGGATAGGTTGAGTGATAAGGTCAGAAGATTTTTCAAGGCAAGCAGTATGTTTCCGGCAATACTCTCGGTAACTGTTATAGCACAAATGTGGATCGCTATATATGAACCACAATGGGGTTTGCTTAACAGTATACTAAGAGGAATTGGTCTGGATGGTCTTGCTATGGAATGGTTATCCGATGAGCGTACGGTAGTCCTCGCTATAACAGCAGCTTTTCTATGGCAATATATTGGCTTAAATGCTTTACTTTACTATACAGGTATAAAAGCCATTCCAAAGACATATTATGAAGCTGCAGTTATTGACGGCGCTGGATTCTTTAAAACAAGCATAAAAATAACAATTCCACTTTTGCAGGATGTAAATAAATATGTACTTGTTCTCTCAGTGCTGGGTTGTATGTCCCAGTTTGCTCATGTAAGGGTAATGACTTCCGGAGGACCCGGTGATGTGTCAAGAACTGTTATTTATCAATTGTTCTATAAAGCTTTCTCAGCTTCAGATTATGGTCAGGGCTGTGCAATAGCGGTAATTTTTGTATTGGAATGTCTTATATTAACAGTATTAATTAATAAATTTGTTGCTAAAGAAAAAATTGAGTTTTAACGGGGGGTGATTATTGTGAGCAGAAATAAAATTATAAAAATATTGTTAAATGCAATTATGATAATAATCGGATTAACCTTTCTTTTTCCCTTGTACTGGATGATCAATTTGTCCTTCAAGTCAAAAAGTGAAGTATATGACAACCCTTTTGGACTCCCAAGGGAATGGGTATTTAACAATTACAGCGGTGCCCTCGAAAAATTCAATTTTTTCAGGTATTTGTCAAACAGTATAATATACTCTGTAAGCACTATTGTTATAACAGTTATATTGGGAAGTATGCTTGCATACTGTCTGAGTAGGATGAACTGGAAATTTAAAAATTCTGCATTGAGTTACATTTCAATGGGGCTGGTTATACCTGCCCAGGTAGTAATAATTCCGTTACTCATAATGACAAAGAGTATGGGACTGAAAGGCACACATCTTAGTCTGATACTTCCTTATTCAGCCTTTGCCCTCTCCTCATGTGTATTGATGTTGTACGCCTTCTTCAGGGGTTTACCTAAAGAGCTGGAAGAGGCGGCCTGTATTGATGGATGCAACATTTATCAAACTTACTTCAGAATAGTTCTACCGGTAATAAAACCGGCAATCGCTACTCAATGTGTTTTAATATTTATGAATACTTACAACGAATTTTTCCTTGCCTTCATTTTGGCAGCTGATGACAAAATTCGGCCTTTAACTGTTGGCTTACTTAATTTCTTCGTAAGTATAGGGGTTAACCATTGGGGACAAATTGGAGCTGCTATGATCATTACAAGCTTGCCAATGGTAATTGTATACCTGTTTGGAAACGAGCAGATAGAAAATGCTCTTACAGCAGGCGCAATTTTGAAATAAATTTGCGACCACATCGCAATTTAAGATATTATTTTATAATAGCTAAACTAATGTTTTAATTATAGTAATTAAAGTAAATAAGCAGGATTGCATTTCTTTGTAACTGAATATGATTAAAATGGAGGTCCATATCCCGGACATGAAGCATCAGGTTGGGGAATGGGCCTTCATTATTTATTTTTCTTTAAGTAAAACCTGCTTGCTGAAATATCCATTTTCATCTGCATACCACTGCCCGTCACCAGTATCAGCTTTAATATTTTGCCCCTTCAGCTTTCGGTACTGCTGTGGGCTCATATTGTAATGTTTTCTGAAAACATAACCAAAATGCTGACGGCTGTTGAACCCCAGATGAAATGCCATATCGGTAATATTCATGCTGCTGTTATTGAGTAAAAATGCGGCATGCTCCATACGCAGCTTGTTAACATAGGCGATAATACCGCAATTAAATTGCTTTGAAAACAGTGTTTGAAGATATGTATGGTTTATCCCTGTATATTCTGCAATCATTTCAACATTTAAGTCCTCGTACAGGTGTTCTCTTATATACCTCTGTGCTTTTCTCAGGTGAAGGCTTCCCATATAGTGCCCATCCTGTCCTATGACCCGGGTAAACTCAGCCAGCATTCTGTAAAACAAAATCCTAAGCAGAAACTGATCGCCCGATTCTTTCCTTTCGAGTTCTGAAATAAGATCCTTTAGGGCATAACCAACCTTTCCGTTATCATTAAGAACGAGATATTCTTCCTTCCCATCAATGAATCTTCGATAGGCATCACTGTTATCAAGCATTTCCTTCAGATCTATCCCAACTTTTGACGGACTGCAGGAAAATTCCAGATTCAGGATTGAACATGGGGGAGAAGACTTGATAAACAAACAATGAGAAACATTTTGGTCAAGAAATATAAACTGGTTTTCCTTCAAAGTAATTACTTCCTCTTTGACAGTAACCATACAACTTCCTGACAACACGTACATTATTTCGCAGCGGTTATGACTGTGAGGAGCCATTTGAAATTCTGTCAGATTCAAGGCATAAAATGCTTCGGGTCTGGCATAGCGGTTATTAATATTATATATGCTCATATTATCACCCATGCTTTATTATCAAAATGATTTAATAAAATTATTAACTATTGGCTTATCCTGTGAAACAATGATGTATTTTTAATAAATACCAGTTTAGCTGTATATATCTATATAATTTTTATAATTAAATAGTAATTCAAAAGTATAATTAATACAACAATTTATTGCATTTTAGCAGATAACAAATTATTTTTTACACATTGCCGTTGTTGTTAAAGTATACTTATTTCAGATATATTAAGGCCTTGCCTGAAGTTAGTCTTATATTGGACACTATTGTTCAGATACAACAAATTATAACAGGAGTGAGATTATGAGTTTTAAAGTTGCATTTATCGGAGCCGGAAGTCTTGTATTTACCAGAACGCTGTTTACAGATATTATGTCGGTACCCGAATTCAGGGATATTGAGATAGCATTTACCGACATTAATGAAGACAATTTAAAAAAAGTTACCGATTTGTGCCAGAGGGATCTTGAGGCCAATGGCATTACCACAAAAATTCAGTCTACCACTGACAGAAGAGAAGCTTTCAAAGATGCCAAATATATTGTGAACTGTGTTCGTATAGGGGGCCTGGAAGCTTTTGAAACCGACATTGACATACCACTAAAATACGGAGTGGACCAGTGTGTTGGAGATACTCTCTGCGTGGGAGGGATTATGTACGGGCAGCGAGTTATTGCTGCAATGCTGGATTTTTGTAAAGACATAAGAGAGGTATCGGCTCCCGGAGCTATTTTGCTGAACTATTCGAATCCAAACGCTATGGCCACCTGGGCCTGTAATAAATACGGAGGAGTCCGCACTATAGGACTTTGCCACGGTGAAATTCACGGAGAAGACCAGATAGCTGAAGTGTTGGGAATACCGAGAAGCGAGCTTGATTTTATCTGTGCGGGTATAAACCATCAGACGTGGTATATTTCTGTAAAGTATAAGGGAAAAGAAATGCTGGACAAAATACTGCCGGGTTTTGAGGCACATCCAAAGTTCAGGGAGCAGGAAAAGGTCAGAATAGACATGCTTAAACGTTTTGGATACTATTCCACAGAGTCAAACGGCCATCTCTCAGAATATGTGGCGTGGTACCGCAAGAGACCCCAGGAAATAATGAATTGGATAAGCTTGGACAGCTGGATTAACGGTGAGACCGGCGGATATTTGAGATTAACAAGGGAGGAGCGTAACTGGTTTGAAACCGATTTCCCGAAAATACTGGCTGAGCCACCCAAGAAGTATGACGGTTCTTCAAGAAGCAGGGAGCATTGTTCTTATATAATAGAGTCTTTGGAAACAGGGAGAAGATACAGAGGGCATTTTAATGTTATGAATGAAGGCTGTATTACTAATCTTCCTTATGAGTCTGTGGTAGAAGTTCCATGTTATGTGGACGGCAACGGAATATCTGTTCCAAAGGTAGGAGACTTGCCGCTGGGCTGCGCTGCAGTTTGCTCACAATCCATATGGGTACAGCGCCTTGCAGTGGAAGCAGCAGTATCAGGGGATGTAAATCTGCTGAAGCAGGCGGCTCTAATGGACCCATTAACCGGAGCAGTATGTAATCCTCCGGAAGTATGGCAGATGATTGATGAAATGCTTATTGCTCAGGAAAAGTGGCTTCCTCAGTATGCTGAAGCAATAAAAGCAGCTAAAGAAAATTTTGCCAAAGGTAACCTTATTCCTACCAAAGAAGGCTACAGTGGCGCCGCAAGGCAGAGAGTCAAGTCTCCTGAGGAAGTTGCAGCCGAACGGGCATCAAGAAGTATTACTGCTGATTAAAGCCAAAAGTTATGAGCTGAAAACTACAAAATAGTTTTCTCTTTCAATTAATCCGGTTGTTCTCCCTCAATAATTCGGTCATTCTTCTTTCAAGGATTTATTTCTTTCTCTGGAAGGAGGGTGACCGTAATAATTTTTGTACAGACGACTAAAATAGTTGCTATTACAGAAGCCTACAAGATCTGGAATCTGGGTAACAGGAATGTCTGTACCTGTAAGAATCCTTCTGGCTCTTTCCAGACGGAAAAGGGTAAGATATTCCACAAATGTTTTTCCTGTATAAGCCTTGAATAGCCTGCTGAAATGTTGAATACTCAAGTGGCAGTACCTGCTGATGTCTCTAATGGTAATCCGTTCACGGTAGTGAAGATGCAGATAGTCCAGAGAGTATTTTATCAAACGTGTTGAATCTGACTGCTTATTACCCTTAAAGAATGTTGAGGGAAGACCTTGGTAGAGTGCCGAAAAAAGCAGTATTACCTGACATTTAATTCTGGCCCTGTATCCCATTACTTTCTGTGAATATTCTCTTTGAAGTTCATTTACCAGTGACAGACACTTTTCATAGACCATGTCCTTATCAGTAAGATGAATGGGAGGGTATAGACCTATGGACATAAATGGAACAACTACCTCTGAAATATGAGGATCTGTATAAACACCTTCAAACAAGCTTTCACCGACCAGGACGGCACAATAGCTGCAGGAGCCTTTCGGGAAAATGCTGTGGAGACTTCCGGGAGGGACAATTATCAACTGATTTTCAGAGATCTGAAAGCTTGAACCGTTGATATATACAATACAGCTGCCTTTATGAGAAATAACCACTTCAAGATGGTTATGCCAATGAGGAAGAGTATTGGAGTTTTGCATATAAAAGCAATTGAATGGGAATGTGTTATCTTCAAAATTTGTATGTTCAAAATTGCCTGCATTAGTTAATTCCATGGAAATCACCCGAACAGAAAATAATATTTAATGATTGAATGTTCAAATTAGACAGATAAAAAGTAAAATTATTGGTATTTTAAATAGAATCCCAAAATTAAAATGATAATATCATACAAATAATTTTATGTCAATTAAGTACTATTACGTCAAAACAAGGAGGAAAGCACATGTTGGAGGTAATCAAACCCAAAAGGGCAAATGTCACCCAAGTCCGGAGAAGTGAAGGTGCACTTATTCTTAATACTGAAAATGGTTTGATAAAAGTAGAGCCCATAAATGCAAATATCATAAGAATAGTGTACACACTGGCCGAAAAATTTTCTGATGTAAGGGGTCTCGGAATAGAGCCTCGGAATGTATTTGAAGGCTGGGAGTTCAATGAGGACGATAACACAATACAGGTTCTAACTTCTGAGCTGAGACTTATGATTAGAAAATCCGACAGTCGTATGACTTACTTCGACAAAAATGGCAGACGACTGACCAGTGAGCCTGAGAGAAACGGCAAGGAGCTTATCCCTTTTGATTCCTTTAAAACCATATTAGATGACACGGCTGTTGTAGAAAAAATAGAAACTCCTGACGGTGTAAAGGAAGTAGTTTTGGATTCCAAAAAAGTATACGACCGTCAGCTATATCATACAAAGCTTCATTTTGAATGGGATAAAAGTGAGGCACTGTACGGTATGGGCCAGAATGAAGAAGGCTATCTGAATCTTAGGGGTACACGTCAGTATATTCATCAGGCCAACATGAAAATAGCTATGCCATTTTTCATGTCTACAAATGGTTACGGAATACTGCTGGATACATATGCTCCGGTAATATTCAATGACAATGCCTTCGGCTCATATCTTTACAGTGAAGCCTCAGAGGAACTGGATTACTATTTCATTAGAGGAGAGAGCTTTGACCAGATTATCGGAGGATATCGACAATTAACAGGCCGGGCTTCAATGCTTCCACTCTGGGCCTTTGGATATATACAGTCCCAGGAAAGGTACGAAACCCAGCAGGAAATTATTGATACAGTTAAACGCTATCGTGAGATTGGAGTTCCACTGGATGGTATTATTCTTGACTGGCAGTCCTGGGAGGATGGAATGTGGGGACAAAAAACCTTTGATACAAGCCGTTTCCCCGATGCCAAAGCTATGACCGACCAACTTCACCGGCTTGGTGCTCACCTTATGATATCAATTTGGCCCAATATGGTGGAACAGTGTGAAAATCACAGGGAAATGAAAGCTAACAACGGTTTGTTCCAGCATTCTGAGGTATATAATGCTTTTAGTGCAGATGCGAGAAAACTATATTGGAAACAAGCCAATGAGGGTTTATTTTCAAAGGGGGTGGATGGCTGGTGGTGTGACTCCAGTGAGCCTTTTACTCCTGAATGGAATACTCCGGTGAAGCCTGAACCAGATAAAAACATGGCAGATTTTCACAATACCTGTAAAACTTATATGGATGAGGTGTATACAAATGCATATTCACTTATGCATGCCAGGACAATGTACGAAGGTCAGAGGGATACCGACCAGAAGAAAAGGGTTGTAAATCTCACAAGAAGTGGATATACAGGCATTCAAAAGTATGGAACTATCCTGTGGTCAGGTGATATCTGCGCAAAATGGTCAACTCTTAAAAAGCAAATTGCTGCAGGGCTGAATTTTTGTGCATCAGGCTTGCCGTATTGGACTCTGGATATTGGTGCATTTTTTGTTAAGCTGGGACATATGTGGTACTGGGACGGAGATTATGAAGGCGGCTGCAGTGATCTGGGCTACAGGGAGCTCTATACAAGATGGTACCAGCTGGGTGCTTTTCTGCCGGTGTTCAGGTCCCATGGCACCGACTGCCGAAGGGAAATTTGGAACTTCGGTAAAAAGGGTGAGATGTTCTACGATGCCATAGAGAAAACGACTAATTTAAGGTATCAGCTAATGCCATATATCTATTCTCTGGCAGGTATGGTTTCCCAAAAGCACAGCACAATTTTCAGGGTACTTGCCTTGATTTCCTTCAGGATGAAAAGGTTTATAATATTGACGACCAGTTTATGTTTGGCCCGGGTTTAATGATATGTCCGGTTACAGAACCCATGTACTATGAATCAAACAGCAGACCTCTTGAAGGAACTGCAAAAACAAGGAAGGTATACCTGCCGGCCGGATGCGACTGGTATGATTTCTGGAGTGAGAAGCGGTACAAGGGAGGACAGACCATTGAAGCTCCGGCACCCATCGACAGAATTCCTGTTTTCGTCAGGGCAGGTTCAATTCTGCCTATGACTGAAGGGATACAGCATACCGGACAAATGAGGGATGATTGGTTCAAATTGGTTGTGTATCCGGGAGACGACGGAAGCTTCACACTTTATCAGGATGAACGGGATGGATATGGTTACGAAGAAGGCAGATTTGCAACAACAGAATTAACCTGGTCAGACCGTGAAGGCAAGCTTACAATTCATCCACGTGTAGGAGAGTATCCAGGTATGCCTGAAAAAGTAACATTCGTTCATAGAATTGTAGGAGAATCTTGATGTAAATTGTTGTAGATCAAATGAGCGAGAGCTCTTAATGGAAAAAGTTAGACATCAGGCTGACTTTTTCCATTAAGAGCTCTCGCAGAAATACTATACAGTGAGTTCATCAGAAAAAATTTGAAGAAGTAAATCTAAAATCAAAGTTAGTTGACATAAATTGTGTAGTAAAAAGTACTTTATCAGGCTCCCTACAAGGAGTTTTTATCTTGTACATATATATCCGGAATGTTATAATCAAAGCATAATATCTCTTAAGAACAGGCTTGTTATATTAATATTTCGTTCACTGAATCTTATGTGTAAGCTGTGGCTCTGTTATTTGAAGATTATTTTTTTAATTGAAGCCATTGAGCAAAATATTATAAGCGGTAGTTGTTTTGTAAACTATTTATATTAATTTATTACTCATATATTATTTAAATTTCATTAACCATAATAGTTATAGTTCTATGGTTGCTGCAGGTTCTAATTTACTATCAAAAGGCATAAGCCGCAAAACGGGACTACCTACTTTCGACTGGTAGTAATTGACTTACAGGAGCTGTTATATGTATCGATTATTAATTGTTGAAGATGAAAAATGGGAAAGAGAAGGATTAGTGGAATTTCTTGACTGGAGGAGTCTGGGGATCGAATTGGTAGGCTGCGCATGCAATGGTTTTGAAGGGCTGACAATATCCGAGCAAACTCATCCTGATATAATTCTCACCGACATTAGGATGCCTAAAATGGATGGACTTAAAATGTCCAAAGAAATCCGCAGATTTTTACCCCATGCTAAAATAATTATTTTAAGCGGATATAATGATTTTGAATATGCAAAACAAACTTTTGAATTTCGTGCCTTTGATTATGTTTTAAAGCCTGTTGACAAGAACAGCATACAAGAGGTGATATTACGTGCTGTATCAGACCTTGACAGAGAAAGGAATATTGAAAGAGAAAGAGTTACGCTGAAAAGTAAATTGATGGATTATTTCTCGGAAAATAAGAAGTATCTCCTGATAAAAATGCTTGAAAGTAATGAATTGGAGCTTGCTCCGGAGAGATACCCTGTTAAATTATCCAATCCTAATGCAAAAATAGTCATTGCTGTACTAACAATGGATAGTGCTTCATTTATCAGCAGCAGGCCTATTACAGATGGTTTTGAAGCAATAATGAAGGAGAGAGAGATAGCCTTTTCAATAACAAAGCCCTTTAAGGAGGCAGTTCTATGTATGGAGGTGCCTGATACTCGAGAGGGGCTGAGTGATAAATTAAATGAGCTGATGGCTTATCTTAAAACCGGGCTAGATATAGACTCTATTATATCTGTGGGAGAGGCAGTTAGTGGTTTTTCGGAGGCCACAGTCTCATATTCTCAGGCAAGGGAAGCCTGCAGCTACAGATTCCTTGCTCATTATGGAGACATTTTATATTATAATGAAGTAAAAGAAAAAAATTATATGAAGCTGGACTTTGCACGCCCTATTGTTATAAGGGCTCATGATATAATCAATAAGCTCGTTGCCGCAGCTCAGAAGAACCAAAGGGAGGATTTGGGATTATTGCTGGATAGCTTCCTGACTACCCTTAAAGAAATATTACCATTAAGCAAATTAATGCTTAGCAAGTTTTTTACTCAGGCGATGCTAATTGTAAATCCTGCAGTCTTTAGCGAAAATTCTGAAAAATTTAAATTATATATTTTAGATAAAGGCAGGTTTGAGGAGCAAATTTCAAAGCTGGATACAATTGGCTAAACCAGGAATTTTCTGATGGATTTTTTAGAGTTCATCTCCGCCAATACAATGAATAAATCCAGCAATGCAGATGCCGAGGTTACACAAAAAGTTATTAAGATAATTGAAGAGAGATATTCAGAAGAACTGGATTTAAAGTATATATCTCAGGTTATACATTTAACACCTTATTATATTGGAAGTATTTTTAAAAAAAATACAGGAAAGACATTTAATCAGTATTTATGTGATTACAGGATTGACAGAGCAAAGGAGATGCTTCAAACCGGTAAGGTTAATATATCCCGGCTTTCAGAAGCAGTGGGGATAAAGAATACCTCTTATTTTTGCTCACTTTTCAAGAACAGGTTTGGAATAAGTCCCGGGGATTATAAAGAAATCATGAAGGGCGGACATTGATATGATAAAAATGCTGATTGTTGAAGATGAAAAATGGGAGAGAGAAGGGCTTATTGATTATCTGAATTGGGAAGAACTGGGGATAGATGTTGTAGGTGCTGCCGCAAATGGAATTCAAGGATTAAATTTGGCCCAAAAATATCATCCTGACCTAATTATTACAGATATAAAAATGCCTTTAATG
>Ga0134105_1001760_pt1 | contig 14074 bp, 14 predicted proteins | sample 16_3_2metaG_FD_94457 | JGI IMG/M metagenome (GOLD analysis project Ga0134105, IMG submission 94457) | Switchgrass degrading microbial communities from high solid loading bioreactors in New Hampshire, USA - 16_60_3.3_214_A3 metaG | ecosystem: Engineered > Bioreactor > Semi-continuous > Anaerobic... | reverse complement strand
GCGGAAGTCAAGATGAGGCCCGGTTGCCCGTCCGGTGCTTCCTACCTTTGCTATAACCTGACCTTTGCTTACGGTCTGACCGTTTGATACCAGGATATTGCTGCAGTGTCCGAATACGAAGTCGTAGATACCCGAACGTATCACCAGCATGTTGCCGAAACCTTCATCGTATCCGACGTATACGACTTTCCCATCGTCCGGTGCCACTATATTTGTGCCCTCCGGTGCGGGAATGTCTATGCCGTAGTGCATTCTCACAACGCTGTCTATTGGGTCAACACGCCTGCCGAAATACGATGATATCACCGTACTGCCGGGCACCGGCCACGCGAGATCACCGGCAGAGCCGCCGAGAGTGAGCACTCCGCTGGCAGGCCATACACCGCTGTATTTCCATGTATTGTTTCCGCTGTTGGTAAGCGCGGGCTGGAAACCCAAAGACAACGGCACGACCGAGGGTCTCATAAGCGTTGTGGCAATCCCGTTCACAGGGATGTATACCATAACCGAGAAACTCTTTTCTTCTCCTTCATAGGTATAGTATCCGGTGAAGGTGAACGGCGAGTTGGGTTTACCGGCTTTATCGTACTCATAAACAGCCCGGTATGACCCGCTGCCTGCAGAATAGTTGGTGAGCTTGCTGTAAGTCAATGTACCCCACGAATATGTCTCGGGGATGGTATAACGGTTTATCCTGTGCTGGGATTCTGCCCGGGTCACGGTTATCGGTTCGCTGCGTAATACCGTCTTGTCTGCTCTTAAAACCAGCACGGTTAAGTTATTCCAGCTGATGGTTATATTCATCCTGGAGGGTTGTCCGTCCTCTGCTTTGTTCCATTTCGTGAATACGTATGTTGGATTTTTAGTAATTGTCAATGTACCGGTTACCGTCTTTTCGGGTTCCTGTACTGTGATAGTGCTTTGTGCCTGCTTGCCTTTGTACGTTGCCCTTATTATCGTCTGTCCTACGGACTTGCCGGTTACAACGCCTTGCTCGTCTACCGTTGCAATTGTCATATTGCTTGACATGTACTGTGCTTGGGTTGTTACATCTTCGGTTTTAAGGTGATATACCGCTCTTACTGTTAATGGCAGTTCTTCGGTTTGTACTATGGTTGCCGTAGATGGTATGACTTCTATATATTGTAGTTTGTCAACTATATACGGCCCAAAATATGTTACTTTCTGATTACCGGCATTATCCGTTGCTTTTACGTGCAAGTACCAGGAACCGGGTGCTTCCTGGGTAACAGGTTCATTGTAGATAGTCCATTTATCGTCTGCGGGAGGTTCGGTGGTATTGCTCCATGCATACAGCTTATCCTTTATTCCGGATCCGCCTGTGTCCGTATAGTTAAGAGTAACCGTTACGGGAGAATCGCTCCATTCCCTGTTAGGAGGATTGGCGGTTATTTCCGGCAAAGTTTTGTCTATATATGCCGTTTTGGAGGCTACAGGTGAAGGGTTGCCTGCAACGTCTACTGTTATTGCCTCTATTGTATGCGTGCCCTGGGTTGTGATTGTAAAACTTGAAGAATATGTTGTCCATGACCCTCCATTTATTCTGTACTCTGTTCTTAAAACGCCGCTGCCGCCGCTATCTGTTCCCGGTGTAATGGTGACGGTAACTGTTCCGTTTGTCCAGGTGGAAGGATTTACTGTTATTGTTGGTGGCGATGGTGCTATTTTATCTATTTGGTATGGGCCAAACCTTTCTGTTGTTGTGTTGCCAGCTGTATCAGTGGCTCTTAAATATAAGAACCAAGTTCCGTTATTTGACTGTGTTAGATTGCCTGACGAATAGTTTGTCCATCCCGATGACGGGGTTGATGTCGATGTAGACCATACATACTGTCTTGATGATAGGCCACTGCCTCCTGAATCGCTGAACGAGGGTGTAACCGTTACATTTGAGTTTCTCCACCCTATAGATGAGGGGGTTGCCGATACTGTAGGAGGGGTTTTATCTATTAATGCTTGTTTGCTTGATATAGCTGATAAGTTTCCTGCTACGTCTATTGTTCTTGCTTCTATAGTATAAACGCCTTGGTTTGAAAGTATAAACGGTGATGAATAAGTTGTCCAGCTTCCTCCGTTAATCCTATATTCAATCCTTTGAACTCCACTCCCACCATCATTTCCTGGTGATATTGTTACAGTTACATTTTGGTTTGTCCACGTTGGTAGATTTACAGTTATTATTGGCGGAGCTGGAGCTGTTCTATCTATCTTTGCATCTTTATAGACTGATGCTGATACGTTTCCTACCTTATCAACTGTCCTTGCATATATTCGTGTTGTTCCTTCATTGCTTATTGTTATTGCTCCAGAATAATCTGCCCAGTTAGTATTATCAAAACTATACTGATATTTTGCTATACCACTATGTGCATCGTTACCACCGGAAATTGTTGCAGTTACATTACCGTTTGTCCAACCATCCGGGGACAATGTTAATGTCGGAGGGTCAGGAGCTTGTTTATCTATTTGATACGTTCCAGATTCCTTATAAGCACTTGTATTATCAACGTTATCTACAGCCCTTGCACGTATTTTATACTCTCCTGTGTTAGATAATGTGATTGTTGTTGAATTCCCGGATACCTGCGTCCAAGTGCTAGGCCATGTCGCGCCATTATTGGTCGATACCATATATTCTATTCTTTTTACACCTGAACCGCTATCCGTTGCAGTAATTGTTACGTTTATATTCCCTTTTACCCAGCTTTGACTATTTGGAGATATACTTATTGTAGGTGCTGTTCCGTCTACCCTTACATTTCCTATTGTGTTATATCCTATACCATTCCAAGCATAATCATAATAGTAATATTGAGCTGCATAACTTTGTCCATCCGTATTCAGCTTTGCCTGCCATTTTACTTCCCTTTGGCCATTGCTGTTATATGTTCTTTGGACTGAAAGAACTTCAACATGCGAATTGTTGCCATAGTTATCCCATGTTGCCATATGGTTGCTTGCCTGTGTCCAGTCGTGGTAATACCTAATATCTCCAGTGGTTTGATTTATCCCTAAAAATCTTATATAATGCCTCAAAATTCCGGATAAGGCATCCGAGCCCCTCATTATTACCGATATGGTGTCTTCCGGTCTTATCCAGTGATCGCCGCTTCCGTCTTTATACCGGTATCCGGATATTGATGCGCTTACGTGTGTAGGAAGGTTTTTATCTATCAAATACGAGCCGCTGGTTATTATGTTTGTATTTCCGGCATTATCATGAACTTCCACCTGAATCTTCCGTCTACCTTCTACGTCCAGATAGTGGCTATACGATGTCGTTGTGTTCCAACTACTCCAACTACCATATGTGGCTCCATCATCAGAAGAATATCTTATCCGCCACTGTTTTAGCCCGCTTCCTCCCGAATCGGACAGGGTAACTGTAAAATTAACATTTGATTTTGTCCACGAAGATGAATTGGGGTTTATTGTAGCACTCGGTTTTGTTTTATCTATTCTTGCAACTTTAGATACTGTCTCACTATACTTTTTTCCGCCAGGTGTATCATTCACAGCACGTGCATAAACTGTTGTCTGTCCTTCTGCGGTTACTGTTCCAGACGTTCCCTTTGTCCAACTACCGTTCCCTATCTTATATTCAACATAAGAGGTAACTGTACAAGTGGGGTCTGGCGATACTGTAAATGACCTATTACTATTGGTCCAGCTTTCGTTTAAATTTAACGTTGGCTTCTTAACTGTTTTTTGAGTAGGCAAACGTCCTGGATAAATATATGAGTGCACAACTGCATAATCGTCTTTTTCTTGCCTATTCGCATATGAATAAAAATAAGTATCATCTAGCACTATAGCGATTGCATAGTTTCCATCCTTGGATCTTTGTTCAGATCCATGCGGTTTTACATCTAGGATTATATCAACCGCTCCAAAATAATCCTTGGCAGCTAACTTATTTCTAATTGAAGTTTGAATCGATGATGTGAATTTACTTGTTTCCGAAACCGATACTGCATAGTTTTTTCCTGATTCGTGATATATTTGTGTCGGATTGTATACTTTACTCCCCAATCCAAATAGAAGGCGTTCCGTATCTGCTGCGTCCCATCCACCGCATCTTATTAGATTTATACCTAAATTTTGTCCGAAATCTTCGGTGAATACTATATGACCACCAAGAACTATAACGTCGCTTATTCCTTTATTTTTAATATGATCTTTAATCCATTGATCTACGGTACTATTATTACTATTTACAAGTATATCTATGGGTTCTGTTCGTTGCGCTTGATATTTCTTTGCTGTTTCATAGTCTATATATGCTGCCTTTTTTACTATTATTGCTTTCTTTGCACCATCTTCAAATATTGATGGTCCTGCTTCTTCTGCAGCTTTCACCGCGTCTATATTTATAAAGCCCAAGAATATTGATGCAATTAACAAGAGTATTATGGCTTTAATTTTAAACCTTATCATATTCACCCCCTCTTTCAATGGTAAATATTCCTGCCTATATCAAATTTTTTGCCGTCTACTACGTTGTAATAAACGCCGTCAATATATTCAATATAGGACTTAATCCCTTTTTCTTGCAGTAATAACCAAAAAATCGTAGCAAATTGGTATTCTATCCCAACGCCCGTTCTTAACACTTCTTCAAAATCTCTTTTTTCACCTTTTATGTCAAGCAGAAACTTTTCGCGTGAGCGGATAAGAAATTCGTCTGCATAATCTTCAATATCCATGTCCTTGTCGTAAAATTCAGTCATGTAACACTCATCGTGTATGTTTTTGAATTTGGGGTACAGTTTTGCTAAATATCCGTTTGGTGTTTGCTTGTATTGAATATCGAATATGCTTGTATCGAGATGATAATTTCGAAATATATACTCTTTGATAAACTCGTCTAATCTGGGGCTGTCAAGCGGTAAAAAATTAAACGATTTATTTGTTTTTATGAGTAGTTCTGTTTCATCGTAAACCATCTCGTCAGGACTAATTTTGTCGACTACAGTAAATTTTGGTGGGATTACCAAGTATAATAATACCGCAAAAATAAGAAGTCCTACAACGGTTAATACTATTCTGTTTTTCTTTTGAAAAAACTTTATCATGTGAATACATCTGACCCCCTATTATGATTATAAAAGAGCGGCCTTTTTGAGGGAAGGCCGCAAAACCCGCACAAAATTACTGACCAGCTGACATTCGGCTAAGATTGTTAAAAACACTGGAGAAAAAGCTGCTTATGCTGGCACGAGCTGTTGGCGAGAGTAAAATAATGATCCCCACCACTACTGCGATGATAGCCACCCATTCTACCATATCTGCGCCCTTTTTGTCAGCCAAAAAAGAACGGAAACCTGTGTAACTATAAAGCACCTTTTCTTTGATCTTGTTAAGCATAAGATCAACCCTCCTCTGAAAGTTTTTTATAAAACAAAAAACCTCTACCTTATGGTAGAGATTTTTTATGGCCTGTTTTCTACCTGCTGTGAACTGCTTGCCTGCACCTTTGTCGGTATGTTTATACTTGCCAGCTTAAAATATGAATACCGCGGGAATGTATACTCAACCGTGACGGTTATAATGCCGTTGTTTATGCTTGCGTTCACTTTGGAGTTTGTGTTCCAGTTACTTAAAATACTTTTCCCCAGTTTATTTGCGGCGTTCCGGGCTTCTGTCGTACTGCCTTTCATGGCACCTATGCGGGCACCCTCAAACGCTGCATTGTTGACTACTGTCTGACTGATACCGATTATTGTCATCTGTGCTACTGCTAGTAAAAAAGCGCCGAGGAACGGGAGTAAAATGGCAAATATGATAAGCCCTGACATCCCTCTTTTGTCATGCAGCAGTCTCGTTATGTTGTGCCGCAACAATGCCTGACCCCTCCTTTGCTGTTAGCGAAAGTTTCTGTACACCTGTATGCTGTATGTGAACGGTGTACCCTCAGATGTGCGCCCGCTGGCGTATATCCGCCCACTGGAATACCAGGTATTAAGTGATGTTACCTGTATACGGTTGTTATTCAGACTCTGTTTTATCAGGCTGTGTGCTTTGTCGCTGTCAAACCGCACCTGCCTTCCCTCTATTTTTACAGCCTGCGCACGTGCTAGCGTCAGCCCGTCCTGTACGGCATTGTACAGCTTCTGACGTATTATGGAAGCTCTCATAATATTTGTGTATCCTATCAGCATCATGCCAAAGAGAGAAAAGAGAAAAATTATGAAAATGAACATGGCATCGCCGCGTTTGTCCTTCAAAAATTTCTCGCCTCTAAAACGCACAGAATCCCTCCTTTTTGCGTTTTTTGCCACATGGAATATAAGAATATCCTTTATACAAAAAACAGCGGTTATAAGGTATTTCTGTAAGCCTGAAGGGCATTATGGAACGTACACAGCATGGTACGTGATCGTGCCGAAGTCCTTTAGATATTCTCTATTGTTAACCTTGTTCAACCCCTTAATCGAGTACAATTCGCCGGTTTCGGATTCTGGCACATCCGTGAAACGCCCATTAAGCGTGTTTACCGGCACATCGATTTGATCGCCTACGGTACGCACACCGTCCCTTGTGTTGACCTGTACCCTGAAATACATCGGTGATTTACCAGGTACAGCTGCTTTTGGGTATTTAAACCTTGCCCAGATGCGTACAGATTTGTTCCCATTGTAAAATACCGGTTTCCACTCAAGCGGTCTGATTGTCATCGTTCCCAAATTTTTGTACCGTGTTATTATGTGCTCCGGTACGGAAACACTTTTGATTGTCGTATTTGCCGTGAAGTCGTATATAACCTCAAGCTCAAAACCTTTATTGGTGATTGCGTCAATTATGTCGTCGGTGTATACGTATTCTCGTGAGAATATTACTCTCGAGTTTGTTTGAAGATTCTCGGGTTCCTGAGGAATAGGCCCTGGTTTATTAGGTTCTATTACACGAACTTTATACGGTTTTACAGCTCCTGTTACCAGTCTTTGCTCTACTTTAGGAGTACCTCTTTTTTCTTCTCTTTTGGTTTCATAAGAGAACTCAACAAAAGATTCTGTATAAGGCTGGGCTCCTGATATTGTATCTACATCATCCAAATCAGAAGAAGAATATTTATTTGATGGGTATCCATAGTACTTGTAAACCAAATACCTTGTTCTTGTGACAGTGATAGGAGTTATTGTAGTTGTTACTTGCTTTATCTGTGTCGCAGTAACAACGTAGTCTCCTATCGTATCAAAAGAAGCGGTTATCCTGTCTCCTGCACGCCATAAATTGCTGTTCACCTGTTTAACACTGCTGTTGCTGGAATGCACCGTCATTCTGCCCGGTCCTGATGTTACCCGCCATTCCCAATACAACGTCTGCTCTTTCACATCTTTTTCTTCTGTTGTGGTTGTTGTTTTAGATACCGGTATTTTTTCTGTGCGTATTAACACAAGTCCTACATCTTTGGGATCTACATAAAAACTTTTCTCATTGCTGTTATTGTTGTTATTGCTTTTTTTCGGAGGAGGCACGGGATAAGTCTCCTTATTGCTGTTTGTATTGGATTGTTTTCCATCTTGACCCGGCTCTTTCTCGCCTTCCATGCCGACTGGACTTTTGGGACTTGTGGTTATCTCGGTTATGGATTTGTTTTCTCCCCAAGCAAAGACTGCTGCAGAAGGGATGAATACAAGCAGACAGCAAAATACAGCTATGATTTTCTTAAGCATAAAAAAACACCTCCCTGATAAAAAATATTCCTGCCCCCTTTGGAGGCAGGAACTATTCTAATTTCTTGATGAGTTCTTCACCGACAACTTTCCACTGGCCGTCTATTTTTTGCATCCATGTTTTAATTAAACTGCTTGAATATTCTTCTTCAGGGCTTATTTGTTTGGCCCTTATTTCTAGTTCGATATATGCGTGGGTGAGGTTATCGTAATCATCGGTTGGATATTCAAAGGTCTCATCGGTGAATATAAGCGTCCGTATTTTTATGCTGTCAAATTCTGATATAAGTTTTCCATTCTTTATCTCATTAAGCCTTTGTGGCATGGCCTTTTCATATTTTTCTTTGTGTCCGTATGTGTTACCCAGGTATTCCGCTGCTTTGAGGAGCTGCTCCAGCGTTACCGTGCGGTAGTCATACGTGTTGTCCAGCCTGTTGTATTCCGTCAACACTTTCTCTATCTCGTCAAATTCCCTGTTGTATATTTCCAGCTTCTTCTTTTCCTCTTCGTCTAGATCATTGACGGAACCTTCCGGTGCATCCTTTGATTCTTCCTCTATCCGTTCTGACAGGCTCTTTTTCTCTTCCTGTGCAGGGGTTTCCGCAACTTCTTTTGTTTCCTCCGCTTTCTCCTTTGCAGCTTCCTCGGCAGCTTTTCTTGTTTCTTCCATTGCTACTTCCTGGCGCTTTTCGTATGCCAGATACAGCCCTCCACCAACCAGGGCAATTATGATAACAACAGCAATGGCTATAAGCATTTTTTTGCTCATCAAAAATTCCTCCTTTCTTGAAAATATTATACCTTTTTTACCTTTTTGTAGGAAACAAGAAAGGCAGTACGCCTGCTTTTTATACGGCAATACTGCCTTTTGTTGTGCAATTTCGCATTTTGCATTTTTGTTAGAAAGGACGTTTTTCCAACACAAGTATAATGAGAGATACAATAGGTGTACGAATTCTGCCAGTGATTTTTGGTTATTTATACACATCGCCCCGGCTGCCAATTGTTACGATATACACTATTTGCTCTGAAAGTGAAATTTTATATACAACACGAAGATTGCCACTTCTGTACCTGTACAACCCCTCTAGTTCCCCACGCAAACGTTTTATGTTCGGGCCTACAATGGGACAACTCTGCAAATCCGAAAAACACTTGTTTAATATGCGTTTCGTTTTTGTATCACACCTCTTATAATACTTGGCTGCACTGGCAGAGAACACAAGGTTATACATCTTCTATCACTTCACTGGCTGCAAAAACTTCGCCTTTCTCAATTTCTTCAAGTCCCTTTTTTATTGCATTGTAGAAAGCCTTATCATCAATAAGCTCATTAGTAGCCTCAATTTCTTCTTTAGTTTTTAGAAACTCCAAAAAATCAAGAGCTTGAGATAATCTTGCTTCAGATAACTGGTCTATTATCACATAAATTTTCTGCCTTATGTCTTTATTCAAGTTATCCCTCCTTCCTGCTAATGCTGTATACCTCGGAGGACCAAATATACTTGCACTCATTATTATACACCCCTTTCTCTTTTTTGAAAACAAAAAAGGCAGTACGCCTGCTTTTTTACATGGCAATACTGCCTTTTGGTTACAACTTCTCATTTTGTTTTTGCCGGCATCAGTACCGGCTGTGATCCCTGCGGTATCCCTGCTTTATCGCATGATACTGCTTGCTGCCAACCTGCATCTAGGCAAGCACATTGTGTTGTGCTTTTACGGCAGCTCGGCCCTTCTGGCCTGTGCACTGTGTATCTATGTGTATTATAACATTACTTTCCAGCGCTTGCAAGCATTTTTAAAACGCTGTACTGCTGAAAAACCTTATAAGGTCGGTGAGCAGCGGATACAGTATGACCACAAGATACGGCAAAACATATCCTGCCATAATCGGCAGGATAACGGAGTTTTCCATGTTGTTTGCTTTTGCAAGTATCTGTGTTTCAAGCCGTGTCTCTATGGTGTCCCGGATCTGTTCAAGCCCGCGCACCATTTCCGCGGTTGTCTCACTCCTGAAACTCAACAACCGCGCAACACGCTCAAAGTCCGGCGACAGGGTCTTCTCCGCCACCTCTTCCAGCGCCCTTTCCAGCGACATGCCGGACATAAGGTTGTTGTAAAGGTCGCGTATAAAGGGAGCTATAATGCTGTTGTCCGTACGGGCTATATACTCTATGACCTGTTCAACAGGCATATCAATTGCCAGCCCCTGTATCATGGTGTCTATGAATGCCGGCAGTGCAGCCTCAAACTTGGCTTTGAATTCCTTGAGCGGTTTCCTGTAGCGCTGCACCGCAAAGACGATTAGAGCAAAGCCTATCAAAAGGGGGCCTACGGGACTTGCTCCGGCCATCATGCCATACAAAAACACCACAAGCGTAAACATTGCATATGTTATGAGTGCTGCAAAGTATTCATACACATTCCTTGCAGTAAAAAAGAGCATTTTTATGCCGCCCGTGGTGCCGGGAATATCAATATCCACACCCCCAACGGTCTTTATGCCCCTGTCAATCCGGTTTATAACGTCCTTCTTTACGTATTTATTTGCCAGCTGCGTGCTCAACTCCCTAAACGGCGCAATCCGTATCTTTTCTCCTCTTTTGTTTGTTTCGACCGGGCGACGTCCTTCTTTCTTGTTTTTGAATTTGTTCAGCACTTCCACTCCTGCAACCTCCCGCTTTTCTATTTTTTAGCAATTCCATTTATCTTGCGCAGCAGCATATAGGTTGTCGCAAACAGGCTCACAATGACATACATCAAAACAAACTGTCCGGAGCCGGTGTTCAAAAAAAGCTCTCTTGTGTCAGGCATACCGGCAATGCTGTTTATTATCATCAATGCCACAATTCCTAGTATTGCCATTATCATTCCTTTGGTCTTTGACAGCGTTGCACGGATGTTCATGCTGCGGATCAGCTTACGGTTTATCCTTTCCGCGGTATGCTCACACACATCAGTAAGATTGCTTTTAGCCATACGCGCAAAAATTATGCTGGTCACCCAGCTTACCGCACTCTCTACCTTTATCTCATCCGCAAACTCACGCAGCGCCTTGTCTATTGATTCACCCGCTTCTACTTTCATGACAAGCGTTTCAAGATACGGCCTGAGCGGTGGCGCAGTATGCCCTGTTACTGCCTCTATAGCGTTTATCAGGTTGGGGTTTGCGCGCAGGTATGTCGCCACATCCCGTGTAAAAGTCCCAAACTGCTGTTCAAGTTTAAAGTAAAGGTTGGAGCGCCTTGTGTCCAGATAGATAAACACACAGACCACAGCAACTATGTCTATGGCTATCCCCAGCCCTATGTTCCCCATTATACCCGAAATTGCCAGAATTGCACATAGCCCATACAGGGTGTATATGATAAACATGTCGGGGTCCAGGCCCGGGAAGAGCTCGTTCACGACTTCATCAATTCGTTTTTTTAGTGTTCCCATGAACGAAAAAACGGAGTACTGTCTGCTGCGCTGGCGGATCAGCATGCGGTTTATACGCCGCCGCAGTTCGTATTCCCTGTACTCCTGCAGTGAAAAGAATATTAACACGAAGATTAAGGTGGCTGCTCCTGCAAGTATGGCCGGTATCATGCTTTTTCAACCCCTTTGCCTTTTTGTAGCCCAAATATCTCAGCGAGAACCGCTACAAAGTCTTCATACCGTTTTAGCCGCCTTTTGAGTTCCTCATTTTCACGGCGCAAGGCCTCAATTTCTTCGCTGCCCCTGACCTGCGATTTTATGCAGGCCAGCAGTTCGTCCAGCGGATCGTCTTGTGTTGTGGTCTCGTTTTTTTTGTCCGTCATCGCTGCATTTCCTGCTAAACCCTGATTTTCCTCTTTTTGTCTTGTCTCTGCTTGTTCACTGATAGGTCGACTGCTCTCTTTGATACCCTGCATTTCGGTAATAATCTCACTTATCCTTTTTTCGATAGAATCAATCTTAACAGGCGAAAAGAACAGGTCTTTCACTCCGGCCTGTCTCGCTGCACGTATAAGGTCTTTATCGCCGCTATCAACAAGCAGCACTATCCTTCTGTCCCTCTTTTGTGCAAGCCGTTCTATATCGCCCGGTAAAACTGTTTTTCGCGACACCACGGCGATAGTGTTTTCCTCTTCTGTCTGACAGACGTATTCGCTAAAAGCGTCCATTATTTCCTGGTCTATGCTTTGTATTCCGGTGTTGACGTATAGCTTTATCATGAAAAATGAAAACACCCCCTTGCTTATGATCCAAAAGTCCAAATATTTTCCCATCTTTTGAGTTTTTCCTCTATTGCATTACAAAAAACGTGTACTATATGCGGATCAAACTTTTTGCCTGCAAGGCTTTGTATTTCCTCTACTGCCGCCTTATGTGAAATGCCTTTTCTATACGGACGGTCAGAGGTCATGGCTTCGTATGTATCCGCAACCGCTGCAATACGTGCCGGGAGCGGTATCTCTTCCCCGCACAGCCCCTTTGGGTAACCGCTGCCGTCCCACCGTTCATGGTGGTACAGGATCACATCCCGCACGTCTTGAGGGGGATTGTACTCCGCGACTATGGAGCAACCGGCTTCGGTATGGCGCCGTATCTCCTCTTTTTCTGCCTCAGCTAGCGGTTCCTTTTTGTACAGAAGATCCGGAGGTATTTTGATTTTACCTATATCGTGCAGCAGCATCCCATAATACAAATGCCTTACTTTATCTGGCGACAGGGCCAAAGCCCTGCCGCAGGCAACGGCATATGCCGCCGCTCGTATGCTGTGCTGATATGTTATCTCATCTTGCATCCGCAGTTTGTCGGTTAGCAAAACTAGTTTTTTTGCAGTTAGCAATCTTTCCCAACTCCTTCTTTTACAAATTAAAACACAACCGGGACGGAAATGATTTCACCGTCCCGTATGATGTACTCAAGGTCATAACTCCCGTCTTCCTTTAACCCCTTAACTTCTGCAAGCTCCTTGATGATTCTGCCTGCGTTATCGCCTTTCTCGTCTTCCAAAATGTCCAGGAACACCAGTATGTCTATTGCGCCCACAATAAATCTCCGCAGCATTATGTCGTCCATGTTGGGCTTGTGGTCTTTGACCAGCATTTCAAGTCGCTGCAGTCCCAGGTATGTGCTGGAGGCGTGTATGGTGGTCATGGACCCTTTGTGTCCGGAGTTCAAAACCTCAAGGAATTCGTAAGCAGCTTCGCCGGTACGTATCTCCGTCAGGATAATCCTGTTAGGGTTAGCACGCAGGCAGTTGCGCAGTATGTGCACCCATGTGATTTCCTTTGCTTCTCCCGCTGCCTCCCTTGTCTTGAAATAATACACATACGGCAGCGGCAGGTTAAGCTCGCGTGTGTCTTCCAGCACCGCTACCACATGCTTGGGCGGGAAAAAGTACGTAAGTGCGTTCAGGAAAGTTGTCTTACCCGCCCCGGTCTGACCTATCACCACGATGTTCTTGCGTTCTATCACCGCTTTCTTCAAATACTCTATTATCTCCGGGGTCAGGTTTTTAAGTCCCGGTGCCAGTTCATGCAGCTGTTTGTTGCTGAAAGTGTGCTTGCGGATGATGACTGTTGGCCGGTCCACCACAGGTGGTATCATGAGCAGCGCACGTGACCCATCATACAATTCGGCATCAGCATAGGGATTTGCCACATTCACCGTTTTCCCCACACCGGCTGCAATTTTGTCTATAATGCGTCGCACTTCGTCAAGGCTGGGAAACTCTACTGGGTCATCCTTCTTTATTTCATCTTCGATGTACATGATTTTGGTGCCCATGACAAAGATGTCGTTTACTCTGGGATTGCGCAGGTGTTTTTCTATCGGTCCCAGGCCATACAGCCTATCGTATACCAGCGTTGCATAATCGTCCTTTTTCTCAAGCAAATACGGGTAATTGGTCCTCAAATATTCTTCTGTTTGCCGTGCCACAAAGTCTCTTATCTGGTCATGGTCGAGCGGTTCGCCGCCCCTGGATATCACTGCCCGTCGGACAAATGATAACATGTCATCCAAATTGCTTATTGCCTTTTCAAGCTGCACCGTGTCCACCTGGTTAATTTCGCGTATCCTGGATGTCAGCGGCACACAAACACCTCCTTCGCAGGCCTAACATTTTGAGTTCTTCGTCTGCGGCAAGCAGGTGCAAATAATACTCTTCATCAGTTCCCCAGCATGACTTATCAAGCCGCTTTCTTGCCGCCTCTATTTTTGCTATCCTAAATTTTTGCAAAGATTTACCCCTATTTACCATTTTATGGTTTTCACACCTCTCGCTTATTTTTGTAGAAACTCTTCCTGCAAAAACAGCTTATATCTTGTCCTGCCGGGAAAGACAAATAGCTTTTGCAGTACGGGACTGTTGCAGACAGCAGTGTATATTTCCAACCTTG
>Ga0134105_1001752_pt1 | contig 14121 bp, 8 predicted proteins | sample 16_3_2metaG_FD_94457 | JGI IMG/M metagenome (GOLD analysis project Ga0134105, IMG submission 94457) | Switchgrass degrading microbial communities from high solid loading bioreactors in New Hampshire, USA - 16_60_3.3_214_A3 metaG | ecosystem: Engineered > Bioreactor > Semi-continuous > Anaerobic >... | reverse complement strand
CAATTTTTTCTGGTGGAAACGTCCATCAGAAAACAAAATAATCTCTTTTGTCCCATCATGGTTTAAACAAGAAATCTCAAAACTGTTAGAAGTAACTTCCACCTTGGGCGTTATGGTATTGCCCGTACCCTTGGATAACAAACCTATATCATCGGTAAATTTGCCATGTATATCGTAATATTCGTAAAGATTGTAATAAATCTTTCGCATCTGCCATTTGATCTTTTCATCCTCAGGAATGGTGTAACGTTTGTCCGAATAAGTAAAAAACACAAATCCCCACAGCTCCGGATAATGGATATTAACAATTCCGGTAGGTGCCCACACCCAGTTATCCTCAGGAAAAGGTTTGCCTGTTTGCGGATTAATGCGTTTTACATACTGATTGTCAACAATGTCTACCAACCACTGTACTCGTGAAAAATTCATTCTCCAATAAACCCCTTCATCCGGAACATTTCCCTTTGCGCATTGATTAAGTACCGAAAAAGGCATCACAATTTCCACCGACCACATTTTATTGTCGGCAGAAGGATTATTTAGTTCCCCATCAATATAAACGGCAGTTCTTAAGCCTTGAATATCAAATGCATTTACGGGCGTCCCATGATTTAAATATGGTTTTGTGAGAAGCAAATCCCATACGGCATTCAAGGCATTCATCTCCAATTCGTAGTACTCGTGAGTATCCCCATCCGGATCGATAAAAACTTCAAAATCATTATCCATGAAGATGACGCTATCCCGCTCCTTTAAAGTGGCCCATATCTCCGAACCATACAATTCTGCACCAATGTATAGATTATCGTCGTCCCACAAAATTTTAACCCTCGTTTGAAAGCGCGGTTTAGGGCGAATATCGCCTTCTATATCCACAAACCAATCAGTATATTCCGCATTTTCCCAAAAAGGCTTATCCAACCTCCCATCCAGTTCGAACGGCTTATCGGCGCGCTTGCAAATGTATACCGGTGGATTAAATTCTATCTTAGGTTTTGGAATTGTAGCCATTTTCATCCCTCCATTTATTCTTTAGTATGCTTTATCCAACAATACCGGATCTTTCGATGCCTTCAATAAAATGCTTTTGTATAATTATAAAAAATACAATTAATGGTAAAATAACCAATAGTGAGCATACGCTCAAAATCAGCGAATCATAGGAAGCCGAAGTAAGCCTAACTACATCGGATGGTATTTTAGAAATCGCATTACCGATAGCAAGCTGTACATTACTTGTACCACCGCTAGGCGCACTCAGCATCCCTAACCTGACTCTTAGGTAGTTACTTGTTGGATTAAATAATTGTGGGAAGTAGGTATCATTCCAGTTCCATACAAAACTCAATACACCCACGGTCAATATACTGGGTTTAGACATAGGCATCACTATTCCAAAGAATATACGTAAGAAACCTGCACCATCTACATATGCTGCTTCCTCCAGTTCTTTTGGCAACCCTTTAAAAAATTGGCGGAAAATATATATAAACAACCCTCCACTTAAACCCTGCCCCATTGCCGCTAGTATCAACATAGATGTAGGTTTACCCAATAAATTCAATTTTTCACCAGTTATTCCCTCAAATATTCCCAAAATATCAAAATTTCTGAAAAACACATATTGTGGCAACATAACTGAAGCTGGAGGTACAATGATTGTAAAAATGGCTAAAGCAAACAGCACCCCGCTTCCTCTAAATTTTAACCTTGCAAATGAGTATCCTGCCAGAGCGGCGTTCAAAACCTGTAACAGCATTATACTCAGCGTTGAACCAGCAGTATATAAAACCGACTTAGGATAATCCATTATAATGGCCGCTATCTTTATATTATCAAAAGTTGGCGACGCTGGAATCCATATAGATCCCAAAGAGCCATAATCATATGGATGGGTGAATGTAGTTGAAATCATACGTAAAAGAGGATACAAAATCATATACGATAAACATATTATAAGCGCATATTTAAAAGTCATTACCAAAACGCTATTTGTTTTTTTCTTTATATAAGAATACGTTATTTTTTTTCTTGTCTTAAACTTTTGCATAACTACAACATTACGCCTTGTGGTTATATTATTGATTATACTAGCCAGACTATTATTAATCATAGTAAAACACCACCTTTGAGATTAGAAATGAAACAATTAATACAACAAATACCGTTACCAACATATACACGGTAGCCATAGCAGCACTAAGACCATAATTAGCTTGTCTAAAAGCTATGTCGTATATCCTGGCAATCATCCCATATCTTATTCCATCTATCATAGTAGCATGTTTAAAAAACCTATCTATGATGCTATAAACGGTGCTCACCAATATCATAGGTGATAACATTGGCAAAGTAACTTTCCAAAAAGTCTCATGAGCCGATGCCCCTTCAATTTTTGCTACCTCATACAGCGAAGGTGAAATAGTCTGCAATCCTGCAAGGAAAATAAGTGTAGGCACACCTGAATTGGCCAGCACAAAAAATATATTGTTTAAAGCTCCGGAAACAAACCCAACAATTTCTGTAGGAAGCCCTGTATGAATCAAAACATCCAGAATAATTCTAGAACTGAAAGCTTCTATACCCCTACCTCCTACAAGTTCTTGGCTTACAAGATCCGTACCTGCCAAAGTCGTGCTGGCAATTTCCGTACCCATTATTATAGGTATAAAAAATATGGTACGGGCCAAGCTCCGTCCCGGATACTTCCCATTTATCAAAATAGCTGCTATTATTGAGAAAATGATAATAACCAATACTTGTGGTAATGCTGAAATCACCATTGTTATAACTAGCCTGTTAAAAATGGGATCAATTTTAAAGGCTCTAATGTAATTCTCCCATCCAATAAACTCTGTTTGCACTCCCCCCTCTATAACTTTAACTTTATTAAAACTATAATAAATGGATTCTATTAGTGGTTTCAGAAAAAACAACAGAAATCCCAATAACCAAGGTAACAGAAAAACTATACCCCATACAGCCTTTTTCTGAGATAGGCTTAGCCTATAATACCACCTATTAATGCTAAATATATTTAATGCCTTCTTCACTACAACCTCACCCCACTCCAATTATTCTACAACAACATAAGATAGAGGCTTGAGCAAGAGCCCATCTATTATTTTTTCTTCAGTTGAATAATTTAGATACACAACAACACCATTTGTATACACTACCTTCACCAAATCTTTATCAATAACCTCATGATTGTCAATCTCTGCACTTTTTACCTTTTGGTAAAAACCATTATATAATTCATAAAATTCGGCGATCTTTTCTTCCCAATGCTTAAATTGTGTCTTATAGTAATACTTCATTCTAAAATCATCCGCCAAATATGCTGGTATAAATTCTCTTTCTTCAGCAGCTGTTACCACCCACTTTAAACCGCTTTTTGTCTCAATAGCTTTTAATAAATATCTTTCAAACCCCTCTAAACTGTATTCGTTAAATGCTGGCATCGAATATACTATATTATTTTCCAGTACCATCTGCACAAAAGGCACATTGTAATCTATTATCTGTCTGCCACTTCCGTATACTGGCAAATCAGTTATATAATCAGCGTATTTATATACGTAACTATTAGCATTAGAAAGCAATAAGCTATTATGATCATCCATTATCTGAAACGCATTTTGGAACATTGGCAAAGCATCCCATCGCATTACCTGGTTTTTCTCGTTATAATCTCCATACAACAAAACTCCTGCTTCGCCAAGTCCCAATCCTTTTATTCCCAAACTATTAGACCACTTTATTATTTCTGAAACGTATTTTGAGAAAAAGGATGGAGATATTAGCCATTCCATTACCCTATCTGTAACTTTAGTCACCATATTAAAGCCAGGCTTAACTGCCGAAGTATTGTTAATAAGTTTGGCAACATCCTTATTTCTACTAATGCCTTTAGTTGAATAAGTGGTTAACATATTTATTGTAAAAAATAACGGGATATCATTTTGTTGCGAGTATGAAATAAATTTCTTCAATCCTCGTTTACCGCCAATACTTCTTATAACTTTAATATCGGTAAAAGGTGAATTTTTTGCACCCCCATTTGCCCAATCAGTATACTGTACGACAATATCAGTAATACCTTTTTGCTTTAACGTTTCAGTAATCTGTTGCGCTTGATCAAAAGAAGTCATGCTCACATAGGAAGTATAAGGAATTCCCAAAAACATCTTTTTCCTTGGTACGGTAGCGATCATCTCTAAAAACAACGGAGCCTGCTGCGGAAGGCTATTCTTTTTTATAGCCTCTCTTTCTTCTAAATACTTCCTATATTCTTTAGCCATGCCTACATAGTTTGCATTTTCCCCTTCTAAAAACCTATATCTTACCACAATGTCTTTATCATAACCCCGTTCGGCATGTTTTAATATATAATTATCAAAGCCTACAGTAAGTGGTATTCTCTCAGAATAATACAAATTAAACTTAACACTAATCTTATTAAACTCATCTACTCTACCCGCCACATTTGCTGTAACAGTTGCTACCTCTGCCCCTTCTTCAATTATACCCATTACAGCAATGTCATTTTTCTTAATACCAAAAACCGGAAAAGTAGATGGCGTAAACCGTTCAGAATAAAACCTGTTCTCATACAATGGATCCGGCCCAAAAATAGGTGCAGAAAACTCTGTTAAATATTTACCGTTATTAAAGTTAATAATTCCACCGCATCCATCGGGCACAAACAAATATCCTTTGTCGCGTACACTTCCACAAAGCAAATATGGAGTCAGTATCAGCTCTGAAATCGGATGCTTGGGATCCGTTTCGATATCTTTTACAGGTACGCGAACGACCAAATCCTTCCCTTCAAGTACATATTCTACGACAACCTTAAAAGTGATATTTAAATTCTCAGCTTCCACACCCCACATCTCATTGTCTATAGCCAGCTCTTCTTCGGAGTAAGCACCTATTTCGTAAAATAAATTGTACATTCTTTTAAGAACGGGAATAGGTACCGCTGTAGGAGAACCATCCTTGGTCTTAGATTCCCAATTGCGTATATACTTATCTTTGGTTTCAGTATAATAACCATGTCTACCTAAAAGCTCTTGACGTTGCTTATCATCAAGATATTTTAGAACCAGGTTTTCCATTCGCTCTTTGCTCATATACATAGGAAACATATCGAGATGTATTCTCGAAGCATCCCCTACAGTAAAGATGCATCTAATGCCGTTGTCCAACAAAGCATATTCTACCTGCTTTAATTTAATGCTCATTGTATAATTATCCCACGTCTCTGTTGTGCCTCTTATTAAATCTCTATAATAAGTCACAACAAAATCCGACTTTTGAATATTTTTAACATTTTCACTTCCGACTTGACCGTTTACAACCTTTGTATCAAAATAATTACCAGTTTTTAAGGAAACAACTCTTAAAAGATTTGAGGATTTATCAATAAGCAATTTCGCTTCATCATTCTGAGCAACTTCTTCAAAATTAAATTTATATTGTTCTTCCTCAGCAACGTCCTCCAGTGAAATTTCGCCCACCACATCACCCTTAGCATCACCTTCGTCATTTAAATTTTCTTGCTCACCGAAAACAGGTGTCTGAATTAAAAGCATAAATACGATAATCAATGTCAAAATTCTTTTCACGGTAGATCACCTTTCCTGTCATAGTCTCATAGTTAACTCTTCTACTACTGTTCTAATGAATACAACTACCTCATTGGAAAGAGCTAAAAGTAAAGCTGCTACAAAAACAATTATGCACATTACAATGACAGTCATTACAATCATTAAAACTGACTGGGTAAATGAATATTCATGAATGACGACTAAACCCACAAACAAATAAAATAGAAACGATACCATTCCCAGAGAGTAAAAAAACATTGCAAAAGCCGCTTCTTCTACAGTAACAAAATTAGAAAGTATCAACCCAATAAAACTAAAGATGATCTTTGGATAAGATGCGTAAGCATAGACCATAAATATTTCTTTCATCTTTCCGCTACCATTTGCAATAGCAGTAACGCTCCAGTTTGCCACTACAAATAGTATAATTGGTATAATAGTCATAAAAATAACGTATACCGTATTAACGGTCTTATTTTCGGTATAGTATCCGGCCAGCACAAATCCTTTATATATCTCGTTATATATATTAAAAAAGCACATCAAAATAACTACAATAAGCGCAAAATACGTCTTTCCTCTATTCTCATATTTCAAGTCGCTAAATCCTTTAAATGGACGAGAAATTATATAAAAAGGATATTTTATGAAATCTTCTTTCAAGTCTATACGATTTTTAAAAACATCAAAAACGTTAGTTAGCTTGCACTGTATAAACGTACTCATCTTTATGCCTCCATCCGAGCTTGAAATTTGAACTTCTTAACAATTTTATAAGCACTAACACACATAACCAATAAAACTATTGTCCACACAAAGAGGTCAAAATATTGTTCGGCCCATTCCTGCCTTATCTTTTTGTATGCCATAGAATAGTAATAAACATCTTGCCCAAGCAAGAAATAATCCCTGGCCGTTTTATAATCGCCTCTACGGTATAAAGCTTTACCAACACCTACATATGCATATTGAAAAGCCGGATTATGATCTATTACTTTTTCCCATTCCTCCATCGCCAAATCATAGTTAAATTGTGACTGATACTTAACAGCATTATGGATGCTTTTGCCATAATCATTTAATTCAAAAACTTTAATGGATTCACTTCCTCGATCAGCAACCAATAACCTATCTTCCCCCATAAATTTAACATCTACGGGCAGTTGAAATCTCCATTCGGCAGTACCTGACTCCCCAAATGCGTATAACATATAACCATCTTCATCATACGCAAAAATCCTTGAACGCTTAGTGTCAAGTACTACATACAAACCATAATCATTGACATCAATAGCACTAAGCGTAGATTTACCTGCTGGTACTCTCAACCCATAGTGATTGTATTCTAAATCTCCCTGGGGTTTCACACCCGTCCCAACGGGATATCTCAAAATATTCCTACCTTTTGCATTCAACTTTCTAATGGGCTCTTCATCTCCGGAACCCGCCACCGTAGCGTATACAAAATCGTCCCCATCTATTGTTAAGTTACTAAAATTAACAGGAAGCCACAGCCGCGATCGGGCACGTTGTTCCGCGGTTTGAAGCCTCCTCCAGAAAAGTTGTATAGGAGTATACCCGACTTCTACCACTCCAAAATATCTCAAAAACGTACCATCAGGATTTATTTCTACCAGTCCTTCATAAATGTTATTAGCAACTACATAAATACGCCCTACACTATCCACCGCTACCTTCAATGGTTGATATGCAACATTTTCAGGTATAATAATCCCTTCCGGCTTACCCAAAATTCTTTTTATAGACCAATCCGATCCAAAATGAAGTATACGACCTTTCGAAGGTTCGCACGCATACAACTCTTCGTTGTCTGTTACCCACATACCTGTAATATCACTTATCTCCTGCTCTTTACCATTGTAAATAAAACTGGTTAATTCTCTTATCAAGTTAAAATTATGATCAGTAATTACAATTTTGCCGTTACATCCAATATAAACATGCTTATCGGAAACAAATATACTATTAATTCCATCTAAATCCTCTATCCCCAAATCTTCAGCATTAACGCTTTTTATATAATTATAGGGCGAAGGGGCTTGAACAGGATGATATCCAGTATCAGTATAATAGTATATATAGCTCAATATATCGCCAGCAAACACATCGTACTTTGCAAAAAAACAGCTAAGCATTAACACAACCGCACTCACTATAGCTCTTAATCGTATTCTTTTTTTGTTCATTTTTTCACCCACCTACTCTTTTAAGCCTGAAGTCGTCATAGTCTCTATAACGTTACTTTGAGCTATAATAAATGTAATTGTAGGAATTAAAAACATAATAAGAGAGACGGCTGCCATAACACCCTGTCTTGCAATTCCTACCCTTGCAATCTGTCCTAAAGCATAACTAAATGTTTTCAAATTTTCTTTATAGATATACATGTCTCCCGTGACTCCCCACATAGTTTGAAAAGAAACTATAAACAATGTTATCCATGCAGGTTTCACAGAAGGCATTATCACACGCCAGAAGATTGCAAATTCGCTTGCCCCATCAATACTAGCGGCTTCAATTAACGATGATGGTATTTGTTCCATAAAATTTTTCATTAAATATAGTCCTAAAGTTGCGGCAAAAGCAGGTAAAATAATCGCCCAATAAGTATCTATTAATCCCAGTTTTGAAATAATAACGTAATTGGGTACAGCAGTTACTACAGGAGAAAACATCAGCGAAAGAACAATAATCCTTGAGATAACTTCGCTCCCAAAAAACTTGTATTTGGCTAATGGATAAGCTGCCATCGAAGCAAATATAACCTGCCCTGCAGTACCTATAACAAGTATAAAAATCGTATTAAAAATATATCTAGAAAGCGGTATAACGGAATCCTGGAATATTACTCTTAATTCTAGAAAATTATTAAGAGTAGGGGTTTTAACAATTATATCCGGTGGAAATTTTAAAAGTTCGTGTAGTGGCTTAAAAGCATTATTAGCCATAAAAATAACCGGGAAAAGGAACAAAAAAGCTAGAAAGGTAAGAAAAGCAACAAGCAAGATATTGCCCCACACCGAACGATTGCTTCTGGTATTGGTAAAAAATTTAATGAAGGCATTGGGGGCTCTCTTATATTTTATTCTTAAATTTTGCTTTTTCTCCAACGAAACCGTTGATACTTTAAATGATGCCATATTTAAGTCCCCACCCTCTTTATGAACTTCTGTATAAGTAAATTAGTAAATACCATCATCCCGAAGAGTACTACTGCGATTGCCGAAGCATATCCCATCTCCATTCTTATACTACCATAATCCAGAAGATGATTAGCTATAGTATGTGCTCCGTAATTAGGACTCGGAAAACCTGTTAAAGCAACAGTTATATCTCCTACCCCCAAAGCGCTGGTAATGGACATGATTGCGCCAAACATCAATTGGGGTCTCATATTTGGCAAAGTTATATACCACAGCTCTTGCCATCTGTTTCTAATCCCATCTATCTCTCCTGCTTCATACTGAGTTTTATCAACAGTCTGCAACCCCGCAATAAAGGCCAAAAATCCAAACCCCAAGCTCATCCAAAGAGAAACCAATATGACAACAGGCAACATATATTGAGTATCCTGCAACCATAGTATCGGTGAATCAATTATTCCCCACTCCAATAATTTAGCATTTAGGTAGCCGTAAGGATCTCCTGAAAATATAATGGTGAATATCAAATATACATTTCCCGAAATACTTGGAGCGTAAAAAATGATCGTCAAAATAGCCCTGATCTTAGCAGGAAGTTCATTTATAAGCCATGCCATTAAATAAGCCAATAAATATCCTATAGGACCTGTTATAACAGCAATTACAAAAGTATTTTTAACGGCAGTAATAAAAATATCATCATTTAAGAATAATCTCCTATAATTACTAAGCCCAACGAACTTAGGAAATTGAAGCAAATTAAAATCGGTAAAACTAATTATTATAGAAATCAAAACGGGCAACGCAACAAAGATACAAAACAAAACTAAAAACGGAAACATCATAAGATATAAATCTTTATTTCTTTTAAAACCATATACCCGGATTTTATCTTCCATCTAAAACATCACTTCCTTCTTTTATTCAATGCCAAATTCTCTTCGTTTTATAGCCAGTTCATTATTAATTGCATCAGCAGCTTCATAAATAGCATCTACAGGATTCTTGCTTTCTGATTCGGTCACTACGGATAAAAACGCATTTTCAATTAACCGACCCGTAATATAACCACCCGGTACTTGCGGAACGGTTCTTAACCATTGCAAACTATCTTCCAAAACCTGTAGATTGTCCTTTCCCCAACCTAGCTTCTTAAAAGCTTCGATATTAGCAGTGGTATAACGTCCAGCCAATCCCAGAACCGATTCCATGGCAGTGGCAAAATCATACTGTGCCTCTTCAGAAGTCCACCATTTCAGAAATTCCCATGCCAAATCGGTCGTCCCTTTTCGTTCAACTATATTTTTTACTATAAAAGCTCCGCTTACCGTTACCGGATTGTCGTGTCTTATAACACCCTCAGAAGAAACAATGCCAGGTATTACAGCCATAGCCCATTGTCCTTTTATTTCGGGGGCGGCTACGGACAAGGAATTAAAAGTTGTAAGGTCAACGACACCAATGGGAATTTCCCCTAGCCTAAATCTAGTAACAAAATCGGTGGATACGATAAAGTTATGTTTCGTATACAATTCAGTCCAGTATTTAAATGCATTAATACCCTCTTCACTGGTAATAGCAGTTGACTCTCCTTCATTATGATATAGAGCTCCGTCCATCTGATACAATAACGATACAAATACAGGATTTATATTTTTGGTCATACCGGTTCTCGCAACTGCACCTAATTGAGGCTGTTCAGTCGTGATAAAATAAACGTCCATATTATTCTTCTGCAAAACCGGAACGATAGCCAACAATTCTTCCATAGTTTTTGGCACACGAATATTCAGTTCATCAAAAATATCCGTTCGGTAAAACATCACGTTGAAACTCATCTGATCAGGTAAAGCATAACATGCATTTTCATGCATAAAAGTACCTAATGCCGCTGGAGAAAACCTCTCTCTCAGCTGAGAAAAATCTGGAAACTGCGCTAAATTATACGCGCCACCGCGATAACCTAAATTCATGGGTATACTTGCTGCTGCCTGTATAATAACATCTGGACCGGTACCAGTCAAAGTTGCGGGGATTATAGCTTCAGGAGTTACCAATCTTAAATTTACGTCTATATTATGTTCTTTAGAAAAAGACTCATAAATTAATCGGCGCAAAACATTATATTGGTCCCGACCAGTAGATACCCAAACTTCAATAGCACCCTTCTTATGCCCAGACCCGCCAGCCAAAACTTCATCAAAATTTACTTTAAACGAGCCAATAAAAGCTCGTACTTTATGCATTAAATTTTGAATCAAATTAGCTTCCCCTTTGGGTAGCAAATAATCGGCCGGTGCAACGACAATATAATCTAAAAGTAAAGGCTGCCGCATCATAGAATCTATCCAATATCCCAAAGCTGATATATTATTTTTGAAATCTGCCAAATATCTTCCAATTTCGTTTGGCCTTTGTATTATTTTCCCTAAAGTTATAACCAACATTTCAATGACAGTATTAGCCTCTGTAAAATCTCCCGTAATGCTGTTTATTTCTTCTATAATGTCTTTTAAATTATTGCGCTGTAGAATTAAACGTTCTCTTAAATCGGGAATTAATAAAGTTAAGTTATAATCTCTATACCTATCAGGTGAGGTCCCGGTAACAACTACTATATCTTGATAAATTTTATTAAGTTCTCTCAAAGAATTCTCCACTCTTTCAATGAGTTCACCAAATACTCCAAGGCACACCTCTAAAGAAATCGTATTTTTTCCCTCTTTAAAGTAAAAGTAAAATTCCTCACCGGAGTCTTCATCAGCCAAATAATTAAGATTAAACTTAGTATCATAAGGAAACTTTATTTCACTTGCTTCAGCAAAAGGTATTTCCCCATTTATAGCCAACCTTCGCACAGAAAATCTGCCACGATTATAGGACTGCTTATACCTAAACGCTATCTTATATAAGCCCTCTTTAGGAATGTCTACCTCCCAAACTATCATCTGCCCGGGAAATCTCCACGCATAACCACCAATAGAATTTAAGATTACATAATATGGATGATAGGGTTCGGTTAACGATGACGTACGATCATTAATAGGATAAAGGCTGGGACTGGTTTTTAGCGCAGCATCTTCAGCTTGTATTTTAATAGGTTCTCCATCATAAAATTCATAACCACTTTTTGAGAGCCTGGATATATAGCTTTTATAATCAGGAAGCGGTAATGCCGGGATAAGCTTAATTTTATCCATCCAAATTTCTCCATTTACAGCCTCTATAGTCAATATGTTTTCTCCGGCTTCAAAAAAGAACTTAAAAGGCTCTCCTTTTGAATTAGATAAAATAAATTCATGCCAAACTTCCGTTTCAATTTGAGGAGGAAATGTTTGGTTACCCACTTCTTTTTTATATTCCTGATGTTGATCTTTATAAAAACGTCTAAATGTTATATGCCTTGCTTCTTCAAAAGGATACTCAGAATTGATACGAATTCCCCTTGCAATTTCACTTCCACCTGCAACGGCTTTATAATTAATCATGATATAATAAAGACCGGGCTCGGATAAATTAAAAGAATAAGATACGGTTGAATTTTCTCCTGAAAGTAAAATTCCATCGGAAATCTTTGTACCAACAGCATCTTGATAGTGAATTGCAGATAAAACTACTTCTTCATTATTTTCATTTAAAAATTGAGCATACTCATTTATGTATTCTGAATATGTCTTTTTTGCTTGTTCTACCGCAAAAGCTTGTATGCTGAACTCAAAACCTAACAAAAATATTAACATTGTAATTATTATTTTAACTACTGCTTTTTTCTGTAAATTAATGCCACCATTTCTATCTGCCATAAATTTTAGCATAATCACACCTTCTTTAAGCATTCAATAATAAAGAGATAAAAAGAAATATAAGCGGAAACCATGCTATGTCAAAAGTTACCCTTTCGACATAACATGGTTTTAATATTCAATTAAACAGAACTTTTAAACAAAACATTACTGTTCATTGTCAAGCGTCTCTCTAAACTCAGCAACTTTTTGCTTCAAATCGTCAGGAAGTTCAGCTTCATTGATAAGCCCAGCTTCTATCATAGCATGCAAATCTTCGCCTACTACAGCTTCAAATTCGGCACGCGGACTGCCTCCCACGGCACAGACTCTGTATAATGCTCTGAAGAATACAGGTGACTGTGCAGTAGTATCAGTTGGATCAAATTTATATCGACCAATGTACCAATCCCACAATTCAACGTCTAAATCTGTAGAAAATGCCCTAGGCAGCCCTTTACCATCCCAAGTAATTGATTCTCCTTTAGCTTCTCTTTCTCGATTTTCTAACATTAACTCAGCTTTTTCAGGCCAATAAGAGAATAATAGATTCATATATTGTTCTGGGGTAGCTTTCTTTTCTCCACCTTTTACAACTACAAATACACCATTATCTTTGTAGTAATTGGTATAATTATCAGAAAGAGTTCTATAATCGTTGGGATCTTTGAGAGTTACGTTAGAGCCCCATGGGAAAGGTACTACACCAAAATCAAATTTAGCTGCCCAACCTTCAAAATTCCAGCTATCTCCATGAGTTATTACAATCTTTCCTTCTTCAAAACCCTGCTGTGCTGGATTCCAATCGTAACCCTTTGTCCCATCATCCCGTACCACTTCTGTTGCATTAACAGCTATACCTTCTTTTACTAATCTCTGGAAGAATTCTACTATTTCGATAAAACCGTCAGATAAATAGCCAGGATGATAGGTTTTAGAATCCATCATATAAGCGCCATTTGCAAAAGCCGCACCTCGAGCCCAGTTAAGCGCATGAATGCCTAACACATACGTTCCTTCCGGCAATTTAGATTGTAATTCTTTACAATACTTGTAAAAATCTTCTAAACTCCACTTTCCTTCAACAAACATCTCTCCAGGAGTTTTCTCCATACCAACTTCTTTAATAATATCTCTTCTGTAAACTAGAGCGCTCCATGGAAGCATAGGATCTTTAGAAAATCCTACTATTTTGTCTCCCCACTGGCAACCGCCTTCCCAATATGCTTTTGGTAAATTGTAGTTTTTTACAACCTCTGTCATATCAATAATAGCATCATTGGTAACCAAATCACTAATGTAATATCTGGACATCTCACCAAAATCGATAACCGGATCACCTGCTGCAACAGAGGTTATAATTGTCTGCGGAACATCGTTCCAGCCTACGCCTTCCAAACCGCTAAAATCAAGCTTACAGTTAAATTTTTCTTCTACTGCTTTTAACCGCTCAGCCCACATCTCTTTCTGTGCCTCGTCAACGGTCTCAGGGTTGGGCAAACCCCATACTTTTAGAGTTACTCCCCCAAGATCTGCACCAGGAAATGGATCCTTATTTGT
>Ga0134105_1001726_pt1 | contig 14416 bp, 12 predicted proteins | sample 16_3_2metaG_FD_94457 | JGI IMG/M metagenome (GOLD analysis project Ga0134105, IMG submission 94457) | Switchgrass degrading microbial communities from high solid loading bioreactors in New Hampshire, USA - 16_60_3.3_214_A3 metaG | ecosystem: Engineered > Bioreactor > Semi-continuous > Anaerobic... | reverse complement strand
CCGAAGAGAAAGGCATCATTCTTTCGGTGGATGGGATGGACCTGTCGGTTTACGGTTATCCGGCACTGCTCAATGAGATGATCGCCAACCTGGTGGACAACGCCGTGAAATACACCGACAGAGGAGGAGCCGTCAGGATTAGCGTAGATCAAAGAGATAACAGCATTGTCCTGTCGGTGTGCGATACCGGCATAGGCATCCCGGAAGAGCATCAGCCTCATGTTTTTGAACGCTTCTACCGGGTGGACAAGAGCCATTCCAAAGCCACCGGCGGTACAGGCCTGGGGCTTTCCATCGTCAAGCATGGCGCGGCTGTCCATGGCGCGGAAATCGAGTTGGAAAGCGAAGTGGGAAAAGGGACATGTGTCCGTCTGTTGTTCAGGTATAAAACCTTTAATCATGATTCCGATATTTAAAAAACTCCGGGTATCTGGTATCATGAAACAGCATTCCCTGATTCGAACGATCCATAAAAGGAGGCATAGGCAATATGCGTTACCTGAGCAGGAAAACCAAAGGGCTCATCATTGCCACCATTGCTTTGATAGTTGCGTTGGGCATAGGGCTGGCGGTGACCCGGATTTTTAATGCAAGAAGCCATATATCCTATATCTTCAGGCAGTACGTTCTTGAAAACGCCACCGAGCGGGATAAATTGGAGCGCATGATGTCGGTGACGCTGTATACGGATGGCTCTGCAAAGCTCGGTATCCCACCGATAAGCAGCTATATGCCGCCACCCTGCACCTATACCTTTAAAGACGGAGAACTGTTGATCTGTGCCAAAATAGACAGCGCACATGGCGAGGCTGCCTTCGGCGCCAAGAATGGGGAGGTTATCGCCCGGTTTGAGGTTGTCGATGACAACACCCTGGTGTTCCAATCCTCGTCCGTACCGTTATTTGCGGACAAAGGGGCCCGGTATGTATCCGCCGTGCGGGGAGATGTTGCCGTTGCCCCTGTGCTAACGCTTTATCCGGGCGTTCCGGCAGACCCGAAGGCTGCGGCACCTCTTGGGCAGGATGAAGAAGGACGTTATCTTCTGGAACCTGTGATTACAGCCGTAGTGGTTTGGCCCTTGGAGGGGGATCTCACCCTCTATTTTGTGGCAACAGGAAAAGATGCTGAACAGGTTATTGTGCCGTTCCCCATCGAGAAAGAAACGCAAACACATATGTTGCGCATTGATATCGGCGATATTTTCCCCCATGGGTTTCTCGGCCGAACCTGGGTGATTGCAAAAGATACTGAAGGGAAGGAATATTGTAGCAACGAGCTGGATGTTGTCTATACCGGCCCTCAGCCGTGAGCGTCGGGCGAACTCAAAGGAAGGTGTTTAGATGCAACGGGCCAACCGATACGGCAGGAACTGCGTCTATTCACCTTGAAACAGCGGCAAGGCACCCCGCGAAAAGATCCGCAGGATGCCTTGCTTCTTTACCGGAGGTTAACAGGTAATTGGCTTGGTTTGAGTTTCTACCCTGAACTTGACGATTTCACGGATTAATTCTGTTGGAAGCGGTTTACTGTGCGGAAACTGTACGGCTCCTTTTGAAGTTTTATAGCCGGACAGCTTTTCCTTGAAGGCGGTTATGCCTTCCGGCTGCGGATAAAAGCCGATATGGTTCTTGAACGCGGCAAAATGAACCAGCCATTTTCCATTGAGATCATAGGTGGGCATCCTCATGCAGATTCTTTCGGTAGCCTGTGGTGCCAGTTCAAGGATAATCTTTCTTATGGCGCACAACCTTTCCTGAATGTCCCCGGGGAAACCTGCGATGTACTTATCAACTTCATTCATTCAGGCCACCTCCATATGCCTTTATGACATGTATCGGTTATCCTGACTCTTTTCTCCAGACATATCTGGGTCCTTCAGCCCCCATAACCCCTTTGGGAACAAAACCCGCCTTTTCAAGGACCCTTTGGGAAGCGATATTGCTTGGCTCTGTTTCCGCTTCTATGGATGATACGCCCGGCTGCTGCGATGCCCAGCGCACCACGGCGGATACCGCTTCGGTCATCAGGCCTTTTCCTTCGTATGCGGGATCCATCCCATAACCTATTTCGACTATCCCATGTGCATCAAGCCCCTTGAAGGACAAACTGCCGACTATCCTTCCACTGCCGTCATTGAGCTTGAGCACCCACAGCGCATGCCAGATGCGTTTCTTAGGATTTCTCAGACAACCGGCAAGCATTTCCGAATAAGCGGTTTTCAGCACTTCGTCCGTTTCCCTGTCGATCACTTCCCGCATCTCTTCATCTGATAATGGGTAAATGATAAGCCGCTTCGTATGAATCATGTCTGCTTTACTCCCTTGTGCGCAGCCATTGGAGTACGGGTTCCAGGTTTTCCTCCCGTACGCCGTCAAAGCCGTTTTCGATGATGTCAATGTATTCTGCCAGCTGCTCATCCTTCTCTTTGCGTTTTTTCAGCATTTTAAGGAAAAGGGAGAGCATGATTTTGTCCATGCCCTTCAGTTCCTTCAAAGGCAGGCATCCGCCGCGCAGATAGAAGAAGGGCAAGCCTTTTATGCCGTTCCTTTCCATGACAGCTTCCTCGCTGGGCTCGGCATGGCGTGCAGTGCCGACAGCGCAAACCGCTTTAAGGTTATGCTTCTTTAACTTCTTAAGGCCTTGTATGGTGCCGGCCTTCATCCAGCCCAGGAAAACGACCTCTTCGTCTTTCATAACCGGCGGAAGTTCTTTAGTTCGATAGGCTTTGAACCCGGTCTTTTCCGAAAGCATATCGGCATATTTCTTGGTAAAACCCGTTTTTGACTCATATACGATGATCATGCTAAAACCTCCGATGGCATTCTGGCCTTGTTTTCACTATTCAATACAACATTTCCTTTTCATATGTCTGATGTTTGCATCACAGTGCAGGGAAACGCGGCCATGAGCGTAAAAACCTTTCCGTCGTGCTTTGTTTTGACGAAGCCCCCGTTAGCCTCCGCAACCTTTCTGATGTTTTGCATGCCCATCCCTCTGGCCTTGGCATCCTTGGTTGAGTGATAATGCCCATTCCGGATGTCCAGGGAGCCGTCGTATGCATTCTCGATTTTGATAAGCAGCTGGTTGTCCATTGTTCTTACCTCGGACGATATGAATCGTGCGTTGGGATTGTCTAATGCTGCGCAAGCCTCGATGGCGTTCTCCAGGGCGTTGCCCAATACAATGCAGAGATCGATATCGCTCATGGAAAGATGTTTTGGGATGCTGCAGGCACAGCGGAAAGGAGTTCCGGCTTCCCTGGCTTTCAGGGCGTAATAGCCCAGGATGGAATTTGCGACGACATTTTCACAATAATGGGGGAGCGGTTCGGTATCTGTCTTTTCGGAGTATTCGGCCAGGAACGTATTCAACTCCCGATAGCGTCCCTCGTCGCATAGCCTTCTGATGGCCCCGATAAAATGGCGCATATCGTGTTTTATTCCGCGGATTTCGTTTATTTGCAAACTTATGGCATCATAATACTCCTTCTGCATGGCGATCTGGTTCTTTGCCGTCTCCAGCTGGTAGGATGATACAGCCAAATCCCGGTATACACCGGCGATGCGAAGGGCGGATACGAGGCTTAGGATCATCAGACACGCCGAGAGCAGGATCAGCATGGCCAGGGACATATTGGGATAGATGTTCCCGTTGACATAATAGCAATCGATAAACAGGCCGGAAATACCAAGAATGATGCCCCAGTAAACGATGAGACCATGTTTTTCCAAATGATGACAGTTTAGATACACTTTAAAGAATGAATGGGTCTCCAGGGCAAAAACAGCGACAGGGAGCACGATCGTCAGATATCGGTTATAAAAATCGCGGGGCACGAGAAGATAGATCAGGTATATGACTGTATAATAAATGATAAAGCTCCACTTCTCCTTACGGGAGAAGAATACCCTGAACTGCTCCTGAGCAAGGAAGAACAGCAGAAAGTTCAGTGTGAAGGTGACCAGAAACATCAGTGCATTGGTTGATTCGTAAGAAAGGCTGAAGAATACGGTATCCTGCCAGAAGCTGTAGAATTCGGTGGTCAGCATGATACGCAGCATAATTAAAAAACTCATGGCCGGAGGCCATACGGCATGCCTGTTATTCCGGAAAGACAGCATATAGATGACAACCAGTATGAAGAAGGAGGACAAAACCGTCCCAAAAAGGATAAACCGTATGCCGTTCCGAATGACGTCTTCCCGGATGGCCTGGTTGTAATCCTTTAATACAGGAGCCTTGTACTGCCCTGAAAAACGTGTGGTTGCCACATCAATGACCACCTCGTGGGTATCCGATTCGGCAAGGGTCACCGGATAAAGCTGCGGCCTGGGAACGGTATGGATGCCTGAAGGATCATGGGACATGCGTCCGCTTTCAGCGGCAAGCGTGCCGTCTATGTAGACGCGGTATGCGCTGCCGAAATCCGGGATGAAGACCGTAACGGGATGGGGATGGCTCAGCCCATGAAGGATAAGCCGATAGCTGGCATAACCGTCTGCCGGGAGCCATTTCCCGTCCATTCTGTACCTGGACCAGTAACCCGGCACATCGATAAAAAAATCCGGCTGAAGGTTCTCTTTTCCGTCATCCGCTATCAGGTGTTTCCAATAGAACTCCCATTTTCCGTCCAGAACGACTGTCCGGGAAAGGGGAACCCCCACTAGATCCATATTCCCTTCATCCCCCTGCGGAGCGCCGGTGAGGTAATGGTAAAACAAGGTATAGACCACGGGCAAATGGGTAAAAACGATGACAAATATCAGACCCAAAACCAGATAGGTTCTCGTTTGCTTAACACTGCTCATGATGACCGCCCTTTGCCCATATGGGAAAACAGGTAGGCATAATACTGCTCCTTGGCCTGCTTTATGTTTTTCTTGGAAATGCTGATGACAATCTGTCCAAGCCGGAAGTAGTTTTCTCCCATTTCGGTGATGAAAGCCGCATTGACGATAAAACTCTGATGACAGCGGATGAAGGAATCCGGCGGAAGTTCCTTTTCAATAGCATCCAGCTTGCCGTAGCACTGGAGTACTTCGCCGCAGGTTTTATAAAAAAGGATGAGCTTGTTCCTGCTTTCTATGTAGAGAATGTCACGGCAGTCCACGCTGTATATCTTGGATTTGTAGCTGAAACGGATTTTCTGGCTGATATCCCTCCTGATTTCTTCTATCGCCTGATCCAGGACGCGGTACAACCTTTCCTTGTCCAATGGCTTTATGATATAGTTGAAGGCAAACAATTCGTAGGCCTGGGGATAATGCTCATTGCTGGACGTAATAAAGATGATCTTGATATCCTTTCGCTCATGTCGGATGATCTCAGCTGTTCTGAGACCATCCAAATCCGGCATGTATATGTCCAGAAAGAGGATGTCGATGGTGTGCTTTCGGGCCGCAAAGCCTTCAAGAAGAGTCTTTCCGTCTGTAAAGGTGAAGATATTGAAAGAATGGTCATAGGCATAAAGGGCCTCGGTTAAACGGGCTAAATCCTCTGCTGTGTCATCGCAAATCGCAATATTAATCGGCATAAGCTCCCCCAGACAAGTCAAAACCATCCGATGATGGGCCCCTGAAAGTCCATGTCATGCTGTATATTCTTTATCATACTATTTTTTGTGCTGATTGCAAAGACTTCCTTTTACGGACGGGCGATGCTGCATGTGTCATTGCGCGTACCGCGAAAGCGGTGCGCGGCAATCTCCGGGAGCCCGTAAAGCCGGTCGCTGTGCTGCACGGCTGCAAAACAGCAGCTGTTCGAATGGGGGTCGGCTGAACTCGCTACGCTCAAACAGCAGCCGCCCTACTCCCATTCTCACAGGCTGTTTTGGCGCCTTATCGCAATGCGACCTTAACCTTTACGGGCTCCCTTTGCGCATGTGTCATTGCGAGCACCGCGAAAGCGGTGCGTGGCAATCTCTTACGCCCCGCGGGCAGCCCAGGAAGCGGCTGAGATTGCTTCGTCGCTGCGCTCCTCGCAATGACATGAGGGATATAGCCAGCAGGGTCCATGCCAGGGTGTCATTGCGAGCGGAGTGGAACGGAGCGCGGCAATCTCACTGAACCCGCAAAGACATACCTGTCATTGCGAGCGAAACGGAGTGAAGCGCGGCAATCTCATTGCACAGCATAATAAAAAAAGGCCATGCGGGGCATTCCTGCCCTGCATGGCCTGTGGGCTCGAGCTATGTGGTTATTTCATCTGGAGGTTATACAGCACCTGTACCATCTCGGCGCGGGTGATCAGGCTGTTCGGGTGGAGCCTTCCGCCGCTGCCCGCGATGATGCCCGCCTCTACGAAGTACGCCATGGCTTCTTTGGACCAGGGCGCTATCTCATCCGCATCGGAGAAGGATGCCAGGGTCTTGCCCGAAGACCCCTTCGGAAGCCTTCCAAGAAGCTTCAGGGTCTTATACAGCATGGTGAAGGCTTCCTGGCGTGTGATCTCCTGCTCGGGGCCGAACCGGTTGTTCCCGATGCCGCTGGTGATGCCCAGCCGCTTGGCCGCCGCCAGATACCCGGTATAATAAGTGCTGCCCGCATCGGCGAAATTGTCCTTCGGATCCCGGTCCGGCTCTATGCCGAAGGCCTTCATCATCAGCACCATGAACTGGGCCCTGGTGAGTTTGGCCTCGGGGCTGAATTGGCCGTTGCCGGTACCCGCAGTGATTTCCCTTGCCGCCGCAAAGGTTACGGCGTTGGAATACCAGGCCGTCGCAGGCACGTCGTTGAAGGTAACCTTGTTGTACCCTACCGCATACCTGGAGAAGTGGTCGGTGGTAAAGCGGATGGTGCCCGTCGCCGGATCGTATAAGCAATCGGTCACAACCTCGAGCTTGCCTTCCGCGTTGATGTAGTAAACCACGATGGCGTTGATGTCCTCGCCGGGTTTCGGTGTATAGGGTACCGATACCGTGACGTTTCCGCCGAATCGGGAAATGGTCCTGCCCCCGCTGGTGACCTGGAAGCTGAATACGGGCCTGTCGCCGATGAGCTTTCGGACTTCCTGGCTGAGATCGCCCACGCTAACCTGTGATGCTGTGATGGAGATATCGCCTGCTGTTACGGATACCATGGTCTCCAATGCCTGGCCGTCAAAGGAGATGGATGCCACAGGCGAGGAGAGGGTAAGGGGCCCGATGCTGCCATTTTCGGATTTTTCAAATGCCGCTTTGGGAACCATGAATGTCACTGATGCCGCATCGTCGGAAATAATCGTTTGGATGCCACCACCGCTTGAAGCGCTGCCGCCGGAGGATGAACTACCGGAAGAGCCGCCCCCTGACGAGCCGCCACCGGAGGCGTTTGCCTTCCATTGGGCATAGACGGTGATGTCGGAAGTCACCGGCGTGCTTTCGGTAAAGGGCGTACCGCGCCCGTTGGCCTGTGTGTTCCAGCCCGTAAAGGTATAACCCGGGCGTTCGGGCGGTTGCGGAAGGTGACCAATGCTTTTGCCTTCGGGTACGGTGATACTGATAGGATCGGCTTCAGTATCCCCGCCGTTGCTGTTGAACGTGACCGTATAGGTGGTACGGGCAAAGTAAAGGGTATAGGCCCTTTTGGTCATGCCGTCTTCCGCCGTAACCTCAATGACGACGCTGCCCGGCAGTTCTGTCAGGGGAGAAAGGGTGATGCGGGCTTTATCGTCGTTTGCAATGGGCCCGATGGACATGGGGATATGTTCAAATTTCATACCGCTGGGTACGACGATATCATAATGGTATTGATCAGGACTGAATCCATCTACCGCTTCATAGCCAAAGAAAAGCCTTGCCAGGGAAGCGTCGTTGCCGGGTACGTAGTCATCCCCGGTAATATCAACCCTTATATAATCGTATGTCTGGATATATCCCGAGTCAAAGTCAATGATAAAATATAACTGGGATTGCCCCGGATACAGGGAAAGGATTTCCTCCTTGCCGATGATCAGCTGATCGCCCAGGACCGTAAAAGGTACGGCATCTTCTTCATAGAAATTGCGTACATAGCTTACATTTGCTACTGCAACGTACTCGTTCCAGATGATCTCGACGGCAATATCTCTGGGATGATTGGGATTAAAGCTGAAGACCGTTGGGCTGATCCATGGCCTTACAGGCTCGCTCGCACCAACAGAGATGAAGGCAGTTTTGCCGAGGTCGTTTTTGACGTTATCGGGCAGGTTATCCAAGGTACCCGTAAAGTAAAACCATCCGGTGCGATAGCCGTCATACGGAGACACATTGTCATGATAACTCGTGCCGCTATCCCACGACACATCCACCATGAGCCGGCTGCCGTCATTCAGGACGACCTCAACCTGCCTGGGCAGGCCAATTTCCTCTCTCGGGGTTTTCCAGGGCACCATGATGTCATCCGGCGGCTCAACGCGGATGATGCGCTTTTCCGTTCTGTCATCTATCAAAAGGCCATGCCAGTAATTATCGGTTGTGTTCCCGTCGTTTGCCGCCATATAGTTCGATGCTTTTCCCTGGGGCACGAATACGACCGCTTTTTCGTCCACTCGATCAAAAGCCTTGTCTCCTGCTTGAGGAGGTATATCTGAAAGCATGTTGACGAACTTCAGGTTCCGGCAATTGCTGAAAGCCTCTTCACCGATGAATGTCACGCTTTCCGGGATATCAAGGGATTCAAGACTGTAACAATGCTCAAAAGCGCCTTTGCCGATGGATGTGACGCTTTCCGGGATGTTTATGGTCCGGAGGTTCTCGCAATGCGCGAATGTAAAATCGGCGATAGCGCCGATGCCTTCGGGAAGTTTAATGGACTCAATGATCCCGCAATACTGGAACGCAGCCGGACCAATAGAGTTGATATTCTCCGGCAGATCAACGGCGAGCAGGCATTGGCACCCCAAAAAGGCGCCGGCGCCGATGGACGTGACGCTTTCGGGTATTTCAACGATTGCCAGGAAAACGGAGCCGGAAAATGCGGCGTCGCTGATAGCCGTGAGGTTTTCGGGCAATTTTATCTTTATGAAGGAGGTGCTTTCAAAAAGGCCAGGCCGCATTTCAATGCCCTCATCATAGGCCAGGCTGGTATCTGAAAAATCGACATCCTCCAGGTAATCGCATTTGTACCAGAATGTCTGACGCAAGTAATCCTGATCGGCCTTATTGAGTTCGCCACCGGAAACCTTGAGGCTGACGATGGAATCGTAGGCATCAGGGCAGCCCATGGCGTCAAGGTAAGCCTCGATCTCTACGGCAAGGTTGCCGGCCGCATGGTTTTCTATTTCCACCTCTATTGCATCGCAGGTGGTTACTTCCTCATCATTCTCTTCCTGCGTATCTTTACCCGTCTCTCCGGCGCTTGCTGTAACTAACGTATCGCCAGAAGCCTTCTTTTGCTCCGGATCATCCTGTGATTCCCCGGCTGCCTGTTGGCTTTCAGTCAAAAATCCTACTCCGCTGCACGCATCATCCGGCCTGTCGTCCGCGACGGCCGGAATAGCGGGCGGCATAGCCAGCATCATGCTCAAAACGAGCAACAGGCCTAATGCATGTTTTCCCTGATACCAGAACGATTTCCTCTTGGCTCCCAACTGTCTCACTCCTTAAAGCGCAATATATGCTCCCATTCTATCATTGAAAAATGACAATAACATGCCAATGGCGAAATTGGGCGTTATTTTGACGAAATTGGACGAGGAATGATATCGGAGGGCATCGTCCATGCGATCGGTAATAACGGCAGTGCCGGCACCCCCCCCTCTCCGACCATCACATTATCCGAAGCGAGCAGTGAACTTTTCGGCAACCGACCGGACGATATCCGTGTGGAAGCTGATGCAAACGGCGCTTTCGGCCAGTCGGTGGAAATGAAAATAACCGACAGCGAAGAACAGTCTTATGGTGGGAACCGGCAAGCATACCTTCTCACCCCATATGGCAACCAACCGGGGTATGATCGTTACGATCCCCCATAAGCTGAACGGTTCGGAATAAACCGCACAAAGTACCTTCATGGACGTGGTCCCCGGTACCTATTATGCCAAAGCGGTGGCCTGGGCCCAAAGGAAAGGCATCGTTGCAGGATACGGCAACGGCATGTATGGCCCTGAGGACAGCTTTACCCGCGAACAATTGGTAACCCTATTGTGTAATATGCAGGTTTACCTGAGCCCGACATCACAGTCCTTGCTGTTTTCAAGGATACCGGGGAAATATCTGCATATGCCGTGAACGCACTGGCATGGGCGTATGAATCAGGCATTATAATCGGCAAAGGCAACGGAATTCTGGATCCCAGGGGTACAGCCACCGGGGCAGAGACCGCCAGAATTCTTGAGCGCTTTGCGGAACAGGAGAAAGCGGTGAAATAAACTTTCTGCTTGCCCTCACAAGAAATTGCAAGATTGATTCGGCAAACTTGCAATTTTTGGTTGACAAATGAGTTGACTTCGTCTATAATAAGATACAGCAGCAAAGGCGCTGTGGGTGATCACCCGCAGCGCCTTAATTTTCATTGTGAAAGGGTGAGGAGCGTTCCGAAAGATAGGCCGTATCTTTAGATAAGCCTGTTGATGAATGCGAAGCTTCGCATGGGTTCCCGACGGGGAACCGGGAATTTGAAGGATGGGCAAACGGAATTCCTGCCTTGAATAATTGCAGAAACCAATAATGTGCACAAAGGCGTGTATTTTTGATGAGCATCCCAGGATGCCGCTAAAAATACACGCCTTAATTATTTTAAGGAGGTTTGATCTATGAGCACCGAAATGATAGTCGATACCCTATGGGTTGTATTGGCAGGACTATTGGTCTTCTTCATGAACCTCGGTTTCGCGGCGGTTGAAACGGGTTTTAACCGCTCGAAAAACGCTGTTAACATCCTGTCGAAGAACTTCATCGTATTCGCGGTCTCCTCGCTGGGCTTCATGCTGCTTGGATGGGGTCTGATGTTCGGTGGAGACAACCCGTTTGTTGGAACCCAGAATTTGTTTATCCTGGGTGGCAACGTGGATTTTTATAAGGACACGCTGACATCGAATGTGCCGTTCTGGGGCAAGTTCTTCTTCCAGTTGGTCTTCTGCGGTACCGCGGCGACCATTGTATCCGGAGCGGTGGCAGAGCGCGTCAAATATATCGCCTTCATCCTGTTCTCCTTCGTGCTGACCCTCGTGATTTATCCCATTGTCGGCCACTGGATATGGGGAGGCGGCTGGCTGGGTCAGCTCGGCTTCATGGATTTTGCGGGTGATACCGTCGTTCACTCGGTAGGCGGTTGGGGCGCTCTCGCCGGTGCGATGATCCTCGGCCCCCGTTACGGCAAGTATGACAAGGACGGCAAGCCCAAGGCGATTCCGGGCCATAACCTCTCATTGGCAGTTATCGGTGCGTTCATCCTGTGGCTTGGATGGTTCGGCTTTAACCCCGGATCTACCATGAGCTTCCAGAATCCCGCCGACGTGGTACATATTGTGCTTACTACCAACACCGCCACCATTGCGGCTATCCTTACCGCTACCGCTACGTCCTGGATCTTCATCGGAAAGCCTGATCTCGGCATGACCATCAACGGCTGTCTGGCAGGTCTTGTGGCTATTACCGGAGGCTGTGCCTATGTCAGCGTGGGCAGTTCCCTGCTTATCGGTGCGATAGCCGGCGTACTCGTGGTATTCTCCGTACTCATCTTTGACAAGGTAAAGATCGACGATCCGGTGGGTGCCACCTCTGTCCATCTGGTTTGTGGTGTTTTTGGAACGCTTTGTGTCGGGCTATTTGCCCAGGAAGGTGTCACCAGCCTGTCCACGGTCAACGGGTTGTTCTTCGGCGGCGGCGTGTCGCTGCTCGTAACTGAAATTATCGGTATTATTGCTGTCGGCGCATTTACATTCGCCGCGTCCTATCTGGTATGGTATTTGCTCAAGGTAACCGTTGGCATCCGTGTCAGCCTTGAAGAGGAGATCGAAGGTCTTGACATCGGTGAGCACGGCAACCATGCTTATCCCGATTTCGCCATTGTGGCACCTATTATGGCAACAGCCAATGGTGGCGGGGAGATTACCACTGCTGCTGCCCCGGTCGCAATACAGAAGCCTGTTACTGGTACGGTATCGCCTGACGAGGCAGTCCCGGTGGTCAATAAGGCACGTCCCGGCGTGAAGATGACCAAGGTTACCGTCATTACGAACCAGGAGAAATTTACAGCGCTTCAGACGGCTCTTGACAAGATCGGCATTACCGGACTTACGGCCACAAACGTGCTTGGTTACGGTATGCAGAAAGGCCATACGGAGTACTTCCGCGGCTTGCCTGTGAAGACAAGGCTCCTGCCGAAGGTCCAGGTGGATATCGTCGTGTGCAAGATCCCCGTAGAAACCGTCGTGGAAACGGTCAAGAAGGCGCTGTACACCGGATCTATGGGCGACGGCAAGATCTTCATCTACGACGTGGAGAATGTTATCAAGATCAGGACTGGAGAAGAAGGATACGACGCCTTGCAGGATGAGGAATGAGTCGGACCCCGGGGACCACTGGGAAAGCGTGGGTTTTCATATGAGGATGCTTTTCCGGTGGTCTCACCGGTCTTTTTTTATTGCATTACAATGCCGGATTTTTTTCCAATACAAAGATGGTATTACGCTCGAAAAGGCCGAACGCGAAGGCCGGCCTTAAGATCAGAGGCATATTGTTATAGGCCCTGAAATTTGTTCTTTCAAAAAACTCTGCCAGTTTGAGGTTTTCCTCATACCCATAGGGGTTTAATACCGTAATGACCTCCAGAAACATTTGCCTGCAATTGTTCGATAAGGCGATTTCTTTATGGCATTCGAACAATCCGGTGCCGACTCCGGTTCCTCTGTAATCCGGATGCACACAGAGCGCTCCGCAGCGAAGGGTCTTCAAACCGTCAAATTCCCTGATACCGCCTAAATTAAGGCCAATCGGTTTTTCTCCGTCCAAGGCAATAACAGAATATTCAAGGCTGTTTCCTTCCGGACCAAAAAAGTGATTCATGAATAAATCCTTCGGCAGATCGATTTTCAGAATAGAGTCGGAAAAGCCGTTCTGAAAGGCCTGGTATATGGCATCTTCATTCGCTTCTGTACATCTTTTATAGATTACCATGTATGCCCTCTGCTCTCATTAATGTTTTATTGCACATAAAATTGTGCCCATGAATCCCGGGAATCTGCGTCCCACCATAACATTCTCCCAGAAAACAAAGACCCCGGAAGCTGGGACGGGATGTTGCCTAACAAAGCCCAATGCCGTCCGGGGTTTTACCCCAAAATATGTTAGCTGATTTTCTTCCGGCCTATTTTATGTTCAGATTAAAGCCCTGTTTGCGGATAATATTCAGTATCTCCTGGCGCTTGGGATTGGACTGCATGAATCTTACCACCACCTGGTTGCTGAAGCTGTCCATGGGCCTTCCAGGATCCCTCAGGTCATAGTAAGTGCGCATTTCCTCATCGTACTCTTTGATCATATCAAGATAGTTATCAAAAGTGGTGTAGGCATTCTCAAACACCCTTAGCTTCATATCCATCCTGGGCTTGAGCTGAGGATTCTGGTTGGGATAGCCTATACCAAGGCCTAAAACCGGGAAGGTTAACTGGGGCAGTTTCAGGAGCTCGCAGATTTTCTCCGAATCATTGAGGATGCTTCCCAGGAACACGGTTCCCAGGCCCAGGGACTCTGCGGCATTCACAACGTTCTGGGCCATCAGGCATGCGTCGGTGAAGGATTGGAAGAACCGATCCATATCTTTTGCGTTTTCAGCCCGGTAATTCCTTTCTTTTGCGATTTGGTTGTTCCTGTACTGGTCCACGATGAATATGAGAAGCTCCGGAGCCCTTGCCACGTAATCCTGATTGCAGACCTCCGCAATTTTCTTTTTAAGCTCAATATCGGTCACTCGGATGATGGAGCTGGCCTGCATGCCAACCGATGTGGCTGTGCGCCGTGCGACTTCCATCAATTGATCAAAAATTTCCGGGGGTATCTTCTGATCTTTGAACTCCCGAATCGTGCGATGGGCAAGCTGTTTTTTTATCGTTTCGTTCATAACGCCACCATGACCTCCTTCGCTAGATGGAATTCAGGGCTGGTCACCTGAATATAAGCTATGACCCCCTTTTATTGATAATACCCATTATTCCGGGTGGTTAACCCGGTTTTTAACGACAGGACACCACAAGCCCCTCCGACATAATCGCCATTACTTCTGAGAACATGTCCGGCAGCCTGGCCGTCCGGTCGTCCTTTCCGAGGAGATAGGATACGATGATACCTGCGATTTCCGCGATGATGGCGGCCTCTTCTCAAACATCCCAGCCGCTTCAAGCCAGGCCTTGTTCCCGTATTCCGTCCCCAGGTCACAGAGGACGCGGCTCATCTTATCAAAGCCACCGCAGTAGTTTATCCTGTCCGGCTCCCGGATCCCGCGCAGGGCGTTGTGAGGTG
>Ga0134105_1001712_pt1 | contig 14542 bp, 14 predicted proteins | sample 16_3_2metaG_FD_94457 | JGI IMG/M metagenome (GOLD analysis project Ga0134105, IMG submission 94457) | Switchgrass degrading microbial communities from high solid loading bioreactors in New Hampshire, USA - 16_60_3.3_214_A3 metaG | ecosystem: Engineered > Bioreactor > Semi-continuous > Anaerobic... | reverse complement strand
TTGGATGTAAGAAAAAAGAATGCCGGCTGAGAACAACAAAAGCTCTCAGCCGGCAGCAATTCCGGTAATCTGTGGACAAAAGATATCGGTTGATTTTGGACAAAGAAAAGCGGTAATAACAAGATCCAGATCGGGTAAAGGTGCGCATGTATGGATATTCTTTAAAAGACCTATTTCTGCATCATTAGCAAGAAATTTTGGTTACTTGCTATTAGATAAAGGCTCTACTTCAATTAATTTAAAGTCATTCCGTTTTTATGATCGGATGTATCCATCTCAGGATATTGCAAGCAGTTTAGGCAATTTAATCGCATTACCGTTACAAGGAATGGCTTTAAAAAGTGGAAATAGTGCTTTTGTTGATGAAAAGTGGAATGCATATCCTGATCAGTGGGATATTCTTCTCAATAAAACTGAAAAGCTTGGTGTTGATGATATCGAACATTATATAACAAAGTGGCAAACAGAATTAGCTGAAACCAAAGGTATGCTTGTAAGCTCTGTTACTCCTAATAGAACTAAACCATGGAAAAGGAAATGTGAGTTTAATAAAGATGATGTTATAGGAAAACTTCATATTGTATTAAGTAATGGAGTTTACATTGATACATTGAATATTATGCCACGATTACAGAATCAGATTCGTAGTATGGCTGCATTTGACAATCCGGAGTATTATAAAAGCAAAAGACTGGGATATTCAAATTATTACAACTTAAGCGCTGTATATTTAGGTAAAGATATTGATGGGTATATTCAGCTTCCAAGAGGACTTAGAGAGTTGATTATCGAGGAATGTCAAAAGGCTGAAATTGCTGTTGATATTTTTGATCAACGAGAAATAGGGCGCCCAATAAGAGTTACATTTAAGGGAGATTTAAGAGTTCAGCAAAAATTAGCAGCTGAAAGACTATTATCATATTCAGACGGTGTACTTAGTGCAGCAACAGCCTTTGGAAAAACAGTTGTATGTAGTTATCTTATATCAGAAAGAAAGGTAAATACGCTTATTATGCTACATAGTAAAGATTTGCTTAATCAATGGGTTGATGAGTTAAATAAGTTTTTGGAGATTAATGAAGAACCTCCGGAATATGAAACTAAAACTGGAAGAAAGAAAAAGAGAGAAAGTGTTATAGGTATTCTGCATGGTAATAAAAATACCTTAACAGGTATTATTGATGTTGCTATGGTAGGCTCATTGAATAGTAAGGGTAAATTCAATGATATTATCAATTCTTATGGGATGGTAATAATGGATGAATGTCATCATGCGGCCTCAAACACTTCAATGGAAATATTACAAAAGGTAAATGCTAAATATGTATATGGTGTTTCTGCGACCCCTAAACGAGGGGACAGCCTTGATAAAATAATTTATATGATGTTAGGACCTCTTAGACATAAATATACTGCTATTGAGAGAGCAAAAGAGCAAGGAATTGGACAATATTTTATTCCTAGGTATACCAGAGTAGTAGATACAGGCGAGAGTAAAGATGATATAAATAAAGCCTATAATCTGATTAGCACAAATACTGTAAGGAATGAAATGATAGTAGATGATGTTATAGCATGTGTTAATTCTGGAAAAACACCTGTAATTTTAACAAAGTATAAGGAGCATGCTAAGCTTTTATATGAAATGCTTATAAATGCAGCAGATCATATCTTTTTGCTATACGGTGATAATTCTGACAAAGAAAACGCAGATATTATAGCAAAACTTAAGGGAATACCAAGGAGTGAATCTTTAATTCTAGTTGCCACAGGGCAAAAGATAGGTGAGGGTTTTGATTTCCCCAGGCTTGATGTGTTAATGCTGGCCACACCGGTATCATTTGAAGGACGTCTTGAGCAGTATGTGGGTAGATTAAATCGTGATTATGAAGGAAAGGAAGCTGTCTATGTGTATGATTATATAGATTCACATATTCGTTTTTTTGATAAGATGTTTACGAAAAGATTAAGAACATATAAACGTATAGGTTTTACTTTGTGGACAGGCGATGTCTATTCAAAACAGTCCGCTAATGCTATATATGATTCAGGCAATTATATAGAGATATTTGAGCAGGATATTATTGAAGCGGATAAAAAGATAGTTATTTCCAGTCCAGATATAAGACAGGATAAGATAGATAGATTTTTATTTATTGTTAAGCCCAGACAGGAAGCCGGAGTACAAGTTACAGTAATCACAACTGATCCGGAATATATTATTTCTGGTAATCCGGATGTCTGTCATGAGCTTATAAGAAAAATGCAAAAGGTCGGAATCAATGTTGTTGTGAAAGCAGAGATAAACGAATGTTTTGCAGTGATTGATGATGAACTTGTGTGGCATGGTGGCATGAACCTTTTGGGAAAAGAGGATATATGGGATAATTTAATGCGTATTAAGAATCAACAGGTAGCAGCAGAATTATTGGAAATAGCACTCGGAGAAAAAGTGTCACAACCTTGATAATTCAGCTATTCAAATGGCAAAATATTAGCTTGAGAAAAATGTTAAAAATATATTGACAATATGTAGCTGTGTATATATACTGTATATATCAATATGTACAGTATATATACACAGTTTTGATTTTTCAGATACTCATATTACTTTTTAATATTAAGAAAAAGTTTTCAAACGGAGGAAGTATGTTAAGAGTTGAAGGGCTGAATAAGGAGCTTATTAATTTTGAACTCAAGGATATAAGCTTTCATCTCCCCAAAGGCTACATAATGGGCCTGATAGGGGTGAATGCATCAGGCAAATCCAGCCTGATAAAAACCTTAATCAATATCTACCATAAGGACAGCGGAAAGGTTATTGTTGACGGGATTTCCATGGATGAGGATGAAAGAAGGGTCAAGAACCTGATGGGAATTGTGCTTGATGAAAACTACTTTGAACCCGGACTGTCTGCTGAGGAGAATGCAAAATTATTCGGAAGGTACTTTGAGAATTATAGGCATGATATTTTTCTCAGCTACTGCAGGAGCTTCAATATAGATATTAAAAAGAAGCTTAAGAAGCTGTCAAAGGGGCAGCAGATGAAATTCCAGCTTGCATTTGCCATGTCACATGAGGCTAAGCTGTTTATTATGGATGAGCCTACCGCCAATCTGGATCAGGCCTTCAGGCTGGAATTAATGGATATTATGCAGGACTTGATTGCTGACGGAGAAAGGAGTATTCTTCTTACAACCCATCAGACGTACACTCTTGATCAGATAGCAGATTATATAACCCTGATTGATAAAGGCAGAATAATATTTACCATGGGCAAGGAGAGCCTTATGGATAAATATTTACTGCTGTCAGGAGAAGCACAGTCGATTAAGGCTCTGCCGGATGAACTGGTAGTGCACAGGGAGTACGGCTCATACAGATCTATGGCTTTAATATATAATCCGGATTGTGAAAATAAAGAAGGCATAAGAAGCTTATCGGGCAGCTTGAGTGAAGCAATAGAGACTTCAGGACTGACAGGATTAAGACCGACCATTGAGGAGCTTATGTATTTTATGGTGAAGGGAGGATATCACAGTGTGGAAACTGATATTGAAAAACAGCCTGCACTTGGACAATAAAACGTTTTATACGCCATCAACAATTCCACTGTTATATTTTATAAATCTATTTAATATAATAAGCAGACAGTCATCAAATCAAGTTATAATTTTGGTGTTTTATTTGGTTCTAATAATTATTTATGCTTTATTCCCTATAAAACTGGCAAAAGGCTTATATCTGTGCCCGCTGACAGAGGATGACAGGAAAAAGTATCTGATGACGGCTGCTTATATGCGCTTTGGCATACTTATGCTCATATATGGGATATTACTTCTGATTAACTGGGTTATATATCAGCCAAGCATTATAATACTTGTACTGCAATATATTTTCGGGAGCCTATTAATATTTACAATAACATTGCTATATATACATCCGGGTATATATTCTGTGGATACAGCCATGCAGACATATAGCGCGCTCAAGAAAATGCCGGTTAACAGTAAACCGAAAGCAATAAAAGTAGGCAAGAAAACCGCAGGAAAAAGCATTGCCCTTTTGATTGCCGTTACCCTGGTATGTACAGTTGCTTTATTCCTGCCTGGCAGTAAAAAAGAGCTCAATCTCTATTTATGGTATTATTATATACCTGCATTTATTTGCTCAGTTAGCTGTATAGTTATTTATTATAAAAAATATTTGGATAAATTGATTAGCTTATTTGCAAATCAGGAGCTTTATCAATATATGAAAAAGAAGGCAGGTGTATTTCATGCAGATTAATATATCCAGTATGAATACCCTTGCCATTTATGAGCAAATAATTAACCAGGTTAAGGATGCCATAATTAAAGGAGAACTTAAGCCCGGAGATGCCATGCCATCTATAAGAAATCTGGCAAAGGATCTTCAGATAAGTGTCATTACAACAAAGCGGGCTTATGAGGAACTGGAAAAGGAAGGCCTTCTAAAATCGGTGGCAGGCAAAGGCTTTTATGTCTGTGACTATAATGCGAATTTTTTGAAGGAAAAGCAAACCGCCATGCTGGAAAGCCGGCTTACGGAGGTTATAAGAGATTGTATCAAAACAGACATTGGGCTGGAGGATATTTTGGATACAGTAAAAATCATATATGATTCAATTAAAAAGGGATGAGATCAGTTATGGTGAAAGCACTGGAATTTAAGCATGTCAGTCTGACATGGCCTGATTTTAAAATAGATGATGTGTCCTTTTGTCTGGAAAAGGGATATATTATGGGGCTTGTAGGATATAATGGCGCCGGCAAAACAACCCTGTTCCGAATGATGGCCAATCAATATAAGAATTATACAGGAGAAATCCTGATAGAGGGCTATGATTGCCGCAGGCAGGAGATGAAGGTAAAGGATATCACAGCCTTTATTTCCGACGACCAGATTTTCTTTTATGAGGAGAGTATAAACAGGAATGCTCAAATCTACAGCCCATATTACTCCAACTGGGACTGGGATACATTTTATAAATATCTTAATGAGTTTGAAATATCAAGCGAGACAAAAATCAAGAATTTATCCAGAGGCAGCTTCCTGAAATTTCAGTTGGCATTTGCAGCGGCCCATCATCCGGTGCTTTACGCAATGGATGAGCCGACAGCCGGCTTTGATCCGGTATTTCGATACGATTTTCTCAGGATAATTCAAAATATAGTTGCCAGGGAAAATGCTTCAGTACTTATTTCCACCCATAATACCAGCGATCTTGATAAAATTGCTGATTTTATAACAATGCTGGATAACGGCAGGGTATTGTTCAGTAAGGATGTTGAGACTTTGTCTGATGAATACAGAAACGGATACAGCAATAATCAGGTGTTCAGAATCAGCAGATTGTTTGATAAAGGCAGATGGAACAGACAGCAGTGCTTTAACAGTAGTAATATGCAGTAATATATAGAACAGGATATAAAGTAAAGGAAGGGTTTTAAAGCATATGAATCTGCGAGCTTATATTAAATTGGATCAGAGTTATAAAAAAAGCCTGGAATATTACTATACTAAAAATCTTGGCATTGGTGCCGTCGCAATGTTTTTGTTTTGCTTTTTTGTAATTGTGGGTGCCTTTAAGATGACTGACAGGTTTTTTGTATTTAATGTTTACTTAATATGCTTTTTGATTGCAACATCCATGTATTTTTGGCCTCTGATTCAGGTTAGGGAAAATTTCTTTATAGCTTCAATATTTAGTAAATTTAGTAATATACCTATAAATAAAAGCCTGTTTATCAGGTCAAAGCTTCTTCTTTTAATTCGTTTTGCAGTATTGTTTTATATTCCGGTTCAGCTTGTGCATTTTATTTGTCTTAAAATAACGGATACACCGCTTATAAGCATAACAGGCTTATGGCCTTTGGCAGCTATGCTTTTATCACTTGCTTTTCAGTATATTTATATGAAAATCAGAGCAAGGGATTTGAAGGAATGATTATTTTATAACGCTAATATTGTTAAAAATGATAGCGTTAATATATTTGCAATTATGGTATAATAATGGTATAATAAATCCACAAGATAAGGAGGTGGATATATGCCACAAATTATTCCTATAAAAGACCTAAAAAATACCGCTGAGATTTCTGAGATGGTTCATGCAGCGAAAGAGCCGATTTATGTTACAAAGAACGGATATGGAGATATGGTCATTATGAGTATGGAATTGTATGAGACTACAATGAAGAGATTAGATATTTATCGTGATCTGGAGCTCTCTGAAAAAGATATAGAGTCCGGGCGAATAAATGATGCGAGACAATCTCTTGGAAAATTAAAAGAGAAATATGAATTATAAACTTGTAATAACAGAACGTGCAGAGGAACTGCTGGATCATATTTTATCCTACATTGTTAATCAACTTAAAAATCCACAAGCAGCAAAGAATTTGATTAGTGAGATAGATAAAGTATATAGCAATTTGGAGTGCACTCCTAGAATTTATGCATACTCTAATGATACCATATTAAAGTCCAAAGGACATAGGAAGGCAGTAGTACCTCATTATGATTATGTAATAATATACAATATTGATGATGAAAGCAAAATAGTTTACATTTTGGGATTTTTTCATGATTTAGAGATGTACAGGAATAAATTATTATAGACAAAACTAAGAGCAGCCGAAAAGCTGCTTTTTAATTTTATCGATTAATTTTATGCTGCGTTATTTGTATAGAGCTTATTGCTGCCTTACAACGTAAAATTTGATAGAATATAACAGACATTGTATGATGATACAGAATAAAATAAATAGGTAGAAGTATGTGTTTATTATTCGTTTTGTCAATTACATAAAATTGAATCATAAAGTTGACAGATGCAGCCTTTTCTTTAAGAACATTACGGTATCCTTAACTCCGGTAATTGACGCAGCAGGATATAGTTATTACATTATTAATAGATGGAGAATGTAAATCTATTACAAGGCTTAAATAGATGAAAATTTAAAACGACATTTGCTTCCGGGAAAGAGAGTGATATCGGATGAAATTCTTTTATAGAGTGTCGGTTATTACAGCAATTATTCTTACTGTTATGTGTTTTGCGATAAGCAGCGAAGTAAAGGCTGCTGGAGCAGAAGATTTAAAAAAGAAATGGTATGAGACCCATTATTATCCTCTAAATCCGGTTACCGGTTGATTACTTTAGGCAGTCAATCCGGTTTATCTGTCATACCACTGGGCCTGTGTTGAATACAGGCGGGCGTATTCGCCGCCGGCCTTCAGCAGCTCATCGTGGGTACCGTCCTCCACGATTTCGCCGTCCTTGAAGACAACAATCCTGTCTGCCAGTGATGCGACACTTATTCTGTGGGTTACCATGATTACGGTTCTGCCTTTGGTCATGTCTATATATTTCTTGAATACCTCGGCTTCGGCTAGGGGATCCAGATTGCTGGTGGGCTCATCCAGAACGATAAAATCACGATTACGGTAATAGGCACGGGCAATTGCTATCTTTTGCCACTGGCCACCGGACAAATCCGTTCCTCCTATATCTTTTCCCAGCATAGCATCCTTATCTGCTCCCTCAAAACCGGCAAATGCAAGAGCATTATCAATTGCCTTCTCGTCACACTCTTTATCCACATCGCCTAAAAATACATTGTCTGCGATTGTGAAGGTGGTGAAGCGGGCCGGCTCCTGAAATACAGATGCCATTGAGTTATATTTATCCGCAGCGTCCAGATTTCTTGTATCTATTCCATTAATCAGTATTTCTCCGCTTGATGGCTGAAGCATACCTGTAAGCAGCTTGATAAATGTTGTTTTTCCGGCTCCGTTTTCACCTACAAAGGCAACCTTTTCACCTTTGTGTATTGTGAAGCTTACATTCTTAATCCGATGCTCATCCGTCAGGGGATAGCGGTAAGTAACATTTTTTGTTTCTATGCTTTCAATATCCAGAACAGTCTTATTATCCAAATTCTTTAAAAGCTGTTCATCCAAATCAATGAATTCAAAAAACTGTGCCGCTTCGTTCTTTTTTGATATAAAGTTTGCTATTGAGCCAAATAATTGTGATGTGCTGGACATTAATGTGTTGATCAGGGAAAGGACCGCGCCCAGGGCACCGATGGAAAGCTTGCCCTGTGTCATCAGGACAATTGCAAAAACATTTGCCGCAATATTTGCCAGATTTGCTAAAATGGCGCTCACTGTTCCGAGAATTAAAATATTCAGTTGGTTTTTCTTTTCCCTAATCACATAATCATCGGTTAAAGCTTTCCATTTCTTAAAGAAAAAATCAAACAAGTTCAGTGCCTTTACTTCCTTGGCCGAGCTGCCCAGCAAAACACTCTGATAGTATCCGGCCTCGCGCATTATCTTGCTGTTGTCCCGTATGAATTTAAAATTGAGCTTGTTGCCGACATAGCTGGTATAGAGAGTGGGGATAGGGGCAACAAGAATAATCAGGCACAGCAGCGGATGGAAAATGTAGAGTGAAGCCGCAACCATGACAACAGAAACCAGCTTTGCTATTATTACATATCCTTCAATGATAACACCCCTTTGAAGGGAGCTCCATTCTCCGCCCATTGAATTGAAGCTCCTCTCAATAATGTCGTTTATTCTTGGGACTTCCATATAATCCGGGTATAGCCTGGATATTTTTTTGAACAGCTTGGCCTGAAACTTTTCCTGCAAGCGGTGGTCCTGCACTTTGGAGAGACGTTCGATATCCTCCCCGCCATACAGGTATCGGCCTATCAGCTCGTTAACAAATCCCATTGCCCAATAAAGAAGGGCAAGCCCAATCAGCGAAAGCAGCTGCAGCGTCTTTTTGCCTGCGATTTCGGACAAGGCATTGGCTTTGTCAATATATTTTCCCCATATGAAGGCTGTAATCGGCTGCAGGATGCTTAAAATAACGGCAAGTCCCAGAAAAATACCGCACATCAGCCTGGCTGAGGAAAAAACATAACTAAAAAGACGCGTAAGGTATGACAGCTTCCCCGGATTTTCTTTCAAAATATCCTTTTCAAATACAGTGGTATTGTCGTTAAATTTAATCTCATAAACAGGCTTTTTATCATCAGTTTTGTGTGCTTTCTTTTTAGGCATTGACAGCTGCCTCCTCTACTTGATGATCTTTTTGGTACCATTGCTTCTGGGCATTGAACATCCTTGAATAGATACCGCCCTTCTGCATTAATTCTTCATGGCTGCCGCTTTCGGCAATTTTACCGTCATGTATAACAAAAATCCGGTCGGTGATCATAGTGGAGCCAAGCCTGTGGGTAATAAATATGGCTGTTTTGTTTTCAACCATGGCGGCAAATTCACTGTAAAGATCGGCTTCAGCAATGGGATCAAGCTGTGATGTGGGTTCGTCAAGGAGAAGAATAGGCTTGTCTCCCATAAAAGCACGCGCAATGGCTATTCTTTGCCACTGGCCGCCGGATATATCCACACCGCCATCAAAATCCCTGCCCAGCAGGGTGTCATAATCCTTTTCAAACCTTTCGACAAATTCATGGGCTTTGGCCTTTTTGGCCGCCAGCTTGATCTTTTCTTCATTTTCAACCTCATCTATGTCTCCGATGCCGATGTTTTCCTTAATAGTAATACTATATCTTGGAAAGTCCTGAAATACGGGACCGAAAATTTTTGTCCGCACACTCAGGGGATAATCATTCAGCTTTTTGCCACCAACCAGTATTTCGCCCTTATCCGGGGTAAAGAGGCCCAAAAGTAGCTTAATCATGGTTGTTTTGCCTTCACCGTTTTCACCGACAATAGACACCTTTTCCCCGTTGTTAATTTTAAATGACAGACCCTTGAGTATATCCTTATCGGTACCGGGATATCTGAACCAAACATCCCTGAACTCGATATCAAAGCTGTCGGGAAGCTTTGTCAGCGTTCCTGTTGCTTCATCAGATAACCGGAAGAATTTATCGTAGTATTCAAATGTGTTAATATGAAAGCCCGACCATTTGAAAAAGCCTGCAACACCGTCTAAATACCCGTATATATCACCGAACATCAAGCCTGACATGGCAATAAATAAACCAACAGATATTTGTCCGTTTATAAACAAAACAAGCAAAATAATTATATTTGCAATGGTGCCGATTTTTGTAGCATTGCCACCCAGCAGTATTTTTCGTAAATTTTTGAAGTAGTAGCGCTCGTAATCGCGGTTTCTTTCATTAAGGCGCTTTTTATATGTATCAATTAAATAATCATAGTTACCGTAGGCCTTCAGTTCTCTGGTAAAATTTCTGGATCTTAAGAAGCCACCCAGGGTGGTATATTTACGTTCTTTTTTCCAATATGTTTCCAGCTCATTGTATATGTTATAGTTTGTCTTTGAAGATATATAGGTTTCAATGATAAAAGGCACTAAAACTGTCAGCAAAAGCCACCATCTTATGCTGAAAACATATGCCAGGGAGCCGATGCTTGCTATAAGACAGCTCCCCCGCCAATAGACGTACATGGGAAACATGTGCCTGGCCGAGTTTTCCGCCCTGTTATATGCCTTGTCGATTATTTCTATGCTTGCTTCATTTTCAAAATGCTCATATTTCATTGTTTTCAGCTTTTGCAGCATACGGGATTTGTAAGCTGTTCTAAGTATTAATAGTGAGCGCCTTTCAACATAAACATAGATAAATTCACTAAGAACAGAGGGTAAAATGGCCATTATTACAAACAGAACAAGGAAAATAAAATACTCGGAAAAGGTCATTTCACCCTTAGCCACCGCCAGTCCGCCGTCAAATACATTGCGGTTTATATATACCCCGAGAGGTGTCAGAGAACCGCTGATGATTGTGCATGCAAAGGTTAATACAACCATTATGGGTGCTTCGGCATATATGATACCGATTAGCTCTTTGTATGCCATAAAGATTCTTTTCATATATATAAGCTCCTTTGTTGCAGAATTTGTGAAAAGTTATGTAGTTATTTACTATTATACTTTTTTTTATTGGAACTTCAATCAACCAGAAAGGGATAAATTCTATAGTTAGTTGATAAACTTGCACTGCAGAATTTTGTCCATTGAGCAGGTACCTTTGTTCTGGCAATTATGAATAAATTTGGCACATATGGGGAAACTTCAGGTTTAATTGAGGAGCTGTTATAAAAACAGACTGTCAGGGAAAGGGTGTTGGGAAGTAAATGATGAGGTGAGATAAATAAGATATTATTTCTACCCATACATTGGAAATATTGGAAGTGATAAAGTTAAACATCCATGTTGACATAGATAGATTCATATTGTAGACTATATTATAAAATTTAATATGAAAACCTCACTTTATAGGTGAGGTAGAGGCGCGGTATTTAACAGTCCTTAGTGGAGTGTGAGAAGCGATGAGGCTAGGGAGAAGGAAATATCGCCGAAGCATATAATATTTCTCGGTATTATATGCTGGGACTGCAGTTAAGAGCTGCAGTACTGTCTCAATAAATACCCGGTTTATTGAGTTGCGCTATCTCATTTTGGGAAGGTAGGGGTTTTAGGTTCATTTGTGTATACTGCACATTTGGAACACCGAAGGTGTTTTATTTGCAGTAGACGACATTGAAGTCTAGCCACCCAGATGAAGGGTGGTTTTTTTAATAAAATATATTATAAATTAATCGGAAGGGAAGAGGAAGCAATAATGAAGAAAGGATTATTAGTTTTAATTGCACTGTTATTGTCAGCATCTATGTTACTGTCAGCTTGTGGAAAAAAAACAGATGAGGGAAACTTACCAGGAAAGACAAATAGTGCTTCACAGGATGATACCTTCAAGACAAATGATAATTCAAAGGAGGACAATACCTTTAAGGTTGGACTTGAGGCAGGTTATCCTCCATTTAACTGGACCCAATTGGATGACTCCAACGGTGCGGTAAAAATCCAGAATGCTGCCGAATATGCCGGCGGATATGACGTTGAAATTGCAAAGATAATTGCACAGGAGCTTGGTAAGGAGCTGGTTATTGTAAAAACCGAGTGGGATGGTCTTATACCGGCCCTGACTTCTGGAAAAATTGATGCAATTATTGCCGGTATGTCACCTACTGAAGAGCGTAAGGAAGCCATTGACTTTACAGACATTTACTATACATCCGATTTGGTTATGGTAGTAAAGAAGGGTGGTAAGTATGATAATGCCAGCTCCATACAGGATTTTGCAGGAGCCAAGATAACAGCTCAGTTAAATACCTTCCACTACACAGTAATAGATCAGATAGAGGGGGTTAACAAGCAAGCCGCTATGGATAATTTCCCCGCTATGAGAGTAGCTCTTGAATCCGGTATTATAGATGGATACATTTCAGAGCGCCCTGAAGGTATCAGTGCAGAAGCTGCCAACAGTAACTTTAAGATGGTAGAATTTGCTCCGGGACAAGGATTCGTAACATCACCTGAAGATACGGCAATTGCTGTAGGTATCAGGAAGGGAAGCGATTTGATGGACAAAATTAATGCGGCATTAGCTAAGGTTTCTGAGGAGAAGCGTAAAGAACTTATGGATAATGCTATAAAGAATCAACCGGCAGCTGAGTAAGGTTTTATAAACCGGGTGCAATATAGGGCGCTCGGTTTATATTCTAAGGAGGAGCATAAGGTGGAACTAAATGTTATAATAAAAACTATTTCTAAATATTGGCCCATGTTTATACGTGGAGCCGGTGTTACACTGATAATATCCATTATTGGTACCATTATAGGTTTCATAATTGGATTAATAATAGGTGTAATACGGACCATTCTCATGCCGGAAAAAGGAATAAAAAGAATACTACTGAAGATCATAAATGCAATTCTTTCGGTATATGTTGAGGTATTCCGTGGAACACCCATGATTGTTCAGGCTATGGTAATTTATTATGGCTCAAAGCAGGCCTTTAATATAGACATGACTCCGTTGTTTGCCGGAATATTTATAGTTTCCATAAATACAGGCGCTTATATGGCTGAAATCGTCCGTGGAGGTATTGTATCTATTGACAAGGGACAGTTTGAAGCAGCATATGCCATAGGAATGAGCCATGTTCAAACGATGGTAAATGTAGTGTTACCGCAGGCAATCCGAAACATCTTGCCGGCGATAGGCAATGAGTTTGTTATTAATATTAAGGATACATCAGTACTTAATGTTATTTCTGTAACAGAGCTTTTCTTCCAGACGAAATCTGTTGCAGGAAATAACTTTAAATATTTCGAAACTTTCTTCATTGCTTCCGCGATCTATTTGGTTATGACCTTTACTGTGACAAGGATATTAAGGTTCATTGAAAGAAAAATGGATGGTCCGGAAAACTACATTATTTATGCCAATCAGATGCAGGTAGAGACACCTGAGGATGCCCTGCGCAGAGAACAGCTGATGAAAGGCAATAAATAGGAGAGGGGGAGCAGGCATGAAAAAAATAATCGAGGTGCAGCATTTAAGCAAGATATTTGGTGAACATGAGGTGTTAAAGGACATTGATTTTTCGGTTAGTAAGGGAGAGGTTGTATGTATTATCGGCTCCTCCGGTTCCGGCAAGTCAACCCTGCTTCGCTGCATTAACCTATTGGAAAAACCCAGCGGTGGACAGATTCTATATAATGGAGAAAATATATTGGACGACAAGCATGATACACGTACCTACAGAACAAAGCTGGGTATGGTATTCCAGCAGTTTAACCTCTTCAATAACCATGATGTCTTAAGCAATTGTATGATTGGCCAGATTAAGGTTTTGAAGCGTTCAAAGGCAGAGGCCAGGGAAGTGGCCATGAAGTATTTGAAGGTAGTTGGAATGGAGCAGTTTATCAATGCCAAGCCCAGGCAGCTCTCCGGAGGACAAAAGCAACGTGTGGCTATCGCAAGGGCTCTGTCGATGGAACCGGATGTAATGCTTTTTGACGAGCCAACCTCAGCTCTTGACCCCGAAATGGTGGGAGAGGTTTTAAAGGTTATGAGGGAGCTGGCGGAGTCAGGCCTTACTATGCTGGTGGTAACCCATGAGATGGGCTTTGCCAGAGAGGTTGCCGACAGGGTGGTATTCATGGATAAGGGAGTAATAGCAGAGGAAGGCACTCCTGAGCAAATATTCAATAACCCGACACAGGAACGTACAAGAGAATTCCTAAAACGGACACTGCAGCAAAACTGATATGATGTGACCTGTAATTGCTATTGTGGTTTCTGAGAGTTTATAAAGAGTTTAAGAAGCTTAAGGCTCGCTAAATGCGGGCCTTTTGTATTAACGATTGACTGTAAAAAGCAGGTAAATTGGTTGGCGGCTGAATGCTTTAGGCAGGTAAAACGCCCGTTAAGCATGAATATGGCTTTAGCTGCAGATTATGCTTCCTTACGGGCATATGAATAAGATTTTGCTTCCGTTCATCGAAAAATCAAAAAATCTGCTGGAATAATCTTAGCGTAAAATTTTTGTAGGACAAATAGGAATAAAAAATAAGAGAACACCAACTTTGTGTTAAAATATAGTTACTACAACAATAACAGAAAGGAAGGTGTTCTCTTATGATTAATAGTA
>Ga0134105_1001687_pt1 | contig 14773 bp, 10 predicted proteins | sample 16_3_2metaG_FD_94457 | JGI IMG/M metagenome (GOLD analysis project Ga0134105, IMG submission 94457) | Switchgrass degrading microbial communities from high solid loading bioreactors in New Hampshire, USA - 16_60_3.3_214_A3 metaG | ecosystem: Engineered > Bioreactor > Semi-continuous > Anaerobic... | reverse complement strand
CCAAAGCTGACTGAATCGAGTTTTTCAATCATATCAATCTGAGGGTATGACTTTATAGCATAGAATGCATGCAGCTCATCAAGACCGTGGCTAAGCCTGTCATACATTCTTGCAAGCATGGTCGCGGCATCTTCCCTTAATGCATTATTATGAGGGCTGAACTTATTTTGCCCTGTTCCCTTAATGATTCCCAGATCTTTAGCAATTGTGATGTACCCCACATTTATGCCGACATCATCAAAAGGACTTTCCAGATATGAAATTTGTTTGGCAAGGTTTTCATATCCAAGGCTTCTTACAATCATAACTGCCATTTCCTCGCGGGTTATGTAATCATCCGGCCTGAATCTGCTGTCTTGATCAATTACACCATGTTTCAGCGCGGTTTCGACAGGGATGTAGTACCACTTAGTACTCTTGACGTCCTGAAAACTTGGCTTTTCAGGAATAAAATCTTCCCAACCGTGCAAATTTTTAAGGAAATTGACAAATTCAGCTCTTGTAAGGTTTCTGCCCATGCCGAATTTATTATCACCTATGCCGTTAGTTATACCTAAAGCACGAAGTTTATGTATAGTTTCAAATGCGTAGTGTTTTTCCGGAACGTCAGAGAATTTCTGAACACCGTCAGGGAGAGAGGCAGCCCACAAGCTGCTTGGGAACGACAATAAAAATAAAGCTGTAATAAGCAACCCACATATCAATTTATAGAATCTGCGTGAAAAATTAAAAATATATGATAGATTAAAAAACCTGCACATAAATACATTTACCCCTTTTATTTCCTCAACATTTAATGTATAGTATACCATAAATCCGGGCACAGTTGCCATGTATAAGTTGTTGTGATATTAAATTTTAATATACGTTTTACTTAAAAAATTGATTTTAACAAGCTATTAATTTTGTAAACCATTGGTTCCAACAAGCTGTTAATTTTGCAAGGCATTAATTTGATACAAACTAAAAAAACATTTTAATAGTTATTAAATGCATATTATGGTAAAATACCATAGGAAACAATAAGACAAGCTATTTTGCAAGCTACTTGAAACAACAAAGAGAGGTTATTTCATATGGAGGCATATTTTGACAACAGCGCTACCACAAGACCCTTTGATGAAGTAATTGAATATATGACCCATGTAAACAGGGTGGCCTATGGAAATCCTTCATCTCTTCATACCAAAGGGATTGAGGCTGAAAAACTTATAAAAACGGCGAGGGAAGCAATTGCTGATACTATTGGTGTAAGCAGCGGTGAGATATATTTTACCTCAGGCGGAACAGAATCAAACAATCTCGCTATAAGAGGATACCTTGCAGCAAATCCCCGAAACGGCAAACACATAATAACAACTAAGATAGAGCATCCTGCAGTAATGGAAGTTTATAAGCATCTCACAGAGAATGGGTATAGCGCTGATTATATTGGGGTAGACGGCAATGGAATTATAAATCTGCAGGAGCTTGCGGATAAAATAAGAGAAGACACGGCTCTTATCAGTGTTATTTTTGTCAACAATGAGGTAGGTTCCGTACAGCCTATTGAAGAAATAGTAAAAATTAAGAATAGTATAAATCCTGATACAGCAATTTTTGTTGATGCTGTGCAGGCATACGGGAAAATAAAAACTCTGCCTGTACAACTTGGAATAGATATGATGTCTATGAGTTCCCATAAGATACATGGGCCAAAAGGTACAGGAGCTCTCTATGTAAAAAAGCAGAAAAAGATAAAACCTATTATATTTGGCGGTGGACAGGAATCCATTATCAGGTCGGGTACGGAGAATGTTCCGGGCATATGCGGTTTTGGCCTTGCAGCTAAAATGATTACGGAAAAAATTGAGCAAAACCTGAAACATGTTGAAAAATTAAAACAATTGTTTATTGACAGATTAACGGATATAAGGAATGATTTCAGGATAATTTCCCCTAATAACGGTTTACCATATATATTGAATATATCTTTTGCAAATGTGAAGGCTGAAGTACTTGTGCACCATCTTGAAGAAAAAGGTATATATGCCTCAACAGGCTCTGCATGTTCCTCAAGAAAGAGAATTCAGAGCCATGTTTTAGAAGCAATGTCTGTAGAACAATGTTATATGGAAGGCTCGGTGAGATTCAGTTTTTCTTCACTGAATACCGAAGAAGAAGTGGAATATGTGGTAGAAGCTATTAAGAGCATACTACCGAGGATACAAATAAAACGTGGAGGAAGAAGGGTAAAAAGATGAAAAAGGTTATTCTTGTGCGCTATGGCGAGATAGCTTTGAAAGGGCTTAACAGGCCAACATTTGAAGCAAAGCTGGTAAACAATATAAAAAGATCTCTGTACCGCTTGGGGAAAATTGAAGTCAACAGGTCCCAGTCGAGAATATATGTTGAACCCCAAACTGACGACTATGATTATGACTTGGCTATAGAAAGGCTAACCAAGGTATTTGGCGTTATTTCTGTGAGCCCGGTATGGAAAATTGAAAGTAATTTTGAGGAGATAAAAAAATACTCCGCTGAAATGTTAAAGGACATCATAGACAGGAATGTGGTCTCCCATACCGGCGCAGAAGGCACAGTTACATTTAAGGTGGAAACAAAGAGGGGAAATAAAAGGTTTCCGATGAAATCTCCTGAAATAAGTGCAGAGCTTGGAGGATTTCTTTTGGAAAGAATACCTGTTTTAAAAGTAGATGTAAATAACCCTTCAATTATTCTTTTTGTTGAAGTCAGGGAATCAACGTACATTTATTCTGAAATAATTCCCGCCAGTGGCGGTCTTCCTGTCGGAACCAACGGAAAGGTAATGCTTCTTCTTTCGGGTGGTATAGACAGCCCTGTGGCAGGCTGGATGATGGCAAAGAGAGGGGCTGTATTGGAAGCAGTGCATTTCCACAGCTATCCTTATACAAGTGAACGTGCAAAAGAAAAAGTTATAGAGCTTGCCAGAATTTTAAGCAACTATTGTTATAATATCAATCTTCATATTGTGCCCTTTACTGATATACAACTTGAAATAAATGATAAATGCCCTCAAGACGAGCTTACCATTATCATGAGAAGGGCGATGATGATGATTGCGGAGAAAATTGCGAACGCCAATGGTGCACTTGCATTGGTTACCGGCGAGAGCCTGGGCCAGGTGGCAAGCCAGACCATTGAGAGCCTTTATTGTACTGATTCTGCTGTTAATATGCCGGTATTCAGGCCGCTTATCGGAATGGATAAGAATGATGTTATAGATATAGCGCGTAAAATTGATACATTTGAAACATCAATTCTTCCTTATGAAGATTGTTGTACAGTATTTGTGGCCAAGCATCCGAAGACAAAACCGAAACTTCCTAATATTCTGAAGTCTGAATCTGTGCTGAACCTTGAAGAATTGATTGAAAAAGCTATTGAAAAAACTGAAGTATTGACTATAACTCCGGGAAAAAAATATTAAGAATTATTCCCTGTTAGGAAAACGTATGTAATTAGACAAGTCAAGCAACAATAATAATAGTATTGGAAACAATATGCAGGTACTTAATATATTGCAATTATTTTATTTATTGTTTTTAATAATAAATTTTGATCTGGTGTGAAAATATATGTTGCTTGTACTTACAAAAAAAAATATATGGATTTTGTTGCCTATACTAATCGTACTGATGATTGTTGTAGCGGTTGCGGTATATATTTCAACGGTTCTCGGCAGAGAAACTATTTATGACGGAATTTTTATTGAAAATGTAAATGTATCAGGGCTTAGTGCCGAACAGGCAAAAACAGCGGTGGAGAAGAAACTAACCCGAGACCTTGAGAATGTTAACATTGAGCTTTTTTACGGAGATCTCAGGCAAAAAATCGATCTGAAAAGCTTATCATATGTGTTCGAAACCGATGAAGCTGTAAAAAAGGCTTTTAGTATAGGAAGAAAAGGTAATGTATTTACACGGATAAAAGAGATAACGAGAATCCGCAAAAATAACGTCAATATAGATGTTGCCGGCGGATTTGACAGGAAAAAGCTCCGTGCATTGCTTGAAGATATTAAAAAGAAAATTGACGCAAGTTCGCAAAATGCCTCAATTTCTTTTGAAAATGGTAAATTGTCCATAAAAAAAGAAACGATAGGCAGGTCCCTTGATGTTGACACAAACCAAAAATTGATAGAAGATTATATATTAAAAAGAATATCCGGTGTGATCAAGCTTCGGGTTGATGAAAAGATTCCTAAAATCAGGTACGAAAATATAAAGGATATTAAGGATGTAATTGCATCATTTTCTACTGTATTCAGTAGAAACCAGCCCGACAGATGTCACAATATTGAATTGGCATGCAAAAAAATTAACGGGACTATATTGCCTGTAGGTGAAGTTTTTTCAATGGATAAGGCTTTAGGTCCAAGGACGGTGGAAAACGGATTTAGAGAGGCTCCGGTAATTTTACAGAATAAATTAATTCCCGGAACGGGCGGAGGAGTTTGCCAGGTAACCACTACATTGTATGGTGCAGTTCTGAGAACAAATCTTGATGTTGTCGAGAGAAAACATCATTCCATGCCCCTGGGATATGTGGAGCCAGGTCAGGATGCTACAATATCAGAAGGTTACATAGATTTTAAATTTAAAAACAGCAGAGATTATCCCATCTGCATAAACGCTTTTGTAGAAGGTAACAGACTCGAAATCAGGATTTACGGCAAAAAAAATCCTGATGATCATGTGGTAAAGATTAAATCCGAAGTAATAGAGGAAATCTTTCCTGAGACTGAGGAATATATAATTGATAATTCAGTTCCGTATGGTGAAGTTATATATGAGCGTGAAGCAAAGTTGGGATTGAAGGTAATTGTATACAGAGAGATTTACAATAAGCAGGGTAAACTGTTAGATGTAGAAAAGATTTCAGAAGATGTTTATATGCCAATCAGAGCAAAAATTAAAGTAAATGAAAACTATTACGATAATTTAATTAACACAAATAAGAAACTAGGTGAGGTATTTAATGAATGAAGGATTATACAATGTAACTATTACATGCCCTGTTTGCTCTAAAAATTTAGAGGTTACAAAAGTAAAATCTAAAGCATGTAAAGTGGTTAGCAACGACACAGATTTTTGTACTTATTATGAGACTGTAAATCCGCTGTTCTATGATATTTGGGTATGCGGTCATTGTGGTTATGCAGCACAGAGGGACAAGTTCCCTGATATAAGCTTTAAGAATTCCAAAATAATTCGTGAGAAGGTAACTCCACACTGGAATCCAAGGGACTTTTCAGGAGAAAGGGATGTTAATGCTGCACTTGAAACGTTCAAACTGGCACTTTACGAACTTAACCTTTTGGAAACCAGCAAGCCCAGTGACTTTGCAAGGATTTGCCTGAGAATTGCATGGTTATACAGAATAAATGATAAGGTTAAAGATAGTAAAGATAAAGAAAATGAGTTTCTTAATTTTGCATTGAAGCATTATGTTAATGCATATGAGAAAGAAAGATTTCCTATTGGAAAATTTGATGAAATAACATGTACATATTTAATTGGTGAGCTGTACAGACGTGTTGGAAATCCTGAAGAGTCATTGAAATGGTTCAGTAGAATAATCAGTTCGCCTGCAGGAAGAAACAACGCCAGGATATTAGAACTCACAAGGGAACAGATTCAGCTTGTAAGGGAAGAAACATCATCAATAAGTTAATATATTGCTTTACAAGTTATATAATTGAATATAGTGGGTAAAAGAATATTGTACAGAAATTGTACAGAAAACAATCAATCCGGAAGCAATGTGATGCTGTTTTAATTGCTTAGCACAAGTAATTAAGTTGCATATAATATATGGAGACGATTATGAAGGTTGGAAAAATTCCAAATGATATTTTAAAAAGTGTAGTTATTAACAGAATAAAAAATAAGAGGGAAGAAATAGTCGTAAGGCCACGAATCGGTGAAGATTGCGGTATAGCTGATTTTGATGGTAACCTTATTGCTTTGTCAAGTGATCCTATTACCGGATCACCTGAAGAAATAGGACACCTTGCAGTCCATATATCATGTAATGATATTGCTTCCTGCGGGGCGGAACCCGTGGGGATCCTTATAACATTATTGCTTCCGGTAGGGACAACGAAAGAGGATTTAGACCTCATAATGGAACAGATTAACAAAGCGGCAGATTCAATAAATATTGATATAATGGGTGGGCATACTGAAATTACAACTGCTGTCAACAGAACTGTTGCCATTTGTACTTCGATAGGAAAAGTACAGAAGGAATCAATTGTAAAGACTTCTGGAGCAAAACCCGGAGACTATGTTGTTATAACTAAATCTGCAGGCCTGGAAGGCACTGCGATTATAGCAAAAGTGAAAGAAAAGGATCTTAAAGCTGCCCTTGGACAAAGAACTGTAGAAAACGCAAAATCTTTTATCAATAGCATAAGTGTGGTAAAGGAAGGCATGATCGCAGCCCGGTTTGGGGTAAATTCAATGCATGATGTAACAGAAGGGGGCGTCCTTGGGGCAATGTGGGAGATTGCTGAGGCATCAGGCACAGGTATAATAGTTCAAAGGAATGATGTCCCTGTTGCTCCGGAAACGAAAGCAATTTGTGATTACTTTGGAATTGATCCGTTAAAATTGATATCCAGTGGTTCAATGGCCATTTCATGCAAAGATGGACCAGGACTTATAAAAATCCTAGAAAGAAATGGAATTAAGGCTACTATAATAGGACGCATAACCGCAGAAAATGAAAAGAAAGTAGTATTTGACGGGAAGGAATATGAACTGAAACAACCTGATACTGACGAGCTTTATAAGGTTGTCGAATAATAGCGAATAAATATAAATTTTTATGTATAGAGTATTTTTATTTATTGACACGATAATTAATTATTATTATAATTTAATATAAATTGAATTAATGAGCGGATGAATGTTATGGGAGAGTTGCCGTATATGGTTCAATTGACTGTATAAGCGAATTTTAAGTTATACGGCACACCGAAGGAGTCATACTCTCAGGTTTGATGACTATAACGGGACGCACCTCTGGAGAGACCGATAAGGCGCCGAAGGGGCAAATTCCCTGTATAAGGTTAACAAGGGAATAATCTCTCAGGCAAAAGGACAGAGATAGTAAGTGTTTATATTATTATGCTTATTATTAATGTATTCAGGGGTCAAATCTGTCGATTTGACTTTTTTATTTTATTATTGTTATAGAGAAAAATCTTTTTCTTGAACAATGATAAATTTAGATTGATACGCAGATATGGTGTCTCCAACAAATAAACAGTTTATAAAGCAAAGAAATTTTGATGATTTGGAGGTCAGAATATGTACAGTTTAAAAGAAATTTCAAAAATAGACCCTGAAGTGGCAAAATCTATTGAAGATGAAGTTCAGCGTCAAAGAACAAAAATTGAACTCATTGCTTCAGAAAATTTTGTAAGCGAAGCTGTACTTGAAGCACTTGGAACGCCGCTTACAAATAAATATGCTGAAGGATATCCTGGAAAGAGATATTACGGCGGTTGTGAGCACGTTGATGTCATTGAGAGCCTTGCGATTGAAAGAGCAAAACAGCTTTTCGGCGCAGAACATGCTAACGTTCAACCGCATTCAGGAGCCCAGGCGAATACTGCTGTATATTTTGCAGTTCTCAATCCGGGCGATAAAATCTTAGGCATGGATCTTTCCCATGGTGGACATCTAACACATGGAATGGCAAAGAACATATCTGGAAAATACTATGAAGTAATTTCCTATGGTGTATCCAGAAAGGATTATAGGATAGATTACGATGAAGTTAGAAAAATTGCAAAGGAAAGCAGGCCTAAAATAATTGTTGCAGGCGCAAGCGCGTATCCTAGAATAATTGATTTTAAAATTTTCAGCGAAATCGCAAAGGAAGTCGGAGCTTACCTTATGGTAGATATGGCTCATATTGCGGGCCTCGTGGCTACTGGACTTCACCCAAGTCCTGTACCATATGCTGATTTTGTTACCACAACTACACATAAAACATTGAGAGGGCCAAGGGGAGGCATGATCCTTTGCAAAAAGGAATATGCAAAAATGATAGATAGTGCTGTTTTCCCGGGAATGCAGGGAGGGCCTTTAATGCATGTTATAGCTGCAAAAGCTGTAAGCTTTAAGGAAGCATTATCTGAAAGCTTTAAAGAGTATCAAAATCAGGTAGTTAAAAATGCAAAGGCTCTTGCTGAGGCGTTGAAGGAAAAAGGATTTAAGCTTGTTTCGGATGGAACGGACAACCACCTTATACTTGTGGACCTTACAAATATGAATATTACAGGTAAAGAGGCTCAGATCAGGCTTGATGAAGTTATGATTACCGTTAACAAAAACGGAATACCTTTTGATACACAGAGTCCTTTTGTTACATCAGGCATCAGGCTTGGAACTCCTGCAGTTACAACCAGAGGAATGAAAGAGGAAGAAATGGTTCAGATTGCAGATATGATTTATCTGACTGTAACTGATTTTGAAAATTCAAAGGACAAAATTATAGAAAGAGTAAGAAACATTTGCAGTAAGTTTCCTCTCTATGCTTAATTTTTTAAAAGCATAAACAGCTTACAAAAGATTAAACAACGAATCAATCGGGATTAGAATAACTGAGACATGGAGTTTACGGGATGCTCTGTAAGGAGTATCCCTTTTGTTTTATCAGCTGCAATAACAAATCCGCTGCGATGTAAATCAGTTGAAATAAAATCAATTACAATGCAGGTAAGAGCTATGTCAAATATATATTATATTATTTAAGCATTTAAGTAAATTTACTACCTATACGTGGAGCTCTTTGATGTAGCTGGCTATTTATCCGCTATGTTATATTGGAAATATAATTATATTATTTCAAAAAATGCACTTATATAGTTACATGTGGTATAATGTTTATTATTAATTCTGAAATTCAGACAGTTTGGAAGGGAACCGTAAGAACAGTTGGCAAATGCAGGAAATGTTAAATTTGGAGGGCATTCTATGAGAAAAAGAAAAGTGTACATATCTCTTCTTATGGCAGTTATATTTATGGTGAGCTTTAGCTCAGTTGCCGTGGCAGGGAGTAATACAAATCCACGAATTATTGTGAACGGCAAAGAAGCTGATCTGAAAGCTAAGATTATTGACGGCAAGGCTTATGTGCCACTGGAAGTTTTAGACATTAATGCAGGTATTAATGCTGACTGGAATAAAGATTCAAATGTGATTTATATTGAAAGCTCTGATAAGAGTTCTGAAGTTGTGAAAAAATTAAGTCCGTCTGTTGTAGGAATAATAGGAAAGCTAAAGGAAAGCAGCCAGTATTATATTCCCTACAGTGATAATCTTACATTTGGTACAGGTGTGATATACAAATCTAACGGATTTATTATTACAAATGCTCATGTTGTGTCCGACATGGAAAGTATTGTTGTTGTATTATCCAATGGAAAAGCATATCGTGCAAGACTGAAGGCCATAGATGAAATATCTGATCTTGCGCTGATAAAGATTGATAAGGGAGGATTAACCCCGGTAAAGTTTGGAAAAATTGAAGATGTTGAAGTAGGAGAGCAGGTGATTGCTATTGGCACACCTCTCTCATTTTCACTCCGTAATTCCGCGACCAGCGGGATTGTAAGTGGAATTAACAGGGCGGCTGACGGCGAATACAGGTTCATTCAGTCAGATGCAGCAATAAATGGCGGAAACAGCGGGGGTCCCCTTGTTAATATGAAAGGTGAGGTTATTGGAATTAATACTGTTAAGTATATTGGTTTTGGGGTTGAAGGGTTGAGCTTTTCAATACCTGTTGATACCGTTGAATATGTGATGAAACATTTTGAAAAATATTCTAGAGTGAGAAGGCCTTACCTTGGGGCAACTTTTATTGAAGGAATAGCAGCAAGATATGGGCTTCCATCAAGCGAGGGCCTGACAGTAGTTGAGATTGAGGATGGTTCACCTGCAGAAACCGCAGGATTGATGTTGGATGATGTGATAGAAAGTGTAAACGGCGTAAAGATCACAACCAAAATCGACTATAATGAAGAACTGAAAAAGTATCTACCGGGTGATACCGTTGAGTTCAGCGTAATAAGAGGGGATAAAAAAATAAATCTTAAGGTTACCTTTAGCGAGAAGGAATAGATTGCACAAATAAATAGGTTGCACAAGTACTTAAAAATTAGGAAGGGTGGCGGAGGGCGTTGAAAAGAAATATTGTTTCGATTGTTATCCTGGCAGTGATTATTTCATCTGTTATTTTACCCGTCTATGCCATGGATGAAAATGATTTGAGAACTACAATAACGTTTAAACCGGAGAGCAGCACAATCGTTATAAATGGTAAATCATACAGCACTGAAAGTCCTTTTGTCGAGGATGGCGTTTTATTTGTACCTTTAAGGTTGGTGCTTGAGGCTTTTGGAGCGGAGGTTAACTGGGAAGGCAATGGCAGGGTTAATATTATATACAGGGATTATTCAATTGACCTGTCTGTAGGTGATAAGAAATACCTGGTAAATCAAGATGAGAAACTGTTTGATACACCACCAAGATATAAAAAAGACAAGGTTATGGTGCCGCTAAGCTTTATTGAGGAATACTTTGATGTAAGTGTGAGCAGAGATGAACATACAGGACTAGTGACAGTTATTCTTGAAGATGATGGAGCACTTTCTGATCTCTCCTTCCTAATTGGCAGCATTAGCGAATCAAAAGTAGGCGACAGCTATTTCGGCTGGAGCATGGATGTCCCGAAAGGTTCGAGAATTGGCTTTGTATCTTTCAATTCCAAGTACATAGATGTGGAAAATGATCAGAGGGATATAGGTATAGAAGTATATATCGATACAAATATTGAAGACAGTCTAAAGGATTATTATAAAAAGATTTTAGAATCTCCCAGGTATTTTGAAGACGGGGAAATGGTGGATTGTGTGTTTAATTCTGATAAAAACACCCAGTATGTAGAAATTTTTTATATAAATGATTATGAAGAAGCAGCTGTTCAAAGGCTTTATACAAATAATCAGTATATGTATAAAGTTATACTTACAATATATAACGAGACAGAGCCTGAGAATATTAAAGATAATAAGTATTACATGGCCCTGTTGGATTCATTCCGGATGGGCTACAAAGGATTTGAAGATGGAATTCAGGACATTTCAAAAGTAGAATTCGGATTGGCAAAATATGAAAATTATGTAACTGATGAAAGTTATATAAAGCACTTTTCATGGGAAATGAAAGTACCACCTGAATGGAATGTAATGGAAACACACGATGACAACCCATATATTACGCGATTAGGGAAGAATGAGAAGGAATATGTGGTTGTTGAGATTTTTGCTGTGGAAAGCGATTTTAAGATAGATAAGTATATTACAAAAATGCTGGATTTTTATAAAAATAATTTTAATGAGCAATGTTATAAGTTTGTAGAAAGCGGAATGTCCAGTGTGGGAGGAAGAGAGTCTCATAATATTGTCTATAAGCTTGTTATTGGAGAGAATACATATGTGGTGGAAGAAAACTTTCTTGTTGCCGGTGACCTGATATACAATATAACCATAAAGTCTCCTGAGGATAAGCATAAGCTTCAGAAAACCACGTATAACAAAATACTTGAAAGTTTCAGCTATTCATCGAAGGAACAGAACAGTCTTAAGAATGGCTTAAAAAATTATACTTATTCGGTAAACAGAAACCGGGTAGGTAAAAATGATGAAATAAGTCAATATTTAAATAATGAGTATGCCTGGAAAGTTGAACTTGCTGGATATTGGATTAAAGGCAGTGATTCGGATTTAAGCACACAAACGTTTTACAATGACAGGACAGGTGCTACAATTCTTATTGAAGCGGCTGAGAACGAAGATTTTTCAAAGACAGCGGATGACAAGGAAAAGTTTATGCTCTTTAGCGCTTTAGTCAGCCAGGATGCCGAATTAAAGGATGAAGGAAATCTGTCCTTTAAAGGACATAACGTAAAGTCGTATACTTACCGTATGGAAGATGAGGAAGAGGATGTATACATGGATTTCCAGGTGTATATTATGAACACCGGGAAGTACTCGTACTGTTATATAAGTGCAATACCCGATCTATATGCTTCAGAAATGAATTTGAAAGAGATGCAGGAAATATGGAATTCATTTACGCCTGCAATAAATCAGGATTGAAACGAACAGGGTTGATGAAAATGTTGGGAAATAAAGAACCGTTAGCTCACAGGATGAGACCGAGGACACTTGAGGAATTTGTAGGGCAGGAGGAAATTGTCGGTAAAGGCAAAATGCTATACAGGATGATTAAAGCAGACAGGATTTCGTCTGTAATTCTTTATGGTCCTCCTGGTACAGGCAAAACAACATTGGCAATGATAATTGCCGAGAGCACTAAATCGAATTTTCAAAAACTGAACGCTGTAACGTCAGGTGTAGCAGATATTAAAAGGGTGGTCACCGAAACTCAGAACGATATTTTAAATCCTTCCGGGAAAACGGTGTTATTCATAGACGAGATTCACCGTTTTAATAAATCACAGCAGGACGCACTGCTTCCATATGTTGAGGACGGCACTATAATACTTATAGGAGCAACAACAGAAAACCCTTATTTTGAGGTAAATAAAGCTTTGTTGTCCAGATCATCCGTGTTTATGCTCAAACCCTTGAGTATTGAAAGCATTGAAAAAATAATAAGGAACGCTCTTGCTGACAAGGAAAGGGGTTTGGGGAACTATGATGTTGAGATTTCTGACGAAGCAATTAAATTTCTTGCTGATATTTCCAACGGAGATGCAAGAGTAGCACTTAATGCTCTGGAATTGGCGGTTTTGACTTCCCAGGTTGACAGTGACGGGAAGATACATATTGGAACGGAAACTATAGAAAACTGTGTTCAAAAAAGAAGGATTGTTTTTGATAAATCCGGAGACAGCCATTATGACAACATAAGTGCTTTTATAAAATCTATGAGAGGCAGCAACCCGGATGCCGCTGTGTTTTATTTGGCAAGAGCACTTTATGCAGGCGAGGACCCGGAATTCCTTGCAAGGAGAATAATAATATGTGCTTCAGAAGATGTAGGAATGGCTAATCCCAATGCGCTTAATGTTGCGGTTGCAGCCGCTGAAGCTGTCAGAATGATAGGAATGCCTGAAGCAAGAATAATTCTTGCACATGCTGCTGTCATGGTTGCGACAAGTCCTAAGTCGAATTCATGCTATGCCGCTATCTCAAAAGCACTTGACGATGTACAGAACAAAAGGACCGGTGAGGTTCCCATGCATTTACGCAATGCCGTTACACCGGATATGAAAGAAGCCGGATACGGAGAGGGCTATAAATATGCCCATGACTACCCTGGAAATTTTGTAAAACAGGAGTATTTTCCGAAAGGAATGGAGGGCACAATTTATTACAATCCCACTGCTAACGGCTATGAAGCAAGAATAAAGGAGTGGCTTGAGAGGATAAGAAAAAAATAAATAATTGAAAAATGAAAGCCATGTTATTATTATATATATTGTTGTCCCAAGCAATGAGATGGCATTATGGAGAGCTTTAGAGCCAGTTTTTATCAGCTCTTGAGCTCGGAAAGCCTGTTACCGGAATGCTAACACAATATGTCAATCAAAATATATAATGTTAATCAAAATATATAATAATGCTAATTATTAAGGAATTTTGTTTCCTAATAATAGTTCAGACTAAATATAATGAGGTGGTAATGTGGACTTTAGATATGGGTATGGAAAAGGATATAAGGAATTTTCCATAAATGATGAAAACATTTTGGCTGAATTAAGGCAAAACACCGTAGATATTGGGCTTACAGGTGCAGATGAGGTGAAAAGGGCTATTGAAAACCCTATTGGTAGTGAAAGACTCAGGAACATTGTGAAGCCCGGTGAGAAGATTGCAATTATAACAAGTGATATCACCCGCCCAATGCCCAGTAAGATTGTTTTGCCCGTAGTTATACAGGAACTTGAAATGGCAGGCGTAAGCCGTGATGATATTACGGTGGTTTTTGCCCTGGGAAACCATAGAAAACACACAGAAGAAGAAAAAAGGTATCTTGTCGGAGATGAAATATATAACAGTATAAAATGTGTTGACAGTGATACCGGTGATTGCGTGCATCTGGGAGCTACAAAGAACGGCACACCGATAGATATCTTCAGGTGTGTTGCCGAAGCAGACAGAAGAATATGTCTTGGAAACATTGAATTTCATTATTTTGCCGGCTATAGTGGCGGCGCGAAGGCCATTATGCCCGGTGTTTCCACCAGGGATGCGATACAGGCAAATCACAGTCAGATGGTAAGGAATGAAGCAAGGGCTGGTGCATTGGACGATAATCCTGTCAGGCTTGATATAGAGGAAGTTGTTGAGTATGTTCCTATTGATTTTATTGTAAATGTGGTTCTCGATGAGAAAAAGCAAATAATAAAGGCAGTAGCAGGACACCACAAATATGCACACAGGGAAGGCTGTGAATTTTTAGATAACCTGTATAAAGTTGAAATACCGGAGAAAGCTGATATTGTATTGACAACACCTGGAGGCTATCCAAAGGATATAAACCTATACCAGGCACAGAAAGCTCTAGACAATGCAAAGCACGCTGTAAAAGACGGCGGTATTGTAATTCTTATGGCATCCTGCGCAGAGGGTTTTGGAGAAAAGGTGTTTGAAAGGTGGATAATGAGTGCAGATTCGCCTGACACACTGATTAATAATATT
>Ga0134105_1001684_pt1 | contig 14799 bp, 10 predicted proteins | sample 16_3_2metaG_FD_94457 | JGI IMG/M metagenome (GOLD analysis project Ga0134105, IMG submission 94457) | Switchgrass degrading microbial communities from high solid loading bioreactors in New Hampshire, USA - 16_60_3.3_214_A3 metaG | ecosystem: Engineered > Bioreactor > Semi-continuous > Anaerobic... | reverse complement strand
CAACGGTATGACATATATTCTTAATAAAAATGAAGGCAACAATCAACTGCATGGCGGCATAACAGGTTTCGATAAAAAGGTTTGGGATGCCAGGATCCTCTCGGACGAATCTCTTGAGATGAGTTTATTCAGTCCCGATATGGATGAGAATTATCCGGGAAACCTGGAGGTAAAAGTAATCTACAGACTTACAGACGACAATGCTTTAGAGATTGAATACTTTGCCAAGTCTGACAAAGATACCATTGTAAACTTGACAAATCACGCGTATTTCAACCTTTCAGGGCATGACTCCGGACCTATCGTAGATCATGAACTCAAAATCGATGCCGATTTCTATACTCCTATAAACTCAGAATGCCTGCCAATAGGTGAGATCCTCAGCGTTAAAAATACTCCTTTCGATTTTACTGAATTCAAGCGCATTGGAGATGGTCTTTCCGACTCCTACGACAATGAGCAGATGAAATTCGGCAGTGGTTATGATCATAATTTCGTACTGAGAACACCCGCAGGCAATACTCCAAGAGAGATTGCCCAGCTTTATGACCCGAAGTCAGGGCGACTGATGACAGTTTTAACCACTAAACCGGGCGTACAGTTCTATTCGGGAAATCATGTTAAAGGTGCCGGAAAAGGCAAGAATGGTGCTATATATGATAAATGGCACGGATTATGTCTCGAAACGCAGTACTTCCCTAACTCAATGAGGCATCCACATTTTCCGTCTCCCGTACTTAAAGCCGGACAAACTTACCATCATATGACTGTCTATAAGTTCAGTACAAAATAATTGCAGGATTGACCAAATGAAAAATATAATCGATTATGTTAAATATGAGTTAAGCAACTTTAAAGATAAAGAATTCAAAGCCGTGGACAGCCTGGTACTGTCGCAGTTCTGCTATATAGATTTTGAACGCCTCGTACCAGGCTTTTCAAATGAATTCCCGCCGGTTCGGATAAAGGATGTATTGAAAGCTGAACATTTTAACACCATGTTAAAAGGTGTTCTGGACTTAGAAAAAAATCTGTATCTTTTATATGCCCTTGCGGCCAGCCCCAGATTCAGAGATATAAAAATGAAGTTTTATGTAAACAGGCTGGATTATAAGCAGGAAAAGCAGTTTTCGGCCGTAACATACCAAATAGACGAACATACCCATTACATCTCATATCGCGGAACCGACACCACCTTTGTTGGGTGGAAGGAAGATTTCAACATGGCATTTAAAAGCCCCATCCCCTCACAGGAGGAGGGAGTAGAGTATCTCAATACCGTAGGGAAACTGGTAAACGGCAATCTAATAATAGGTGGCCATTCAAAGGGCGGGAATATCGCAGTTTATTCAGCTATGAAATGCTTACCTGAAATTCAGGACAGGATCAAAAAGGTTTACAGTCACGATGGCCCCGGTTTTAAAGAAAGTATTTTTTCCACTCCCGAGTATGCGAGAATAAAAGACAAAATACACAAGATATTACCCCAATCCTCTATTATAGGTATGCTGCTGCAGACTCAGGAAAGTTATACGGTTATCAAAAGCAACAGGTCCGGTATTATGCAGCATGATCCCTTTTCATGGGCAATTGAGGGTGATGATTTTCACTATGTCAATAATATCTCCAACAGCTCTCTTAATATCAACAAGGCTTTGAATGAATGGCTGTCCAACCTTCCGGAAGAAAAGCGGGAGGTATTTATCGACGTGCTTTACAGCACAATAAATTCAACAAATGCCAAAACCATAGGAGATTTATCCGAAGTTCATATAAAGGATTTTGCAAAAATACTCAAAACCTTCAGAAGCATAGACCGTGAAACCAGAAAATTTGTCTCACAAACCATCAGGGATCTTATCGTACTATACGTAAGGAATATGAATCCTTTAAAAACCTGAACCTTTATGCTCCCTAATCCATCACAACTGCGCCCCTTCATTGTGAAGCGCTGCGTACACACCGCCTTTTGAAATCAGCTCCTGATGTGTACCCTGTTCCTCTATGCCGTTGGACGTCAACACAATTATATTGTCGGCATTCTTTATGGTAGAAAGCCGGTGGGCTATAATCAGGGTTGTCCTTCCTTTTGTCAGCAGTTTTAACGATTCCTGGACAAGTCTTTCACTCTCATTATCCAGAGATGATGTAGCCTCATCCAAAATCAAAATCGGAGGATTCTTAAGGAAGGCTCTGGCTATTGATATTCTCTGTTTCTGCCCTCCCGACAGCTTTACTCCCCGTTCTCCCACAAAGGTGTCATACCCGTTTTCAAGCTCCATTATAAAATCATGTGCATTGGCTAGTTTAGCGGCTTGTATAACTTCCTCCCGTGTCGCATCAGGTTTTCCGTAAAGTATGTTTTCCAGGATAGTACCTGTGAATAGATAGACATCCTGCTGAACCACTCCGATATTGCGTCGGAGAGACGCGAGAGTCACGCTTCTGATATCCTTGCCGTCTATTGTAATGGAACCCTCATTGACTTCATAAAAACGCGGTATAAGATTGCAGAAGGTTGTTTTCCCGCTTCCCGAAGGGCCTACCAGCGCCACGGTCTGACCTTTTTCTATTGTTATGTTTATATCCTTCAATACCTCTTTTTTATCATTATAGCTAAAGGCAACGTCTTTAAATTCAATTCTGCCTTCAACATTTTCAAGCTCAACGGCATCCTCGGCATCCTCGATTTCAGGTTTTGTATTCATAATCTCCAGGAACCTGTCAAACCCGGACATTCCTCTCTGAAAAGTCTCTGTAAAATTCACCAGCCGGTCTATCGGATTTAAGAATACGTTGATAAACAGAACATAGGCAATAAGATCTGAAGTGGAAATCCTGTCACGGCTTAAAAATACTCCTCCCAGAACCAGTACGCTCAAGTACAGGATACCCTGCAAAAACTGGTTGCCTGAAAAGAACTGGCCCATTATCGTATAGCTGTTTTCCTTGGTTTCCAGGAACTGCATATTGCCGTGTTCAAACTTTTCCCTTTCAACATCCTCATTGGAAAAAGATTTTACCACCCTGATCCCGGCCAGGCTGTCCTGAGTCTGGGCATTAACCAGCGCAATCTTTTCTCTGTTCTTTGCGAACACGGAACGCATCTTAAGGTTGTATCGCGCTGTAAAAACGATAATGAATATCATCAGGACCAATAATATCAGCGTCAGCTGTACATTCATGGTAAGCATGATTATAACCGCGCCTATAATTTTAACAAATGAAATAAATATATCTTCAGGTCCGTGATGGGCAAGCTCCGATATATCAAAAAGGTCATTTGTTATCCTTGACATAAGTTTTCCGGTATTGGCGTTATCATAGAAAGAGAAGGACAGCTTCTGCAGATGATTGAATAAATCACTTCGCATATCCGATTCCATGCGGGCTCCCATAATATGCCCCCAGGATGTTATATAATACTGGCAAAATAAACGGACAATATAGAGAGCCAGTAGTCCCGCTCCCGTAAGGAATATAATTTGCAGCATGTTTTGTGGCCGTAAACTGTAAACCTCATCCATAAGATACTTCACCAGTGATGGAAACAATAAGTCTATACCTGAAAGTATAAGAGCGCAGAACATATCCATAAAAAACATGTTCTTATATGGTTTGTAATATGAAATAAATTTTTTTAGTTTGTTCATAAGCTGTTGGCATCCTCCATTTAAAGTAAATAAAATTTTACTACGGAAAACGTTTGAAATCAATCTATTATAGTGTTCACCGCTCTTTTGTTCAAAGTGAAAAAGTTTTTGTTGCTCCATTTCATAAAATATTGATTAAATGTAATGAAATTCTATGAATAAGACATACTAAATCAGGATTCACACTCTAAAATCAAGAATAATAAAGGAGAAGTAACAATAATGGCTAAAAAAACAATGGATGGAAACCAGGCAGCCGCCTACGCTTCCTATGCTTTTACCGAGGTAGCTGCTATTTTCCCAATTACTCCGTCATCTCCCATGGCAGAGATGGTAGATGAATGGTCGGCTCACGGAAAAAAGAATATATTCGGTCAGGAAGTAAAAGTGGTTGAAATGCAGTCTGAGGCCGGAGCAGCCGGGGCAATGCACGGCTCTCTTGCGGCAGGCGCCCTCACAACCACTTATACTGCCTCTCAGGGATTGCTGCTTATGATCCCCAACCTCTACAAAATGAGCGGGGAATTGCTTCCCGGGGTATTGCACGTTTCAGCAAGAGCAATTGCCACCCACGCCCTTTCTATCTTCGGGGATCATCAGGATGTCATGGCATGCCGCCAGACGGGAGTGATTATGCTGGCCTCTTCCAATGTTCAGGAGGTTATGGATTTAGGGTGCATTGCCCATCTGTCGGCTATAAAAGCGAGACTTCCCTTCCTTCATTTCTTTGACGGATTCAGAACCTCCCATGAAGTTCAGAAAATCGATGTTATCGAATATGAAGACCTCGCAAAAATCGTAGACTATGAGGCCATAAGAGAGTTCAGGTACAGAGGGCTTAACCCGGACCATCCAGTAGTGCGGGGAACGGCACAGAATCCCGACATCTATTTCCAGGGTCGTGAAGTTCAAAATAAGTTTTATGATGCTGTTCCGGATATAGTCGAGGATTATATGAAACAAATTAAACAGCTAACGGGACGCTGCTATCACCTGTTTGACTATTACGGGGCTGAGGATGCCCAGGACGTGATTGTGGCCATGGGTTCCGTATGCGATACAATCAAGGAAACCATCGATTACCTGAATCAAAAGGGTGAAAAAACAGGAATCATAACCGTCCATCTTTACCGCCCCTTCTCAGAGAAACATTTCTTTGAGGCACTACCCGGCACGGTAAAGAGAATCGCTGTTTTAGACAGGACCAAGGAACCGGGTTCCCTTGGCGAACCTTTATATCTGGATGTAGTGAAAGCTTTCCAGAATAAAAGTACCAAACCTCTTATCATAGGCGGCCGTTACGGATTGGGTTCAAAAGATACGACCCCTTCCCAGATAATAGCGGTCTTCAGGAATCTTAAATCGGAGTCTCCCAAAGACAAATTTACCATTGGAATTGTGGACGATGTAACATATCTTTCCCTTAAAGAAGAGGATATTGTGGACACGACACCTGAAGGCACAATCAGCTGTAAGTTCTGGGGATTAGGTTCCGATGGTACGGTAGGAGCAAATAAAACCGCAATAAAAATTATCGGGGACAACACTGATAAGTACGTGCAGGGATACTTTTCCTACGACAGTAAAAAATCCGGCGGTTCTACCGTATCCCATCTGCGATTCGGGCCAAACCCGTTAAGAAGCCCATATCTTGTATATCATGCGGATTATATCGCCTGTCACAATAAATCATTTATCTATAATTTTGATATACTGAAGGGACTGAAAAAAGGCGGAACATTCGTGTTAAACTGCCCCTGGACAGAAGCGGAACTGGAAGAACATCTTCCTGCTTCAATCAAGCGCTATCTTGCGCAAAATGAGATCAAGTTTTATATAATTGACGCTATATCCATCGCGTCTGAAATCGGGCTTGGAAATCGCATTAATATGGTAATGCAGGCAGCCTTCTTTAAGCTGGCCAATATAATTCCTGTAGACGAGGCGGTTAACTATTTGAAGAAGTCCATTGAGCAAATGTATGGCAAAAAAGGCCAAAAAATAGTGGATATGAACAAAGCCGCAGTAGACGAGGGAATCAAAGCCTTAATCGAAGTAAAAATACCGGAGGCATGGAAAAACGCAGAGGATAAACCCAGAGAAGAAAAAGATGAGCCTGAATTCGTAAAGAATATTCAAAGAAAGATGGAAAGGCATGAAGGAGACGAGCTTCCTGTAAGCGCTTTTATAAACATGGAGGACGGCTCTTATCCATTGGGGACCACCCGTTACGAAAAGCGCGGAATAGCGGTGATGCTGCCTTTCTGGGATATTGAAAAATGCATTCAGTGCGGCCAGTGCTCATATGTCTGTCCCCATGCCACCATTCGTGTCTTCGTGTTGGATGAGGAAGAAGTCAGAAACGCGCCCGACACCTTCAAAACCAAACCGGTTTCAGGTAAAGGTTTGGAACATTTGTCATGGCGTATACAGATTTCTCCGCTGGATTGCACGGGCTGCGGGAACTGTGCCGATGTATGTCCCGCAAAGGGAAAAGCTCTGATTATGCAGCCGGCTGAAGAATTAATAGAAACTGAAAGTGAAAACTGGGAGTATGCGTTAACAGTAAAGAATAAAACCGGTATATTCAATCTTAAAACAGTCAAGGGAAGCCAGCTGTTGGAGCCATGTCTTGAGTTTAACGGCGCATGTCCGGGCTGCGGGGAAACCCCATATATCAGGCTTTTAACTCAACTCTACGGTGACAGGATGATGATAGCCAACGCAACAGGCTGTTCATCCATCTGGGGCGCCAGCGCGCCTTCAATAGCTTACAGCAAAAAATGCAACGGCAGGGGGCCGGCCTGGGCAAATTCCTTATTTGAAGACAATGCAGAGTACGGATACGGAATGTACCTTGGTGTAAAACAAATAAGAGAAAAGCTTGCTTGTCTCGCCAGAGAAGCATTGAACTCAGATATTAATGAGGATGTAAAGGCCGCTTTAAGTTATTGGCTTGAGAACATTGACAACGGAGAATTGTCGGTTGGCGCTTCGGATGCTTTAATAAAAGTATTAGAGAATTCGGAGCATCTTTCAAACCCCATATTGGCAAAAATCTATGAGCAGAAGGACTTCCTGATAAAGAGATCCTTCTGGATAATAGGCGGCGACGGATGGGCTTATGATATCGGCTATGGCGGCCTGGATCACGTTCTTGCCTCAGGTGATGATGTCAACATCTTTGTAATGGATACAGAAATCTACTCAAATACAGGCGGACAGGCTTCAAAATCTACCCCCACCTCAGCCGTAGCCAAGTTTGCAGCCGCCGGCAAAAAGGTCAAGAAAAAGGATCTGGGACTTATGGCCATGAGCTATGGTTATGTATACGTAGCTCAAATCGCTATGGGCGCCAATATGAACCACACTATAAAGGCAATTACCGAGGCTGAAAGCTACAAGGGACCGTCCCTTATAATTGCCTATTCACCGTGTATCAGCCATGGCATCAGGACCGGCATGGGAACAAGCATGATGCAGGAAAAGCGGGCTGTTGAAGCCGGCTACTGGCAATTGTACAGGTATAACCCCATGCTTGCAGAGGAAGGCAAGAACCCGTTTATCCTTGATTCCAAGGAGCCTACGAAGCCTTATAAAGAGTTCATTACCGGCGAAGTAAGGTATTCAGCCCTTAAGACCGTGTTTCCTGATATTGCCGATGATATGTACGAAATATCAGAAAAACACGCAAATGAACGCTATAATAAGTACAAGCGCATGGCGGAATTGTGATAGATGTCATTATGAGCGAAGCGGAGGAATGTCATAAAACGGCGATATTGATCTTATAAACCTGGGTGCTTGGAGGCGTTCGAAATGAGATCCTTGCATCCGTTGTTAACATTATTAATCGGATGCAAGGTTTCTCATGGAGATAAGCCGGTCTGCTTCGAAGGAAAAACATACTCGGGATGAAATAAAGGGGGACGAAGCCCCCCTTTATTTCATTTTTCATTTGAATCTACGTATTCTTTGGCATTATCAACCTGCATATCACTGGGCATACTTACTTTTGAAACCTGTTTTGTAGACTCGATATTTGCCCATGCAGCCGTATCATGCTTCTCAATGGGTTTAGCCATATGCTTTTCCTTGAATCTGTTATCTGCCATAAAAACTCCCCCAACAGTATTTTGTAATATACTGCCCAAGTTGGCCTTTATGTATTCACAAAGCGTTTGTTTTTACAAATAATGTAATCAGGTATAAAAATAAATAAAGTAATGTAATTCATTAAGGCTTTGCTTCATTCTTTTTACCATAAAACATCTTAATTAGAATACCTGTCACTATTACAAGCCCGGCAACAAGACCGATAAACAGCCCTGAACCGTTTCTCCGGGCAGGTGTTCTATCGGGTTTTGATGCGGGAATCAGCCCTTCATAATCAATCTTTATTGCGGGCAAATTTTCGTTTTCAGGATCGGTCAGACACACCCATCCATCTCTCAGTCCCATATAGTATCCGAAGTAAGCCCACTTTTTCCCCTCATTGTCTATATACATATAAGAAAAATCCGGTGGATATTCCTTTAAATCATCCATGTATATATAACCGGAAATAACATCTGATCCAGGATATTTCCAAACTACAATTTTATCTTCATATTCATCAGGATCAAAACTTCCATCGTAGTCTATAAAATCCTTTTCATGGTCCTCATAGAAGCATAAATGGTCATATCGAACCATAAGCTCATCCATAAGCATCCAGCCGGTTTTATAACTCTTATCTTTGAACTCTGTCACGCCCCATTCCCGTCCGGATTTATCCACATATGTAAAGAGGATGTGGATGTTCTCACCGTTTTCGAGATCCGTAACCACTTGTCTGGATTTAGGATTTTTATAGACCGTAACATATCCCTTCTCACCATTGGCAAAATATATTCTGTTTAAGTATTCACAGTTTTCTCTCTCTTTCTCGTAAAAACTATCCTCAGGCTCCCAAATCACGTCCCCATAAACAAATGTAAAATTCCATGCCGCAGATATAAGACAAATTAAAAATAATATTAAAGCCTTAGACAATACGAACTTTTTCATTTTTATCCTCCCATACCTTTATAATATAGCATTAGCTATCAGCCCTGTTCCAAAAGAAAGTACATTGGCAAAAGCCGAAAATAAAAAGGGGTTCTTTATAGAGAAAGAATACTTTTTGAAATAAAAACCTTCCACCAATATTACTATAATCTCAATAGTTATTTTTATAACGAAGTTATTTAAATTGCCAGAAGAAGCAACATAATAGTAACACATCACAGCCGCAGGATTTGTAAGCAAATTCACCAAAAAAACCAAACCTAAATCTTTCCCCGAGCGGATGCCCGTAATAAAAGCGAATACTTCTTCAATAAGAAGTGTAAGCCCAAGTGATATACCCAGAACAGGCAAAAGGCCATCCTTCACTGCGCCGCCGCCTTTCTAAGCCCTGCAAGCAAAAGGCCCAGGGATATTAAGGATGCCAAAGCAAAACCTAAGGATGTATGTATTATCGGATTTAGCCCAAAATAGACGGGTATAAATCCTAAAAATAATCCGAAGGTTAAAAGGCCAAATGAAAAACCTTTGGCCCCGGGTAAAATTCGTGCCACCGCCCATAGGGTTATAGGCATGGTCATATTAAAGAAAAATACCGCCAGAGTTCCCGCTGCAGGGTATTGTGAAAACATGAATAAAATTGCTGAAAAACCAAGAGATAAAACTGAGGCCTTAATACTTCCGATTACATCGGCTAAAATGCCTCCAACAGCTTTGCCTAATACAATGGCACAAATCAGGATAAAGCCCCAGGCCTTTTCTGCTTTCCATGAAAAATTCAGCAGCATTCCCACATATGATCGCAAACACACAACAGTAAACAAGCTTATCACTGCAATGATGTATGCCGGAGAATCCATATTTTTAAAGGACACAGGCGAGTTATCCGAAACAAAGGAACCTTTACCTTTACAAATAGCCAAAATCGCTGCTGCGACAGCAAGCAATATTACCACAATTAAAATTGAAGATAACTCACCCTTCTTTCCGGTAAGCGTCCCCAAATACAAACCAAAGGCTCCCGGTGAAACGAAAATGCCTAAAGCGCTGCTTTTTTCTTTACTGATATTCAGTACATCAATGCCACCACCAACATGGAATAAGCCGTTTCCTATACCGGCTGCCACTGCACAAGACACGAAAAAACTGCTGATGCTGAAAGAAAGGGCTACAAAAGCACACCCTGCTGCTGCAAAAATGGCATTACGGTTAATTTTGTCGCCAAGTAAACCTATTGGCATCTGCATAGCAAAAGCACAAAAATTATATATAAGAAGACATACATACCATTGCGAGCTGCTGTTTACATAGGAAAACATAAGAAAAGCGCAGGAAAAATCAACAATAAGATGCGCTAAAGAATAAACCGTTATAATATATCCCTTTTTATCCATGGTACTTCCTCCCAATACAATAGACGTATAAATAAAAGAATTGGTTCTCTTTAGCTTAACGAAATTACTGATATTGGGCAGTCAGCGTTTAATGGATAACGGGTTGTTCAGTCATAGTGTGTCCTGTTATAAACAAAATTGGCAGTTTAAATATTGCCTGCCTTATTGAAAACAGTGCATAATATGCTCTTAACAGTTTATTCTTCTATCTTTCGTTTAAACACTGATATTATCCATCTCGTGCTGCCATAGCTTTGAGCGGCTGCTACAGTGCTTACTAACTCCCATCCCTGTGACCCTAATTGGTTAATTTCGTTTTCAAATGCGCGTTGGTCCACTTTACCCCCTAACACTCCTTTGGCATCTGTAAAAAGTGTTTTGTATTCAAATTTCTCCATATTCTCACTCTCCAAGAATTTTATCAACTTTTACTTTGTAATTGAACAGATAAGCGTTTTTGCCATTCATTATTTAAAAAATATATCATATTGGAAGTTTTTTCTCAATAAGACCAAATAGGCTCGAAAGACACTTTACCAAAAGAAATTCAAGAAGCTGCACTTATCATTGGATAAGTTAAACGGAGATTAATCATCGGTTGACTTGCCGAACTGTTTTTTATATCATTACCGTGTAGGTTATACCCACATTTTGCTTTAAGGATTTACAAAATTGTCATGGCAACCAGCAGCCATTAACATAATAATCGACAATACCCTGTATACTGACGGCAAGCGCGTGTAAATGCATTTGGTAGCTGATTGCCTTGAAACACTAATGAAAGGTTTGATTGAAATGACAAATAAAAAATACTACATACTGTTTTTTCTAATCCTGTCGATATTGATAAATCCGTTCATATATATTACAAACTCCTCGGCTCAACAGGTCAAACCCTTTTCGGATGTACCGCCCAATCATTTTGCTTACACCCAGATCCACCGGTTACGGGAATTGGGTATTACTGTGGGAATCGGCAACAATATGTTCGGTGTCGGCAGAACCATAACCCGGGGCGAGTTTGTAACTTACCTGGTGCGGCTTATGAGATGGGATATTATAAAGCCGGCTAAGGGAAGTTTTGTGGATAACATGAACCCTGCCCATAATTTCTATGGAACAATCGAAACAGCCCTTCAACACGGTGTAATCAAAAAGGACAGTGATTATTTCCGTACAGATGACCCTATAACCCGGGAAGAGATGGCAATTATGATCGTCAGGGCTCTCGGTTATGACACCCTGGCAGGCCAGCTTGATATTCTGGGAAAACCTTTTGATGATGTCACCAGGAATTACGGGTATATAACCATAGCCAGGGATTTAGGCATTACGGCAGGCACGGGACCAAATACTTTCAGCCCTAACGGCATCGCAACAAGAGAACAGGCTGCCGCAATGATGATCCGCATGTATGACAAGCTCAACACCCCTATGCAAGAGCTGCATGCCTTCTACGCGATCAGCTCTTCAAGCCAGATCGACAAGTTTCCACAGCTGGATTCGGTAAGCTTTGGTTGGGCTCAGCTGGAATATGACGAAAATACAAAGCAGGTTTATATCAATACCGACGGCGGAGACAATTCCTACTACATACCCACAGGATATGCAGGAGTGCTTGAAAAAGCGGCAGACAACAATGTTTCCCGCCAGCTTATGTTTTTTGTCAAGGACCAGAACATAACTGACCCTGACAACGGCAAAACCGTCAAACTGGCTGAATATATCGTTACACACCCGGAAATCAGAAAGCCGGTTATTAACGCTATGGTGAGCATGGTTAATGAAACTAAAAAATATGATTATTCTTTCAGCTTCGACGGAATGGTGTCGGATTTTGAAGGCTTCAAAGGCGATGCCTTGAAAAAGGCATATAACGAGTTTTTAACAGAGCTTAAAACGGAGCTTTCCAAGACAAACAAAAAACTGTACGTGGCTGTCCATCCCAGGGGAAAGCCGGGACAGGTCTATTTTGACGGATATGATTACAGAACAATCGGTGAGACCGCAGACAAAGTGATCCTTATGGCTCACGACTATGATGCGGTTTCATTAAATGAGGAAGAAATGCAACGGGGTTACACCGATACTCCGGTTACCCCCATAGACGAAGTTTATTGCGCATTGAAAAGCATTACCGATCCTGTTTCAGGAGTACGGGACCTCAATAAAATATGGCTTCAGCTTTCAATGGATACGGTTCAGTGGAAGCTGAAAGACGGAAAGGTAATTAACTCCGTCCCTTACCACCCCTCATACAGTCTGCTGATACAGAGGTTCCTTACCGGAGTCCAATTAAACTACTCCGAATACAGCCAGAATCCTTATGCTAAGTTCTTCAACAGTGAGGACGGTACAGATAATGTAATCTGGTATGAAAACCAGCGGAGCATAGCCGAAAAAATCAAGCTTGCAAAACTGTTCGGTATAAAAGGGCTTTCTTTATGGAGACTGGGTAATATACCTGAATATAAAGATACCCCCGATGTTCGGCTGGAACTTGATATTTGGGGCGAGATCATCAGGAATTTTTAGCGTTGGAACCGCTTCTTTAACCACTTTTACAGGAGTCTGGTGATAAACATGGACAGAACGATTCTGCACTGTGATTGTAACGGTTTCTTTGCTTCTGTGGAATGTATTCTTTCGCCTGAGCTTAAGAATGTCCCCATGGCAGTTTGCGGGAATCCTGAAAACCGGCATGGAATAATCCTTGCTAAAAATGAATTGGCCAAAAAATATAATATTCAAACTGCCGAGACCATATGGGAGGCAAAAAAGAAATGTCCCGATCTGGTACTGGTCCAGCCTCATCACGATGAGTATAAAAAGTATTCAAAAATTGTAAATAAAATATATGAGCGGTATACCGAAAAAGTTGAACCCTTTGGAATTGATGAATCCTGGTTGGATGTTACCGACAGTATTCATACTTTCGGTGACGGCAGGCAAATTGCAGACACCCTTCGCAATGTTGTCCGCAATGAGACGGGATTAACCATATCTGTCGGGGTATCATTCAATAAGGTATTTGCCAAACTTGGCAGCGATTATAAAAAGCCTGACGCTACTACCGTTATAAGCAGAGAGAATTATAAATCAATCGTTCATCCGCTGCCTGTTTCTTTTCTTCTCTACGTTGGAAAACAGGCCAAAAAAATACTTAACAAAATAAATATCTACACGATAGGCGATCTGGCAAACAGCGACAAGGACCTTATAATCTCACTGCTGGGGAAAACAGGGAAGCTGATACATGAGTATGCCAACGGAATCGATGACTCCCCTGTTAAATCCATTTACGATGCTGACCCGATAAAATCGGTGGGAAACGGTATGACCTTCAAAAGAGATCTTCAAGGTTTATCGGACATAACCATAAGTGTTAACGCCCTTTCGGATACCGTGGCAACAAGACTTCGCAAATACGGTCTAAAATGCTCCACCATACAGGTTTCCATTAAAGACTCTGATTTTAAGACAACGTCGAGGCAAAAACCATTACCATACCCCACTTATCTTGCAAAAGAGATCTCGCAGCATGCGCTGGAGCTTATAAAAAAATCATGGAATTTGAACTCTCCAATAAGAACATTAACAATAACCGGAACCAATCTGATTCCGGCTACTGAAGAAATAGAGCAGCTGTCACTTTTTTCCGACAGCGATAATAATGAAAGAAAACGTCAGGAGCAACTGGAAACAGCCATTGACAAAATTCGTGAGAAGTACGGAGCCAATGCTATATCTTTCGGGTCAGCAATCAATAACTGTTTAGGCATAGCCGAACCTGACAGTGAGGATTAGTCGGCCATGTCATGCCTCAATTCTCCTTAAAGCGTCCTGGGCCACACTCTTAAGAACCTTAATTGAAATATATGAAAATGCCAGAAGAATAGCCAGCATTATTATGAATGCCGTAAAAGTATATGGCACAAAAGTTGCTACAAAGTATCCGATCACACCAAATATCGTAAGTGCGACAAATCCCAGAAGCATAGCGACAACAACATTAAAGTTTTGCTTTATGGCCTCCTGAGGATTATTCCACACCAGCTTAGGCCGCATCAAGTCTATATATATACCTACGGCGCTTATTGGCACCAATGCGGCGGCAGACAGAATTATCGCCATAACGGTTGCTGCAAGGGGAATTCTCAAAGACAGCATAGCCATAACAGCAGAGAGCACCGCACCTATAAGCGATATGGAATATCCGGCCAAAAGTTTGCCATATACCTGTGTTTCAGGCTTGACCGGTATATTTTTAAGTATCCAGATATTTTTTCCTTCCCTTGAGAATGTACTGGATACGGCAGGATTAATGAGTACAAAAAGTGTAATTACCCCTGCAACGATCAGCGGAAATAAAGGTGTTGACGCACCTTTTTCAATCATACCAAACAGGAACTGCAAATCCGGGTCATTTGCGAAATTTCCCCCGAACATAGGCATCATCATAAGCAAAGGCGCCACAAATATCATGACCAATGAATTCAGGGCGTAGACAGGTGTTCTTAATATAATTAACAATTCATTCCTGAAGATGGCCAGCATTTGCGATGTACTCCTGTAACTTAGTCTGGTTTTTCCGGTTGAAGCTTCGGCCTCCAATTGAGCAGTTGCTCCTCTTTGATATATAAATGACGCAATCAGATAAACCAAAGAGAAAGCACCCAGCGAAATAATAAACAGATATGCCATAT
>Ga0134105_1001677_pt1 | contig 14884 bp, 28 predicted proteins | sample 16_3_2metaG_FD_94457 | JGI IMG/M metagenome (GOLD analysis project Ga0134105, IMG submission 94457) | Switchgrass degrading microbial communities from high solid loading bioreactors in New Hampshire, USA - 16_60_3.3_214_A3 metaG | ecosystem: Engineered > Bioreactor > Semi-continuous > Anaerobic... | reverse complement strand
TTCTATGTATTTGCAGTATTCTTTTACGCAGTCTACAAAGGGTTTAAACAATTTACTTTTAGGTATCTCGGCTAATTGTTTATTCAAACCTTTAGCCTGGTTTTCATTCTCAATAGGGTTGTAACAGAACCATTTTTTTATAAGAACTACTTGAGCATCCTTATCATATACTGCCATACCTCTATCGTCTAATTCCTCAAAGGCTTTGATAACTCTTTTCTCATCAAGACCTACATCAAAACAAAGGTAGGGTAATGGCAGATAATAAAACCCGCCCATATTACGATGCGGAGAGGTAAGCAGGTACAAAAAGAGCATCTTACCTTCTTCCGACAACATTCTAAAGTCTTTCGAGTGCCAAATCTTTACAAACACTTTTGAATATCTTGATTCTTGAGCCATTTCGACCCCTCCACCTTCACAAAAAACAACTTATCTTTTATAATATCCTCCGGCCAAAAGGCCTCTCTAAACTTCCCTGACCGCCCCTGGAACTCCAGCACTATATACCGTCCTTCAGGGTGCCGGTATACTTCTTTTCCTTCGCGTACTTTCGCTCTGCCTATGTGTGCCCGACTCTTATCACTGTGCTGGAATTTCACTTTGTGCGTCATGGCTCTTTGACCTTCACACATTCCGGGCAAAAATGCTTCCATTCTCCGTCAACCAATCTTTTCTTCCAGCCTTCCTCGTTCATAAAATCTATTACCTCTGCCCAGCTATCGCATACCTGACCTTCCCCACAATTATCACAAATCGCCATCCGTTCTTTTTTGTAAATTTTTTCTATCATCTCTATCACTCCTTTAATTCACACTTTTTTGGCGGGTATTCAGGCAAGAGAAACTTGTCCTCTATTTTACAAAAAGGCGTTTCTTTGTCTATCCAGAACAGATGCTTGCAGTTTTTACACAGAGGCGTATTTTTTGACCTCTCCCGTGCCTCCAAAACCTTTTCAAGTAGTGTCATTTTCACCCCTCACTTTCCTCCGGCTCTAACTTATCCATCTTTTCTAACTTCACTTTCCTCGACCTCGCTTTACTTGTTCTGCTCTTTACAGCTTTTTACACACTTCCCGCACAAAACAACTCTATGCTTCAAGCAAAAATTGGGATAGCGTTATCAGCATGCATTTTTGTCATTCCCTTCTTTAATGGGCTCCCTTATCGGCATGACTAACGCCTCAAAACCGTCTGTATCAAACCGCACTGCATCATGCTGACCCCTAATCGTTATATTGATGTTCTGGCCTTCTGGGATTAGATCGAGAATATCATCTAAATAACTCTTATTTATGACAACGCGTTCATTGAGTACGACTCTGCGTTCATAGAGTACGACTCTAGGTTCAACAAATTCGCTCTCTTTTTCCCAAATAGGTATGTCTGCTTTTGTCGTAATAAGCTTTTCACCATTCCTAGCTTCATCAAAGAGTCTCTGAGCCGTCCCGTTTTCAAATACATCGGCACAATCCATGAGTGTGCAATTTGTGTTTTTACGAGTGTACAGTTTGTTTTCATGGCCATCCCATAACACATATTTGCCAACAAATTCACTAGGGACATCCATGTAGAGTTTAATTATCCTTTTTGTGTCAGATGCCATGAGCGCATCATTACCGCAGTAAACAAAGTAGAATTTATAATTTTTTTCCTCTGGATCAGGCACAAAACGCCAAACCTTTTTTACACCTTCTAAAAACTCAGCTGGGATATTCGTTGTAACTTCATCTTTGGGTATTTCACTTATAAAATTCCTGATATTTTCTTGGCGGAGTTTTTCTACCATTTCCGGAGTTGCCGGCATGAAGTAGTCTTCATAAAACGGATTGTGGATACATTCCATGCAGACGGTATCATCTTTATAATAAGCACATTTTACGCAATCAACTTCGTAGTAGCTCATTTTTCTCACCTCCGATCTAAAGTTCCCTCGTTTTCCCATACATGCAGTAGTTCAGTGGTTCTTTTAACCATTTAACTTTTCGGCACCATATTTCTCCGTATGAATTCTCACCAGGAACTCTATACGAGCAGTCTTTACACCTTACGACCTCTATCAGCCTACCTTCTGCTTTGGCTTTGGCAAGTTCAGATAATTCTTTTTCTATAGGCGTAACCTCTACATCCCAACAAGCATCACGCAAATCTTCTTCCATGCACACAATGACAGTCTCTAAGTCGCTTTCGTCGTCATCGAATGACGTTACGCCTGTAACTCTCAAATCAAAGGCAATCTTTTTCTCAACCATGGATCTCACCACACCGCCGGAATGAAATTAATCCTAACTTGCTCTGTGAACTTCTTTTTTGGCTTTGATTTAGGCTTGGGTTGTTGTTTCTTCGGCAAAGCATGAATGTTTAGCGTGTTCCACGTGCATCCACAGTTTGTGCATTTAAGCGTAATCAAATATCCTTGGCCGGATACCACCCTGCATCTATCTGATTCAGCTTGACAAATCGGGCAAAAATCAACGGGCTGAACATTGCTCATGTCTTTACCCCACCTTTTCCTTCAAATTAACGATCTCTGTGATCTGTGAATTATTGACTATAACCTCTACGTGCCCACCGTACCGCATAAATAAATCTCGCTTTTCTCTGTGCTTAACAAGGTACCTTACTAAGTTAAGCACTAGTAAATATTTTTTGTTTCTGTAAAGTTTTAGCGTTTCGTTGTGTAAATCAATAAACTCGAGTAAATCTAATAACGCCTTGAAGTAGCCCTTTTCAAAGCTTGGCCATGCCTTTCTAGTTCCATCAGTGGCTTCAGCATTGCACTTGCTTTGTTTTATATCACTACCTACCTCCTGCGCCACTGAAAGCTTCATCCTTTAAATCACCTTCCCACCATGCTCATAAAGTGCAATAATATCTCCAAATGACCTTTCCTCATCCCACCATCCATGGTTTATAGCGTTTTGGTGTATTTCATCGCGCAACTTATTTAACTCCATTGAATTTCTCCTTTCATCCAGCCTCCCCAGCGGCCCCGGATCCGGTACCCATGATCATCGGGCCGGGGCCAAGGGGGTCTGGTTAAACAGTTTGAACATCTGCTTGCTTTTCTGTTGAGTCCTCTATTTCGACAACCTCACCAGTATCCTGAATAGTAAATTCGGCGTCTATGGCTCCGTCTTCAATTGCTTGATCAGCAATAGTCACGGTATCTCTGCTGTCCTCGATATACGCCCTTTGCATTTCAACAGACATGACACCGTATTTGGACAACAGGAGCCGCAGGCATGTTTTTAGGGCCATAGCGTCAAAATCTGTTGCCCAAACGCTGTTCTTATTTCCATAGCTCTTGCTATATTGCTGGGCATGTTTAATGACTTCTTCCACAGACATATAAAGCGTTTTTCGGAATCCGTTAAGCGTTTCGATGAAAGCAAAATAGCCGATCTTTTTATCGCTTTTCCGTTGTGCTGGATCGATTTCAATTTCTCCGGTAAGCTTGTCGTGTTTAATCAGTTCACCTTCATACACGACATCGGCGTTAATATACTTATAGGCACCAGTTCTCATGCACAATTGGATATATCCCTTATATCCAAGTTGGAAGGTGGGAATGTACTGCCCTGTTTTTCCATCCCGATAAGGCACTATCCAAGCAAAGCCGAGTTGCTTGTTGATTGGGAGTTTTAGGCTTGCAGCTTTGAGTGCCTCCATAACTACATTCTTGGGATCACACAATTGAAGGGTTTTATCGGTGTTGTATAGGTCAATTATGCTGGCCACAAAAGCTCCTGCATTTTCTCGTAGGACTGATTTAAACTGTTCTTGTACACTTTCAGCAGCTAGTATGTTTTTTAATCTATCAATTGGTTTAGCAACGGCAGTTTGTTTGCCGTTAGCTGTTGCCTGTTGGATTAAGCCTTTATTAGTAGCCATATTAGGATACCTCCTCGATATTGAATACTCTCACTGTTTTAGCTGGTTTCAGGTAACTTTGATATATTTCAGCCTGCTCTTTTTTAAGCCGTGCAGTGTCCAAAGTTTGTCTGACTTGGTTTTTCCATTCCACAATATAGCCTTGAGCACGCCCGATTTCTGCGTCTGCAAGTGAAAGCTGTATTTCTTGCTTGAGCGCATCTCTTTGCTTTGTGAGTTCCTTTACTTGTTCGTCCAGCAAAAGGTATTGCTCAAGCTTTTGTTCATAGCCGAAAAGTGCGGCTTCCTTGCGCTCCCTGGCTTCCGGAAATAGTTGTTTGATGACTTCCGATGTTGTTTCACTCCCATCTGGATTAGGCGGGATCTTCTTCAAGACATGGTTCTCCCAGAAGTCTTTTTCAGCAGCGATCAAAGCCTGAATCTCTGCCTCATCGCGTTCTATGGTGAAGACATGGAATGCTTTGTTGAGAACAAGGACAGCAAGATACCAGCGTTCTGCACCGGTAACGGCCATATAGTGCATGCACTGGACATAGTACCTGGGCGGGAATTCACCCTGGGAGAATTTTGTTTTGTTGAGGACCGAGGTTGTCTTGCACTCCAATCCAGCATTCTCCCCGACCACCCAGCGGTCGATGTTTGCAGTCATAAATGGGTATTCCGGGTGTTGGAGCATGGCATTTCGCCGGCGAACCTTTTTCCCGGTAGCTTCCATGAAGCGTTCAGCTACATACTGTTCAAGGTCCCTGCCTTGCCGCATGGCCTCGTTGTCAGGAATCTCGGGTCGCAGCCCTAGCTTGTCCGCATAGACATCAAAGGGTGAGCGGTAGCGGTCAAGGCCGACGATCGCGGCAGCATCGGAGCCGCCTAATCCCTGTCGGCGCATTTCTAGCCACTCATCCCGTGGCATATCTATGGTTTTGGCCAATACCTGAGCCATCAGTATACCTCCTCAGCACCCATATACTTCGCAAAGCAATATACGTCGCAAAAATAGTCTCCATCGAAAATGACATGCTCATAACCTGCATATATTAGCTCATCGCAATGTTTGCATTTTCCTATTATTCTTGGTTCTGCTTCCTGCGGATCAGGTAAGCCCTGGGCAAATCTATCCAAGCACACGCTCATTCCAAACCATCCTTTCTTGACCCCCAATTCTGCAAATGTTAGAATGAGGATGAAGTAATTGAGATCTAATCACTGTGCGGCTTTTAGGCCGTTCTTTTTTTGTCTTCTTTTTCTACCGCCACGACTTTGCCGTCGTTGATTTCCACCTTGTAACCCATCTGATGAAGAAGTACACAATCGCCCAAAGTTACTGGCATTGGCATTTTTGTCTCCTTAAACATCACGTGGCCTCCTTTCTCCTTTTGGCATCCACAAACCCAGGGTTTTTTCTTTTAGTGCAGTATTCTTGTCTTTCAAGCTTTTCTAAATGCCTGTGCATAGTCGCTATTACCGGCCGCTGATACCACTCTTGAAGTTTTATCAAAACTGTTTTTGCTCCGGTAATAAGATCAGCACAGTCATTTTCCAGCTTGATTAAGACCTCATTTTCCTGCCCATCAAAGACGGAACCCTGCTTTTTGTTTATTAGGACCTTCCTAGCCTCAATTGCAGCTTTAATGAATTCCTCTGCTTCTTCGATCACTTTATCCAGCACAACAATCGGATGATCGTCTATGTTGTCAAGGTACCTGGTCGGAAATAGATTGCCTCTGCAGTTAAAGCAGCGTTCTTCGGATAGCCGTGGACTTTGAAGTGCCTCAATAATACTTGCCTCAATGTCCCTGGGCATCGGTCTTGCTCCTGAAAGGTATTGGCTTAATGTGCTAGGGGCAACAGCTACCTGGTGCGCTAGCTGTTTGAAGCTCATACATTTCGGCATCTCTTCCCGGACTAACTCCGCGAACATATCCACACCTCCTTTCGCAAATCGCAAATTCTTGCAGAGTTTTTCTTCACATAATAAACTTGTAAAATAAAGGCAGAACTAATCTATCCTTACTATCACTTTTCACTGCTCGCCCTGATCTTGATTTCCACTATCCTGTCACATCTCGGGCACTTGGTCTTGAAAACCAGACTACCATGCAAATGAAACTCGGCGAGCTTTCGTCCACAATGAGGGCAACGCAGGGTATTCATCTCATGATTCACCCCTCCTTCCTAAGCCTTTGTATTGGCTGCAACGGGATAAACCCATTGCTGAAAGTGTCCATCATCTTCTGCAGCTCTTGTAGCTGCTGGAGCACCTTTTGCCACTGCCAAAGACTGATGCCCTGCTTCCAGCGTTCTTCCCCTTCGGCCCATGCACGGAGCCCATCGCGAGAGATAATGATCGTCCTGGTCAGTTTCCGTGCCGGGAAGTCCTTTGTGCGCGCGAGATTGTACCAGTGCGCTGTGCCGGTGCCGGTGAGCTCTGCAACTTGGTCAACGGTGAGGAATAACGGCAGGTCATCCCAGTTTTTGATGCTGCTGAGTGATTGTCTAGGATCAAAATCTTTTGCGGCTTTTGGCATCCCTTTTCAACCCCTTTCTTATCCTCAGTACTGATTGCAAGGATTCATCGTTCCCTTGTCGAAATATCCAATGTCCAAACTTTCATTTCATGAAAGGAGTAGTTTTGATGATATGTGTAAAATGTGGCTGTCCTGATCATGATGAAAATGCCCTTTATTGCCACAATTGCGGAACTCCACTTGAAGCCAATTATTGCACAAATCCTCATTGCATAATGAACAACAGTAGTGATGAACCACTCTCCCTACCTTCTGACTATTGCTTCTGTGATCAATGCGGAAGCGAAACTGAATACTACAAAGCCGGCTACATTAAGCCAAAGACTTATAATCGCGAATAATAGGATTTGCCTTTAATTGCTTCCCACAATAAATGCAGAAATTATAGTGACTTTTGTTTTCCTTTTGACATTCAGGGCAAATCTGAATGTCGTTTTTCTTCTCAAGCTGTGACATCTTTCTCACCTCCTATCCATCATTGCCGGTTGAGCCCAGCTTTTTGGTGTCCTGGTCATCCTCAAAGTGTATACCTGCGTTGGTCCTCGGATGAATAAGCAGCCAATTACCATCCTTATCTTTTTCACAATGCCAAAGTTCATTACAGAATGGGCATCTGCCAAGGCATTTTGCTTTTGGGTGGCCTTCAAACCAGAACTTACGCCCACAGATACAATGAATTATTGGCTTCCCTTCAATAACGTCAAAGCCAAATTTTAACGACCAATACCTCAAGGGAAAACCTCCTATCCTTCGGTTCCAGTAGCTGGGTTCATTTCATTATTTCTTAACATTTTGTTGAATTTCGAAGTAAAAAATATACCCGGGTCAACCTCTAGTATAGTAGCAAGTATGGCCAACTCATCAGCTGATATTGGTCTAATTTCCCGTTCAATATTGCTTAACCACTGTGGGGTTTTTCCTAACATCCCAGCTACATATTCCTGAGTTAATCCTTTTTTCTTTCTTATTTCCGCTATCCGACTTCCTACATTTCTCCCATCACTCATACTCTCACCTCTTTTCAACATAATGATTAGCTTCAATTATATTATATCTCAACGTGTTTTTTAGTCAAGATCAAATTTAAACATTTTGTTTAGTCCGTTTAACTCAACGGATAGTTGATATAAAATAATGGAAGAACCTCCTAAAGGAGCTAACGAGTATGAGTTTAGGTAAAAGATTAAAAGAAGCTAGAGCAAAAAAAGGTTTAACACAAGAAGAAGCTGCAAAATTCCTAGACATAACTTTTCAAGCCCTTTCAAATTATGAAAGAGATATTAGGGACCCTGATACCAATTTATTAAAAAAAATGGCGGATCTGTACGAAGTAACGACTGACTACCTTCTTGGTCGCACCAACGTCCGTACCCCCATCGAAACCATCGCTGCCCACCATGAGGGTGGCGATTGGACGGAGGAAGAGTTGGCGGAAATTGAGCGGTTTAAGGAATTTGTTAGGTCAAAGCGTAAACATAATACTAAATAAAAAGGTGTTAATATGTTACGCAATTTATTCCAAAAACAACCCAAAAGAAAGTATGGTGGTTTAATAGCTTTCTATAATCTTGAAAACTTTTGGGATTCTCTTTTGCCAGAAGAAAGAGAATTTATTAGAGAATGCTACGCTTCTACCTACTCTACTGGTGAAAGAGACCCTAGACATTTAGATAACCCGAAAGTACGTATTTCATCTACTCAGTCTGCTGCAGGATTTCTTTGTGGTTATTCTAGCTGGGCTATTAGCAGGAAAAAGTTTAACCTTGCAGATAAATTACTAAAAGAGGCCATAAAAAGGTCGACAAACAATATAGATTTGCACTTTATATATAACCATCTCATTGATATGTGCTATAAGCGCAAAGACGAAAGCCCGGAATGGATAGAACAATGCATTAAATACTGTTTGGATGACATTAAAATTTTTCCGGAATTCAAAAAAGAATATCTTGACGAAGAAAGAGCAAGAAAGTTAAAGCTAGCTAATAGTCCGTTAATAGATAAAAAAGAACGTGAAAAACTTCTTGATAAAACTGAAAACAACACTTTTAATTTACAAGTTCCTTCTTTTGAAAGACTTGCCATTATCTATGAAAAGCAAGGCAGGTATAAGGAAGCAATTGAGATCTGTCAGCTTGCAATTAGTCATGGATTAAAAGACAGCACTAAAGGTGGATTCGAAGGTAGAATAGAAAGATTGCAGAAAAAACTGAACAAGGAGTGAACCCCCTTGACAGACAGGGAATTATTAGAACTTATCGCTACCCAAGTTGGTAATCTTACAAATCAAGTAAGTACATTTACAAAAGACATGACCGAAATTAAAACAAAACTCATATCATTAGAAGATCAGTTAAATTCTGTTGATGATCGGTTAGACACAGTTGAAAAAATAGTTGTCCGCATCGAAAATGATCACGGGCAAAAACTCAAAGCCCTCTTTGACGCCAGAGAAGTGCAAAATGATATCAATGAGCGAATAATCTCTACATTAAATCGTATTGAGGCTAAACTGGACGTGCTACAAATGGAAACTGCTCATATTCGCCGGATAAAATAACTTTGTTATTAGAATTTGGAGGCAAAAAAAAGACTCATGAATGAGCCTTTGACAGCGAGGTTTTACGTATGTACGAAACTTTGCTAAATGTTGCTCAAACGGAGCACGTTAAAGTCCTTTATTTGCCAATGCGAGAGAATCTAAAGGGGCTCTATTATGATCAAGTAATTGCTCTAAACAAAAACATTGAGACCACAGCTGAGAAAACCTGCGTCTTAGCTGAAGAACTTGGTCATTACTATACTTCGATCGGTAACGTCCTAGATCAATCGAAAATCCAAAACCGCAAACAGGAACGCCGGGCCCGGGCATGGGCATTTAAAAAACTCGTTCCATTGGACAAGCTGCTCGAAGCATTCAATGAAGGCATCAGGACGCGCTACGAATTGGCAGAGTATCTTGAAGTTACTGAAAAATTTTTGGACGATGCCATCAAGTTCTATCGAAGAAAGTATGGTCTCTATTGCCGTGTAGGAGATTATTACATTTATTTTGAACCACTTGGAGTTTTGAAAACCTTTGAAACTGAATACTGAGAACACATATTTAGTAAGAACTTCACCAATCAACTAAAGTCTTTTAAAGAAGCCAACGAAAAATAAGAACTACTACCCACAACAATGATGGATAGTAGTTCTTGTTTTATATAGCGAAATTACATAGTTTGCTCATATCTATTTGTCAAAATGGTACATTTTTGAAAAGATAATTTTACGAAGTGGATATATTATAGTGTTAAACAATAGTATGTCTAAATACGAAACATAATAGAAATATTGATCAAAACAATATTATCTTCTAAAATATGGTCAAAGTGGAAGGAGTAATGATTATGGATAATATGGATAGCTTAATAAAAAGACTAATTAAAAAAAGTATTGAAGCGTTTATTTTAGGATTAGAAATTTATAATAAACCAACTATTAAATATCGTGTAGAAGGATTTTCTTTTTTTATTTGTAATGCTTGGGAACTGTTGTTAAAAGCTTATATGATCAAAAATATGGGTTATGATTCTATATATTATCCAGATAACCCTAACCGAACGTTATCTTTAAATGGATGTATAAAAAAAGTTTTTACAAACAAAAATGATCCATTAAGAATAAATCTGGAAAAAATAAATCAAATAAGAAATACAAGCACACATTTTATAACCGAAGAATATGAACAAATATATGTTCCTTTATTTCAATCTTGTGTGTTTAATTATTCAAACAAATTATTAGATTTTTTTAATAAAAATATATCTGATGATATCCCTCAAAATTTTTTAACTTTGTCTGTGAATTTAGATATAATAACAGAAGACAGTATAAAAGCTAAGTACCCGAAAGAAATTGCGGATAAAATTTTAGACTCAGCTAAAGAAATTAATCATTTATCCCAGGAACATGGACCTAATTTTTCTATTGTAATAAGACACGATTTTTATTTAACAAAAAATAAAGAACATGCGTCTGCAGAAGTGGCTATAACAAAAGATGCTGAGAACGCGGTTCTTATATTGAAAGATCTCCAAGATCCAAAAGAAACACATAAGTATAGCACAAGTAGATGTATTGAAATAATAAACAAATGGATAAAAAGGGATAATCTAAATTTTCATAGTTTAAGTTACGAAGAAGGTAAAGAACATACTTTTAATAGATATCATTTTGGGTTATTTGCGGAATTTTATAACTTAAAGAATGACCCAAAATATTGCTATGTTTATGATTTGCACAAACAACCACAATACTCATATAGTCAAGCAGCTTTGGATTTAATATATTCAGAAATTAAAAAAGACCCTGAAAAAATAATCCAGAAACTTAAAAACGAATTAAAAAAAAGAGAAAGTTAACTCCAGGGGCAAGGGAATTCTAAGGTTTAAAACCCTACTCCCATTCGGGAACCCAGCCTAATCCTTCGCGAGTTAACTTCTAGCTATATTATATAATATTTTTGAAAAAAATATACTTTACTAGATTGCCAAATTCAGCCAATGTTTCCTTTCAGCAATTTACAGCTTGATAAAGCTTAATATTACTCAACTTAATGGGATTTTCTATTTATTTGACTTACTAACTTATACATGCTAGTATAATCCAAAGAGCACCAGAGGACCAGTGTCGGACGCGGCCAGAGACCCAGAGTGCCATATAATTCTAAGAGGGCCTTCAGAGCCCCGTATTTCTTCCATAATCAATAGAAGGTAGAAGTACGGGGTTTTGCTTTTTCAGAGCCCCCGTGAAAGATTTGGAGGCCAATTATGGCAAAAAGAAGAGCAAATAACGAGGGCACAATAACCAAGAGAAAAGACGGACGCTGGCAAGTTCGTATTACTGTAGGGTATGACCCGATCACTGGAAAGCCTATCAGAAAATATTTCTATGCAAAAAAGCAAAAAGAAGCCGAAGCCATCTTAACCGAAATGAAACAGAAGCTTCGTACAGGCACCTATGTCGAACCCTCTAAAATCAGATTTGGCGAATGGATATTAAAATGGCTTGATGTCTATGTAAAACCCAATGTCAAGCCAGAAACCTACACAGATTACTATGACTGCGTTACAAAACATATCAATCCAGGACTAGGACATTATGAATTGCAAGATCTGAATAACATCATTATCCAAGAATACTACAACCAAAAACGGGTATCAGGAAGACTAGATGGTACAGGTGGTGTATCTGCTCGTAGAATTCACATGATGCACCAATTAATCAATGGTTCTCTTAAAAAAGCTGTCAAACTTCACATGATTCCAATTAATCCGGCAGAAGATATAGAGCTTCCGCCGCTTAAATACAAAGAATTTGAAACACTATCGGCTGACGAGGTAAAAAGATACCTCGATGCGGCGCGGGAAGATAGGTTATATGCTGCTTTCCTACTCGAATTAACAACCGGTTTAAGAAGAAGCGAACTCCTGGGTATCCCGCGCGATTGTTTTGATCCAGTGAAAGGAGAAATCCGGATAGTACAAACTCTAAAGCGAAAAAAATTAGCAGGGGAAGAAAAATCGAGGCTAATCATCTCAGAACCAAAAACTCAAAAGAGCAAAAGAACGATTCCTTTGTTACCTGAAGTAGTTGCAGAAATTAAACGCTTTCAAGCCATCCAGCGTCAAGAACGGTTATTCTATGGACCGAAATACAAAGATAGCGGCTTATTATTCACCAGCCAAATCGGAACGCCGTTGGAACCTCGTGGCTTTAACCGAAGGCATGAGAGAATATTAAAAAAGGCTGGTCTCAAACACGTCAGAGTTCATGACCTGCGCCATACTTTTGCAACGCTTTTGCTCCAGAATGGGGAAAGCCCGTCAAACGTTAGTGAAATCCTTGGACATGCTAGAACAAGCACCACGCTAGATATTTATGGCCATAGCACTTCCGAAGGAAAAGTAAGAGCCGTTTCACGAATGGGCAAATTGATAAATATTTCGTAGATAGGAAAAGCCGGGATCCCCGGCTATTCTTTTTGGATTTTCTGGTTGGTGTCAAAAGTGTGTCAAATCATCGGTTACACAAAAATGAAAACAAAATAAAAACGCCGCAAACCCTTGCGGCGTCTTACTTTCATATGGAGCGGAAAACGGGACTCGAACCCGCGGCCCTCTGCTTGGGAATTCGAGGACAATACTTTTATCCTTTTTGGGATAATCGAAAAAGCCTTATTTTTCGGGCATTTTGGACTAAGTATAAAAACTATCTTTGGCTATTTTGACATCTTTTATTGGTGTCATTGGTGTCAAAAAGTGTGTCAAGCAGAACATCAACGGTCAGGGGATATTCCCAATGCACCTTTGAGACAGGCTAGGATAGCAAAATATATGACCATCCGCGATCTTTCAATAATCACTGGTCTTTCTACTATTGCCATTGGAAAGCTCGAAGCAGGCAAGTGTCGTGCTTCATTGCCGCATTTACGTGTTCTTGCCAATGCCTTGGGGGTCTCTGTTGCACCTTTAGGCCGTAGCCTTTCCCCATTCCTCGCCAAATTCATCCTTCATGGTCCGCACCGCCCATTCAATCAGCGTGCGAATTTCTTCAGGGGAAATAGCCAATCCTGCTTTTGCCGCCTGCTTGGATATATACTCTGTAGCCTTCTCAACTTTTTCCTCGCCGTGGAGCACACCGCCCCACAGCTGCTCTACGGCTTTAACCGCCAAGAGAGCCAGTTCCTGTTTGGCTGTCAGCTCCTCTTGAACCTTCTTAAGGCCTTCAACCCCCAGCTTTTTCTTCAGCCACCCAATCAACATGGCAACGGCTACGGTAATCAGAATGGCCAGAACGTCATAAGCTAACCTCAAAACCAGCTCCTCCATTATCCATTTCTCCTTTCACTTACGATATAGGTGTTATAACCTTTCGAGCGTAGCTCTGCCGCCAGGCGTTCGGCGTTCTCGCGCTGTGCGAAGGCGCCAACCTGCACTTTATAGATTACATTGTCTGGTGCCTGCGCGGGTTCAGGTTGAGGCGCTTGCTGAACAATATCCACCCCAATAAATTTGCCTATGCCCTTGGCAATAGCCAAGGCACACTTTTCCTGGTAAGCGACAGATGCTAGCAGGCGTTCTTCTTCAGGGTTCGAAACGAAGGCCAGTTCAGTCAAAACTGCCGGCATGTTTGTCTCGCGAAGCACGTAAAAATTAGCCTCTTTAACTCCACGGTTAGCTCTGCCAGTCGCTGCAATAAGTTCAGCCTGTATTGCCTTTGCCAAAATCTCTCCTTTACCACCGAATTTGTAGCAGTAGGTTTCCGTGCCGTATGCTTGGGGAGTGCCAGCTGAGTTACAGTGAATCGACACAAAATAATCGGCTCCCCACGAATTAGCGATACCGCAGCGAGGCTGAAGGTCCACAAAGACATCAGTTGTCCTGGTGAGCTTCACACTAAGCCCTGCTCTTTGGAGTTTCTCGGCAACCTTTAGGGCCACCTGAAGGTTAACATTTGCCTCCTTTATGCCAGAAGGTCCGACAGCTCCCGGGTCTTTGCCCCCATGACCTGGGTCGATTACTATTTTCATGACACGCACCTCCTAAAAGTTTGTTTTTTCAGGCGAACCATCCGGAGCCAGCGGTTCACCCGAAACCACATCAGTTAGTGTGGTTTGATAGGTCTCATAGTAAGGTTGTTGTTGCTGTGGAGTTATTGAAAAGCCGCTTCTCCTCGGCCAGGGAAGCGGCAAGTTGCTAATTGCTTTGCCTCCTACCGCAATAAGGAGCGGGTAAGAGAGGACCAGGAAGTAGTCTACCTGGTTCCCAGAGAGGTCATTAGATAGTGCGAACTTCACAGCCACATACATCCAAACGGGAATCACCAGCATGGTCACTATGTCTGCCAGGCTCCAGCCGTCTGGGTCATTCCAAAATCCTTTCATGGACATCACCGCCTTGCGCGTTCGAGCAACTCGTCAATTTTGGCCTCCTGGCGGGCCAGCGCCACCTGGATCAGGGTGGTCAGCTGCTCCAAAGCCCGAGTATTATTCTGGACTACCTCGGCCAGATCGTTATCCTCCTTCTGCCTAATCCACCTGTCAACCAAAAAAATCAACCCCGCTACTGCAAACATAGCGAGGCCGTATTGTGCAATTTCAGGACCGGGCATAGATGTCACCCCCTATTATTGGACTAAATCTGGCCTCATGCTGTACACCTCTGCCAAGATGGCTTGCCTTTCCGCTTCAGGATAGGCCAGCACCAGCTCTTCCGGTGTCCCAAGGCCCATATCGCATTTTGTAATAATAGCCCTCGCAATTACCCTCACAACATAGGGTGCATAAGACATTACGCTACACCTCCCGCTATAAGATCCGCAAATGCAAGCTCAACATCTTGAAGCCTTGCCTGCAGTTCTGCATTAAGTGCTACCTGATCTGCCAGGGCAAGCTCAAGATCCTGGATGCGCTTATCCTTC
>Ga0134105_1001670_pt1 | contig 14940 bp, 12 predicted proteins | sample 16_3_2metaG_FD_94457 | JGI IMG/M metagenome (GOLD analysis project Ga0134105, IMG submission 94457) | Switchgrass degrading microbial communities from high solid loading bioreactors in New Hampshire, USA - 16_60_3.3_214_A3 metaG | ecosystem: Engineered > Bioreactor > Semi-continuous > Anaerobic... | reverse complement strand
TAAATGAGTATTATAATTGCAAAAAACCTGTCAAAATCATATAAAGTCCATGAAAAGCAGGAAGGACTAAAAAATACAATAAAAGACTTTTTTAATAGAAAATATACGTATAAAAACGCTGTCTACAAGCTGAACATGGCCATTGAAAAAGGTGAGATAGTCGGTCTGCTGGGGGAAAACGGTGCCGGCAAGACTACAACCCTTAAAATGCTGACCGGAATCCTGTATCCCACATCCGGGGAAGTCACCGTACTGAATTATACTCCTACACATAGAAAACGTGAATTTCTTAAAAAAATAGCTTTTGTCATGGGCAATAAAAGTGAGATTAACTGGGACCTGCCCGCTGTTGACACATTTAAATATCAAAAACTGGTCTACCAGGTACCAGACGATTTATACCGGAAAAACATAAACATGCTCGCAGAAATGTTGAATGTAAAACATTTATTAAATATTCAGCTCCGCAGGCTCTCTTTGGGTGAACGTATGAAAATGGAGCTTATAAACAGTTTTCTTTATTCTCCTGATGTTGTTTTCCTCGATGAGCCTACTATCGGGCTGGATTTAAACAGCCAGCTTGCCATAAGGAAGTTCCTGCGCGAATACAGGGATGAGAAAAAAACAACTATAATCATCACAAGCCATTACATGGATGACATTGAGGAGACCTGTGACAGGGTTATCCTTTTGTCCAAAGGAAGCAAAATATTTGACGGCACAATTAATGAAATATCCGGTCTATATTCATCAAGAAAAGTTTTGCAGCTCGTGTTTGACCATCCAATCAATCCCGGCGAGTTTTCGAGGTATGGAGAAATAATTGAAGTTAAAGACAGTTCCCTGAAATTGGTTGTCGGGAAAGAGCAATACCGGAGTATTATAGCCGAGTTAATCAGTCAAAACAGTAATCTTATTGATTTTTCGTTAACTGATATACCTTTTAAGAATATCGTCAACCGGATTATGGCGAAGGAGGATATCACAAATGCGGAAATACCTGTATAGCTTTAAACTGTACTTGCTGTCATTGCTTCAATACCGGTTTGATACGGTGTTAAGCCTTATCATGTCCAATATCAGCATGCTTATTACAATACTCTTCTGGATGCTTATTTACCGGAGTAACCGGACAGATATTATCAATGGCTATACAACTGCGGACATGATAACATTTTTTGTGGTATCAAGCTTATTCCGTACGTTTATACTGAATGGCGGCGGTTTTGAAATTTCAGGCATGATAAAAAGTGGGGATTTAAGTAAAGCACTTATAAAACCGCACAGCATAAACATGTTTCTGTACTGGAAATACCTTTCCAATGCTTTGTATGATTTCTTAAAGCAGCTTACATTGTTGCTGCTAATCGTTCCCTTTTTCGCACGCTACCTAACATGGGATTTGTCGCCTTACTCGATGATTCTGCTGATATTGCACCTTATAACATCAACGGTAATCAGCCATCTTCTATGGATGTCGCTCGGTATGATGGCTTTCTGGCTTGAACAGGCTCAGGCTGTTATGTGGTCCTTTGCTGTTATACTGAATTTCCTTTCGGGGATGTTTATGCCGCTGGATTTTTTCCCTGAATGGAGTGTCAGAATATTGGAATTAATGCCTTTTGCCGTATTTAGCCACATCCCTGCCAAGATATATATGAATCAGATATCTTTTGCCGAAGGTGTTTACCTGCTGCTTGTTTACATATTGTGGGTTTTTGTTTTTACCCTTCTGAACATGATAGTCTGGAAGGCAGGAGTAAAAAGATACTCGGCAATTGGCGGATAGGAGGATTTAAATGTATTACTTAAGGGTGTTAAAAGAGCAGGTAAAATTATCATTTATGTCGGTTGCGATATTCAGAGCACATTTTTTGCTTATGCTGCTGCAAAGCATAATAAATACAGTATTAGGTGTATTATGTGTCGAATTTATCTATATTCACGTAGACTCCATAGCAGGTTGGTCAGGAGATGAAATGGTTATTTTATATTGTACTTCAATGATCGTAAACCAGATATACCGGGGATTGATAAACCCTAATCATATGAGGTTTTTAGGAAGTATTTCAAATGGCAGTTTTGACAGGATGCTTGTAAAGCCGGTCAGCATATTGTTTCAGATAAATACCGGTACGGTAGACTACTCAAGCTTTCTGTCATTAATAGCACCTATAGTTATTTTATGCATAAAGGTAAGTATGTCTGGTATTAGTGTTACAGGGCTGAATTTAATTCTGTTTTTAATTTTCATAGCAAATTCGGTGGTTTTACTGACTTCATTCATGATGATGCTATATTCGCTTGCTTTCAGGTATATAAAGGTTTATGGCTTGACCGGAATTTACTTTATTTTAATGGCAATGTCCGAAAAACCGAAAGAAATATTCTCATACAGGGCAGTAATGTATGCATTTGTTTTTCTGGTACCGGCAATTCCATTGGCAAATGTACCGGCATCCATAATTCTTAACATGGGAAATATCAGCGAAATAGCCGCCGCTTTAGTTTCAGGGCTGGTGTTTTTCCTGATTTCAGCCCTGGCAATAAAAAGGGGAGTAAGAGAGTATTCCAGTGCAAGCAGCTAAAGACTTTATAAATCCCGCACTTGCTGCTCCATCCGGGTTATTCACCGGGATGGAGCAGCAACTTTCTTCTTTTATCTGTTATATTTTATATGCTGATACCGGCATACGGTAATTTATTGAATTTAATATAAATTATTGTGAAATGCTGCAAAGTATTATACTATTTCTGTAAGCTATATACATAGCCAGGCTGTCGCAAAGAGCTGGATAGACTTCCGGTATACAGTAATATATTATATATTTATCAGCCATAATTATTTTGTTGTTGTATGGAGGCGGTTTATTTGATACTTTCAGGACTTGAGATTAAAAAGCATATGGGCAAAGAAATAATAATAGAGCCTTTCGATGAGAAATGTCTTAATCCGAACAGCTATAACCTGAGGCTGCATAATGAGCTTCTGGTTTATGAGGAAGATATACTGGACATGAAAAAACCGAATAAGACCAGAAAGATCATTATACCGGAAGACGGGCTTGTATTGGAACCGGGAAGGCTGTATCTGGGAAGGACACTGGAATATACAAAAACAGAAGGGTATGTTCCAATGCTTGAAGGACGCTCTTCTGTAGGAAGGCTGGGACTTTTTATTCATGTGACGGCCGGTTTTGGCGATGTTGGTTTCAGTGGTTACTGGACACTTGAAATTCACTGTGTTCAGCCAATAAGGATTTATCCCGGGGTCGAAATCTGCCAGATATATTACCATTCGATTGAAGGCGATTATGAAAAGTATTACAGCGGAAAGTACCAGAATAATACTGGAATACAGCCAAGCATGCTGTATAAGGATTTTGAGAAATGAGTGATAAATATGCTGATCAGGGAAGTTGGGAAATCAGATCTTGACGGGTTGCAGGAATTGTACCTGCACTTGCACGAAAGTGAAAAAATTCCTGAAACTCCCGAACTTATCTCACTTTGGGATGAAATTATTGCTGACGGGAACTATCATATTTTAGTTGGTGAAGTGGAAGGCAAAATTGTATCGAGTGTAACCGTGGTTGTTATAAAAAATCTCACTCGCGGTATGAGGCCCTATGCCCTGGTTGAAAATGTTGTAACACACAGGGACTATAGATGCAGGGGATATGCCCGGGCTCTTATGCAAAGAGCCGTTGAGATTGCAAAAAGCAGCGGGTGTTATAAAGTCATGCTGCTTACCGGGGCGAAAGATGAAAATACGTTAAGGTTTTATGAGAAATGCGGGTTTAACAGCAGGGATAAAACAGCATTTATAAAATGGATTTGATGGTTTGAATCGTTACACCGGAGATGTTGCTGAGGAAATTAATTGTTAAGTTCCGTTCTTTCCATAGCTCTTTCATGCGTTGAGTTACTGCTTGGGAGATATTCATTCCATTACCTGATTAACGTTATTTCGTCATATAGAACATACAAATTTATGATATAAACCATTAACGGAATACCGTTTAAATATCCATCATTGCAACATATACTGACAGTGTACCGTTAACAGGCTTGATGTCCGCTATAAAAAAGGGGAAAACTGAAGAGAGAAAAACTGGTTTGCAATGCAAGCGAATCTATGATATAAGTGTCTTTGAAGGTAAAACGGTTCAGGGCTGATTCAAGTATTATCCGGCCCCGGAACGGGATTATTGCGTTTAAAATGGATATTTCCCGCTTGCTTATATGAATAAGAGGTTTGTATGGATGAACTTATTGAAAAAAACCCAAGTAAATTAAAAGTATCCTATTTAGTTCCATACCTGATAATAACAATACTTATACCGGTAGCAAAATTACATATCCGCGTTTTTCACAACGAAGATATGAAGCAGGTTTTGTTGCACACCCAGTGGTTTGACGATTACTTTTGCTTAATCAAAGTGCTGTTGCTTTACCTTGCGGTCATTTTACTGTTTATTGTATTTATATTCCAGAAGAATTTAGACAATAAGTTTCCCAAAATACTGTATTTCCTCGTTCCTTATTGTATCTGCCTCCTGTTATCGATGTATTTTTCAGAATATAAAATCTCGGCATTATTCGGTATTATAGACATGTACGAAGGAGGGCTTACACAGCTTTGCTATTGCTGTATTCTTCTTTTCTCATACTATCTGTTTTCTGATTCCGAAAAGATGGTTGCTATACTGAAAATGGCACTTACAGCCTCAATCCCGGTTTCAATTATCGGTATTCTGGAATTTACAGGGATTTTGCCCCTGGAAAAACCATTTGCCATATCTTCAACGATAGGCAATCCTAACTATGTTGGTACTTATGGAGCTGTTCTGCTGCCGCTTGCCATGATGCTGGTACTTATTGAAACGGACGGCGCAAAGAGAATCATTTGCTTGTTGTTGTTTTTTGGTTCTGCATTCTTTTTAACTGCCGGTTCGATGTCCAGGGCAGGTTATCTTGCTGTTTTTGTTACTTTTCCGTTCTTTTTCGTTCTGTTTTTGAAAATATCAAAAGAGCAGATTAAATGGTTTATTGCCTTTATATCGTACGGGCTTTGCATATTTTTACTGATGAATGCCTGTGGCGACGGGGTATTATGGGAAGAAATCGAAAGCATGAATCCGTTTGAATCGGCGGCTGACCGGAACAGGCTTATCTTTAAGGACATAAAACTTAAAGATTCATCTGCTGCTATAGAAACAAACCGCTGGTTTATCCGGCTGGAAAATAACGGAGACGGTTTCAGGTTATATAACGAAAAGTCCGAGGAAATCCGGTTTCAAAGGGATGACAACATTATAAAATTTTCAGATGAACCATATTCCGGTATTACCGGATATGTGGTTGAATCACCTGAATTTTCATGGCTTATGCTTGAAACAGAAGGTAAGGATATAGAGTTTGTACTGACTAACGGGGAGATGAAAGTTGTTGGCTATAACGGAAAAGTTACCGGTATTTCTCCTGTTGAATCCTTTGGTTTTAAAGGCAAAGAATCTTTTGCCTCGGGCAGGGGGTATATATGGTCAAGAGCCATACCACTGTTAAAAAAGGCCATTTTTATTGGTTATGGGCCCGACACTTTTACGTACATTTTCCCTCAGAATGATATTGTCGGGAAACTAAATTACGGAGCCATTTGGGTAATCATAGGCAAGCCCCATAACTGGTATTTGCAGATAGCCCTGGGATCGGGTGTTTTTTCCCTGGTTTGCCTGATGGTGATTATAATTTGGTATATTGTAAGAACACTTGGTGTTGTTACGAAAAATTACAATAATGAAGAAATCCCGATAAAAAACAACTCAAAAGCGGATGAAGTAAAGCGAAATCAAACTGTTGCTTTGGGAGTACTGATGTCTGTAATTGCCTATTGTGTAACCGGGGTGTTTAATGACAGTACGGTTGCGGTCTCTCCGCTTTTTTGGATGCTGCTGGGTTTTGGAATTTCTCTTATCCAAAAAAGAAATCACTTAGCCCAATGAGTTCCGGGATTACATATGAGTTGGGCATTTACATGGAACGGGAAGAATATTAAAAAGCAACGTGAACAATAGCTGATTAATTGTAGGATAACAGCTGTATTTGAGGCGGAAAGGTGATGGTGATAAGATTGCTTGAAAAAGAGAAGGGGAGATAGTATATTCAAAGTAGACATAATTCAGCAACAAATTAAGGTATGTGGGGGGCAGGTATATGGACTTGCTGAAGAAATTTGCTAAGAGGGAAGACGGTGGTGCAGACCAGCTAATTATTGCTGCAATACTTATTGTTGTCGGAATAGGAATTGCTCTTATGTTTGGCGATAAGATTAAGGGCATGGTGGTAAGCCTGCTTAGTGACCCGGATTTGCCCGAAGTGTCTGATTATTATTCCGGAGCCGGAAATTCCGAATCGGGAAATGGAAAGAATACTGCGGATAAACCTTTTGTTAAGGGAAACACATACAGCTGCGCTGAAATAGATGAGAATAAGTATGAGTTTACTGACGAAAAGGGCAATAAGATAGTTCTGGAATATGTGGATTTTGAATTTGACGATAGTGGGGAAAGTTATATTTATAAGGACAAGGACGGAAAACGATACCGCTTTGTAAGCATAAACTCTACGTTATATAAATTTTTATCCTATGATTAATGCGGTTGAAACCAGGCAAGGCTCTCATGGCAATGAGAGCCTTAAACATATTGGTGCCAGGTAAATATTGATGCCTATCCGGCGTATTAAGAAGCAAACACCCTTTCTTATGCCGGCATGCCGGGCATTTTTGCTTGCACGCCACATCAGGCATAAGCTATGCCTTTCAGTTTATAATTACAAAAAAAGCGGATAATGCGCCCCCATAAAATATTTATCCATGATGTTTATATTCCACGTACTTTTTATATTTTTCATTATCCGGTATTGGTAATATGTATGCAGCCGGGTTAAGGCCAGAGCTCAGATTTAACTGATCGCCTGATAATATCCGGTATCAAAAAAAACACTTAATATATATCCAAAAAGTTTCGAAAAACGAAATATATCGACAAAAAACGACGCATTAATCAGAGATATGGATTAAATAGTAGCTTTAGAAATTCTAATGCCTATTTATTGTTACCGGGTGACAGGGGTTTTATCGGAGCCACTGTTACAGTTTCACTACTTTATTGAATGTTGTTGGCTTTGGAATCTCCATTCAAAAATACAGTTCCTTAAACCAATAAGTTCAATAATTCATTTAAATTTAGCGGGGGGAATGTCATGAAAAACAAAAAGATATTTGTTATTTCAGGAACGGCTATATTTGTTTGCATAATTAGTTTAGTTGTTGTATTTACAAGCAATGGTTCGACTGCCGCAAAGGTAAGCAAGCAGCTCGATCTGGGGTATAAATACCTGACGGACGGCAATTACAAAGAAGCAATTTTGGCATTTGAAAAAGCTATACGGATAGATCCAAAGAACATTGAAGCAAGAATTGCTTTGGCTGATATTTATATGCAAACAAATGAACTGGACAAAGCTGAAATCAGGTTAAAAGAAGTTTTGGAAATAAAAGAGGATGAATCCGGCGCATCAGTAAAACTGGCAGAAGTAAATCTTTTGCAGGGAGATGAAGAAGAAGCGCTCAATATTTTATATGGAGTTACAAACCGAATATATTATGCCGACGCATACCGCTTGCTGGCCAATATTTTAATAAAAAGGGGCGACATAGAAGGGGCTGTGGCACTCCTGAAAAAAGCTTTAACCCGGAGTAATGACCCTGAAATAGAGGCATTGCTTAATGAAACAGCACCAATGCTGCTTATAGCGAGCCAGGAACCTACAGAAGTATTAGAAGCCGGGCAACCCAATGAAGAGGCTATATCTGATAATTTGACCGGTGAGCCTGTACAGGATCAACCGGATATTCAGACACCTGCTGAAGTTCCTGCGCAGGCACAGCCAGCAAATCAAACAGGTTCCACAGCAACACCAGCATCTATCACTACGCAGACAAAAACACCGGATAAATGAAAGGAGTATGAATTATGGTTTCAATTGATGAACAAATCAAAATTCTGACGAAGGGAGCTGATGAAATAATTAGCATCGGTGAACTGAAAGAAAAGCTGGAGAAATCACAAAAAACCGGCGTGCCGCTGACGGTAAAGCTGGGGCTTGACCCGACTGCCCTTGATATTCATCTAGGGCATACCGTGGTTTTGCGAAAAATAAAACAGTTTCAGGACCTAGGGCACAGGGCGGTGATTATCATCGGTGATTTTACAGGCATGATTGGCGATCCTACGGGCAAATCAAAAACAAGAAAGCCGTTAACCCGTGAAGAAGTTATAGAAAATGCGAAAACTTACGAGAAACAGATTTTTAAAATACTTCACAGGGAAAAGACAGAAGTCAGGTTCAACAGTGAATGGCTGTCCAAACTTAAGCTGACAGATGTGATAAATTTGGCTTCAAAGTGCACTGTTGCCAGGATGCTGGAAAGAGACGACTTCCAGAACCGTTTTCAGGCACACGAAAGCATAGGTGTCCATGAATTCCTTTATCCCTTGATGCAGGGATATGATTCGGTGGAACTAAAGTAAGATGTTGAGCTTGGCGGCACAGATCAACGGTTTAATATTCTGATGGGAAGAAACCTGCAGAAAGATTACGGACTGGAAAGGCAGGTTGCCATATTCATGCCCATCCTTGAAGGCACTGATGGGGTTGAAAAAATGAGTAAAAGTCTGGGCAACTATATCGGCATAAACGAAGAACCAAAGGATATTTACGGTAAAGTTATGTCCATACCTGACAGCTTAATTATAAGGTATTTTGAACTTACCACCGATATTCATCCCGATGAGCTGGCTGTGATAAGAAAAAACCTGGAATCGGGCAATGTCAACCCACGTGACATCAAGATGAGGCTTGCCAGGGAAATAACAGCATTATATCATGGACACGAAGAGGCGTCTTCAGCAGAAGAACATTTCAGAAAGGTGTTCCAGAAGCGAGAGATGCCCGAAAGCATTTCACAATATGAGATTCCTCAGAGCATGTTCAACAGCGGCGGGATTGATGTGGTAAAACTTCTGGTACTTACGGGTTTTGTCTCAAGTAACAGCGAGGCAAGAAGGCTTATTTCCCAGGGGGCTGTAAAAGTGAACGGAAACAAAATTAATACTTATAGAATAAGCATACATGATGGAGATATTATTCAAGCAGGCAAGCTTAAGTTTATAAAAATAAGAATCAAAGATATACCTGTATAAAACTGACATAGTACAATCGAGGCGGTCATATGGATCAGGACGGCTATTATTATTAACCGCTCCGGCAGATGTAATGAAACTGTCGGAGCCGTTTTTATATTAGGGCTTAATGCAGTTTAAACCGAAAATTACCGGATGGCTTTTCAGGCGTGCTGATTTTGGCGGTGCCTAATTAAATTTGCATTTGCGTGATATTGTCGATTGTTTTTCGTAATTAAAAGGGTGACATTGTTGGGATTAAAACCCTTGTCATCAGTAAAATACAGAGGACGGGAATTTTTTATATTCATCAATAAGCAAATTTCCGGAGAAAATAAATGCCTGGGAATAATATTGTTGATATTATCCAAAAACCACATTAATATAATAGAAAGGAGTTTTTTCATATGTTGTGGAAATTGTTACATCAGGGAAACTTGTCATAGTATTACGAATGTTTCAATTCTGAAAGGAAAATTTCTTTGGAAGAGGAGTCTGGAATTGCGGGTGCATTAGCCTTTGACTGCATAACAGTAGTACTGAACGCGGAAACAAATCTTCCAAAAGCATATTCAGGAGGAAACGGCATGAAAAATATAATTGATTATGCAGCCGAAGAAAGCAGCAGTTTTCAAACTAAGGAATTTAATACAGTTGACAGCCTTGTTTTGTCGCAGCTTGCATATTTGCATTTTGACGGCTTTGTACCTGGTATATCAGATACAGCTGAGCCTGTCAGTATAGCTGAGGTCGCACGAAAGGAAAACCGGGATACATTGTTTCATGATGTGAGAGATAGCGACAGTAACCGGAAGCTTTTTCAAACCCTTGCAGTCAGCCCTAGATTTCGTGATGTCAGAATGGCTTTTTATGTTAATAAAATAGATTTTAAAGCCGAGAAGCAATTTTCGGCTGTCACATATTTGCTGGATGACGGGACGGCATACATTGCTTATCGCGGAACCGACTCAACTTTCGTAGGATGGAAGGAAGATTTCAATATGGGCTTCATCAGCCCGGTTCCGTCGCAGGAAGAAGGCGTAAAGTATCTGAATACCGTGGCCGGGTTAATTTCAAGCGATTTAAAAGTCGGAGGACATTCAAAGGGAGGAAATATTGCAGTCTATTCATCCATCAAATGCAATCAGCCTATTCAGAACAGGATTACCCATGTTTTTAACCATGACGGTCCGGGATTCAGGGAGGAAATTTTTCAGTTAAGCGGATATCTGAACATGAAAGATCGTATACATAAAACCCTGCCACAGTCATCTGTAATTGGCATGCTTTTGCAGAACCAGGAGAACTATTCTGTGGTAAGAAGCAATCGGTTCTGGATTATGCAGCATGATCCCTTTTCGTGGCTGGTTGAAAACAGTGATTTTTGTTATGTCCGAACGGTGAAAAACAGTGCAATGTTTATGAATACAACGCTGAATAAGTGGATTAGCTCATTGGACGACAACAAGCGCGAATTGTTTGTTGATACTCTTTATCAGGTTATCAAGGCAACAGGTGCAACGACATTTTACGACCTGACAGGGGATTGGCAGAAAAAAGCTGCCGCTGCACTGAAAGCGATTAAGGACATTGATGAGGATACAAAAATTTTTGTGTTAAAAACCATAGGTTCCCTTTTTGTTTTCGCCGCAAAAAACTTACGTGATATACACCTGGGAATTTAATTAGGAACAGGCAATAAACGGGAAGCTTTGCAAGTGGGGCTGCTGTTAAGCTTTATTTTTCAACATGGTTCCAACTACAGGATTGCCTTTTGTACTTTATATAAAGATTTTATATAATATGAATCAGTCTCAGAGAAACAGGGACAGAAAAAAGTGCGAATAGGGTGGATATAACTGCCGCTCCGCCGGAATTTAAGGAATTCTGCCGGAGCGGTTTTTACAGGTTTAACTTATTACATGATTGGGCTTTATGATTTTTTTAGTATTTTCAGTTATTGATTCCTTACTTGAGAAGCCAGCTTTTCCTCTTCTTCCAGAATTGCTTTTTTATCAATTCTTTCAAAAAGAATTTCCACCGCTCCTAAATCCAGGCCTGCGGCGATTTCAATTTTCTGCCATACTGCCTTTTCTATCTTCAGCATTTTTCTGACCTTGGCAGACGAAAAAGGCAGAAATGGTTCAAGGAGCAGTGAAAGATTGGCAATTATCTGAATACAGGTATTCAAAGTTTCCTTGCATTTTTCAACATTACTCTTTATCGTTACCCATGGCTGCTCTTCATCAAAGTATTTATTGGCCGTCCGTACAAATGCAAAAATAGTATCAAGTGCTTCCTTGAAGTTTCCGTGTTCTATAAGAGCACCGGCCTTCGGGAACAGCTTTTCTAACCCTTGTGAGATACTCAGGCTACATCGCGCCTCGGGTACCTTGTTTTCAAAATACTTCTGAATAAACACCAGGCTGCGGTTTACGAAGTTCCCGTATGCCCCAAGCAATTCCCCGTTATGGCTGTTAATAAATTCTCTCCATGTGAAGTCGGTATCCCTTTTTTCAGGCCCGTTGCTAATTAAAAAATAACGTATTGAATCAGGGTTGTATCGTTCAATGATATCCTTTACCCATACAGCCCAATTTCCGCTGGTGGATATTTTCCTGCCTTCAAGGGTCAGATACTCACTGGATATGATTTCATCGGGAAGTTTCAGCCTTATATCGGTTCGTCCTAAAAGCAGTGAAGGCAAAATAACGGTATGAAAAGGTATGTTATCTTTGCCGTGCACATAATACTGCCTTGAGCTGTTCCAGAATTCACAGAAATCCATTCCCTTATCTTGGCACAGTGTGTGGCAGTCCGAAAGATATCCAAGGACATTCTCTGCCCAGATATATATTTTTTTGCCTTCAAATCCTTCCTTCGGAACATCAATGCCCCAGTCCAAATCCCGTGTAAGGCTTCTGTCGCGCAGCCCGTCATAAATATACCTCTTGGACATTTCATAAGCATTTTTCCGCCAGTCGCTGTGGCTCTCAATATATTTTTCAAGTTCTTCTTTCATGCGTGTCAAAGCCAGGTAAAGATGATTTGCAGGACGAAATTCCGGCTTTCCGCCGCATATGATGCATTCCGCCTGGAGCAGGTTTTCGGGTTCCAGTACGTTCCCGCATGCTTCGCACTGGTCACCCCTTGCAGGCTTGCCGCAGTGGGGACATATGCCTTTTACAAAGCGATCGGGCAGGAATTGACTGCATTTCTCACAATATGCCTGAGGTGCGCTTTTCTCATAAACATACCCGCCGTCGTATAATTTTTTGTGAAAGTTTTTTACAAATTCCTTGTGCCCGGTGCTCGATGTTCTGCCATATAGATCATAGGAAAACCCAAGGCGGCTGAAACATTCGGCAAATTCGTTATGGTAGTAGTCGCTTATTTCCTCCGGCGTCTTGTTTTCCTGCCTGGCCCTGATAGCGACAGGCGTACCATGGCAATCGCTGCCCGAGACAAAGAACACCCTGTCCCCTTTTGTCCTGAAATACCTTGCAAGAACATCGCCCGGCAGTAATGCGGCTATATGCCCGATATGCAGGGAACCGTTTGCATATGGCCATGCATTTCCTATTAGAATATTCATATACACACCCCTTTTCCAATTGGTTTTATTGCATATTTGTAAAGGAGACACGAAAGTGGGTCTCACTGTGTTTTAATACACATCAAAAAAGCCCTCATCACCAGGATTCAATCCTGGGGACGAGAGCTTAATGCTTCGTGTTACCACCCCAATTCATTGATGCTTCACAGCACCAACCTCAGCAAGTACGTCAGGATAAATAAGCCCTGATTATACTCCGGCCCTGTAACGGGAGCACCCGTCGCAGTCTAAGCCCTTTGAAAGGGTTCGGTGCGAAAACTCCGAGACCATCTTCGGTTATCTATTCTTTGCTCCTTCTCAGCTTACCGGAGTTCTCTGTAAAAGAAATCGATAACTTACTCTTCTCTTCATTGCTTAGGAATGTATACTTTATATTATATTTATTCAAATCTAAAACATACTGCTGACAGAATATGGCGTAAATCAGATTTCATTCATGCTTGTTGCCGTAATTAAACCTGCAGCAGATAACATATATCATAATATGCAATGTTCTTACAGTCAATAACAGCATTCAAAAAAAACTGCCAATTATAATATGATTTTTATTATTTAAAACCCGCCATTCTTAAGCTACACTGTTTTTAAAATCAGTTTGAGAAATTATTATATAACAGGCATGGATCAGACCTATATATGTTAATAAGGCATTGTGCAATGCCACATTTGTATATGATTAAACACAAAAACCCTTGCAACGCAAGGGTTTTTGAAGAAAAAATGGCGGAGAGGGCGGGATTCGAACCCGCGTGGGATTGCTCCCAAACTGATTTCGAGTCAGCCCCGTTATGACCACTTCGATACCTCTCCGTATATTCTTAATTAATTGCCTTATAATTTTAACGTAGAAAGCGATTAAAGTCAATAACGGCCATAGCGGCAAATGTCACCATACTGCCATAAAAATTATAAATTTTGATCACTCCAGGTGACTTTTATATGTAAGTACGTTTGTATCGTATTCTTCATTCATTAACGGTGATGTTATCAGAAAATCTGCTGTGCACTGGTTCATTGCAACCGGGATATCGTATAATACCGCTATCCTTAAAAGAGCTTTAACATCAGGATCGTGGGGTTGCGAGGTCAACGGGTCCCAGAAAAAGATCATAAAGTCCACTTTCCCTTCAGCTATAAAAGCTCCAATTTGCTGATCACCACCCATTGGCCCGCTTTTATAAGCTCTTACCGGAAGTCCTGTTTCCTTTGAAATCAAAGCAGCTGTAGTACCCGTTCCACAGAGAAAATGCCTGCTCAATATATCCTTTCGGCTCATTGCCCACTGAACCAGGTCTTTTTTCCGGTTATCATGGGCGATCAAAGCAATATTTTTTTGTCTTCCGATCTTCATTTTGCCTCCCAAACAACAATAATTTAATAAAAGCATACTATGACTGGCCATGTTTTGCAACCCCCAAGTCCGGAGGACAGGTGCTTTGCCTGATTAGTCAAGTGGTAACAAGTTCCTGCTGTCCGGCTTATTCACGAGAATCCACCCCGTCTGTATCCAGCCTCTGATGAAGGATAAGCTGTTATTGCATTTTATCATCCAGGAAACGGTACAAAATCAATTTTTTCGGTAAATGTTGATATTGAGTTTATAAATCTATTTATAATACATAACCGTAAAAACCCCTTTTTAAAGGAGAGCATGTCAAATACACCAATATGGTGGATATTTTTACCGGGCATGAAATCACGGTGGAATTCGATCGTCCCGCTGCATTGCAGATTGACGGGGAGACTGTTTCGAAAGTTACATCATATACAGCAGTGTCGTCTCTGAAAGCACGCGCAGAAAGCGTGGACAGAAGAATCCATATGAAGGTCGGGTAGAGCCACGATTATATTTATTTAGCTGCTGTACGGGAACGAGAAGCCAGGGAGCAATCCGATAATATCATTTCATCGGTGGACAAGCTTTTAAAAGAGGTTGTAAAGGGGATGTGGTGGCTTATAATGATACCAGAAATTAAGACAGACAAAACGGCCAAAATAAGTTAGAATGGAACTATGGAAAAGAGAAGAAATTTTACACCGGAAGAAAAAGCAAAAATAGTGATTGAGGTCTTAAGG
>Ga0134105_1001663_pt1 | contig 15001 bp, 12 predicted proteins | sample 16_3_2metaG_FD_94457 | JGI IMG/M metagenome (GOLD analysis project Ga0134105, IMG submission 94457) | Switchgrass degrading microbial communities from high solid loading bioreactors in New Hampshire, USA - 16_60_3.3_214_A3 metaG | ecosystem: Engineered > Bioreactor > Semi-continuous > Anaerobic... | reverse complement strand
TGCACATCACTTTTTTTCATGTTACTTTGTTCTTAGTCGTTTCCATTAGTAGGCTTTTTTCTTTTTAGAGCTCTACCAAAGGTCTTTCAGGTCTCATTTTTTCATACTTAGTTAACAGAGCCATATTTTTTATTTAGTTAATATTGCAATAATACACACCCTTGGAAACTGTTTTACTTTTAAGCCTGCAATCTCTCTGTTTTACAATGGGTCCGCCGGCGGCAAAAACCATACCCATGCAATTACAGAAAACTGCAATAGCATTATAGGATCTGATCCAAAAGCCATACCTACAAAGGATTTATAATATAAGACTTACTGTCACAATCACCCTTTGACAGCCCCTGCCGAAAGTCCAGCAACGAATTGTTTCTGAAGACAGATGAACAGTATAACAATTGGAATTATCGCCATGCATACTCCACCCATAAGTTGACCCCATTGAACACCGTATCCAGTGATGTAATTGTATATTCCGGAAGAAAGCATACGATGTCTCTCTTGTGATACAAAGGAGGCTGATACAAGATAATCATTCCATACAAAAACTGCAGACAATAGTGCAACTGATACTATTCCAGGCTTGGAAATCGGAAGCACGATTTTGTATAAAACCTTGGCTTTTGTGCATCCGTCTATCATTGCAGATTCTTCGATATCTATCGGCAGTTTATCAAAGAACCCTTTTAGCAGCCACGTAAGGATCGGTGTTCGCCATGCGGCATAAATAAGGACTAACACTATTTTAGTATTATACAATCCTGATTTAACTGCCAGGATATATAATGGTATCAACTGAGCCACAGGCGGTATCATCGATGTCATTAAAACAAGAAACATAATTTTATCGCTATGTTTGAATTTCATCCTGGAAAATGCGAATGCAGCGTGACCCGCAATTATCGTTGCAAATATCACTGAAATGATAGTAACTATTATAGTGTTTACAAAATAAGTCTTGTAATTTGACATAAAAAGTACTTTATAGTAGTTCTCAAATGTTATGGTCTCCGGTATGAACCTGGGCGGATATGTCATAATCTGCCCTTCCGGCTTGAGGGACGTAACCAGACCCCAATACAGTGGAAATAGTGAAATCACAGACATTATAATAAGGATAAGATAATTCAGTATTTTGATCCATACTGGATCCTTCAAAGTACTATTTACATTATAAGTCTTCATTACATCACCTCTTAATTTGATTCATGAGTCAATAACCTGATATATATTAAGCTAAATACGACATTGAGTAATAAGATAACTACGCTTATTGCAGATGACAGCCCCACATGCCAGAATTCAAAGCCCTGACGATATGCATATATGCTTAGTGTCTGAGTCGCCTTGAAAGGTCCACCACCTGTAAGGTTGTTTATCAAGGTTACCATATTGAAATATTCCATACTTTGCATAACTAGCGTTACCCCTATGGTCGGCTTCAACAGTGGGAGCGTTATCCTGAAAAAAGTATTTATTCTACTTGAACCATCAATTTTAGCAGCTTCATATATATCAATTGATATACTTTGAAGAGCTGCTAACATTAATATGATAACTATAGGTAGCGTATTCCACACATTTGCTAAAACCAATGAGATTCTGGCAGGCCAAATGTTGCTTAAGAAATCTAATTGGATGCCGAGCAACTTTTCACATAAATATGTTAACACTCCGAAGTTTCCGTTATACAGCCATCTGAACAGCATAGCTGTAATAGTTTGCGAAATAACCCATGGCATGATTATAACAGTCCGAAAAAGGCCACGCATTCTAAGGTCCTGGTTTAAAAAGACCGCAAGACAAATACCCAAAGGCATTACAATTATAAGCGAGCATATTACATACCATAACGAGTTAAAAATGCTTATTAGAACCTCTCCACCCTGCTTTGGACTAAAAATACTGATATAATTCTTAAAACCTACAAATTTAATCATTTTTGCATACGATGTCTCATACAGGCTCCAACGCAAGGCAGTAAATATTGGAACTATTGTAATTGCCGCAATCAGAATTAAAAGTGGAGTAATAAACAGGATCGAAGTATAAAAATCATATCGCTTTCTTTTTTTAGAACTGACAAAATTAGTGCCCTGAAGAGTACTCAAGAAATCAGCCTCCTTAGATTGGTAATGTATGACCTACTTTAGCGCTGCAATACCTTCTTCTCGGTAGCGTTTTATGAGCTCGCATCCTTCTTCTAAACTATTTACTGAGCAACATAGTGTGAATCCGGTAGTATCTAAGCTTGCAAGTGTTTTATGAAGAAATCCCGGTGGTTGATGATAACCCCAGTTTATTATTGCAACTCCATTATCCCTCCAATTTTTGCATATGTCCATCATGTCCTGTTTTTGGGGGTCACCAAAATTAATGCCCCTTAGTTTCGGAGTTTTGTATGCAGTATGATGAAAAGGCTGTGACCGTCCGCAATAGTGGATACTTACCGCTCCTAGCTCATCGGATATCTTTTTGTTATAAGGTGTACAGAATTCTGATATCTGGTCCCCTGAAAGACATGCAGAGGATGTATCTTCTTTCAATAATACAGTACCTGGGAATATAGCTCCCATAACATATGTACCGCTGCCATCAGGTGTAAAGTTGTTTACCTTCGGAGCAATTATTTTATAAAATTCTATATATGCGTTTGTTATTTTATCTAGAAGCCAGTGTATATCATCAGAATGATCATAAATTTCATAAAAAATATCGTTTCCTAAAAGAGATGCTGCTATACTAAACGGACCCTGCATATCAGGAAGACTCAGCCGAATAAACCTTTTGCAGAGCGGATATTCTGATAACCTGTCGGCATAATAGTGATAAGTTTCTATGACTTTTCCCGGCACACCCGTATATGGATCATACAGCTTGTCCTCCCATTCACGGCGATATTCGGAAATACTTTCAACATGTTCTGCCCAAGGTGTTGACCCTTCCTTCAGTGTATACCGGCCACCGACTAGATTGTGCATAATAACAACACCATGATCGCTTCTAATCTGTAGAGGATAGTCATCTTTCATTATTACAGAATTTAAAACACTCCCGAATTCACCAGCCTGTACAAGCTCATTGTAAAGCATTTTTTCAGGATCGTTATAAGCTTCTGTATTCGGGAACAATTCATGATCCATATTGCAATATACAGACAATGGTGCTTTGCAACCTATTTTTCCGTTTATGGCATCCATATGACGCTGCAGTGCTTCAGTACAGTGCTGCTCATCAATATTTTCCTCAAGAAACTCCAGTAATCGGTCCACCTTTTCCAATCGTTGAGGCATCAATTCCACCATCCTATCTGGGTTAAACAGTGCTACAATAAGTGGTACATACCTTTTTCTGTTGATATCTATATTTTAAGTTTATATGAGTGTAATAAATATTGATTTCTTGCTTGAAATTTTCGAATTATTGCTGTTTACATAAACATTTTCGAAATGATCATATCATTCGATATTAGTATCACTTCGTTAACTTATATTGTTTATCCTGCTGATTAGTGCTATTATACTCGTAGAGTTTTCACATATTGAACTTTTTTCATAAAACAATTATTCAATGAGAATAGAGGTGCAAAAGCAATTGCTGGATAATTTGAATAATGTATATTTTGACGGAATCAGCTATCACTTTACAGGTATAGATCCGTATTTATATATTCCTGATACTCATGACGGATTTGAGATTCTACATATCGTAAGCGGATCAGGCCATATTTTGATCAACAATCGTCTTTATGAGATGCTGCCTAATAGTATTTTTTTTATTAATGGAGCTCGTTTTCACTATTCAAATCCTTTAGAACCAGATAAATATGTAAGAAATAAAATACATTTCAGTCAATCAGAAATTATCAATTTTCTTCAAAGTATCGAGCAAGCACAGTTGCTTGATCCGTTTTTTAAAAACGATTCAAGTAATATATGCATACGACTGACCGAAGAAACTAATTCTAAAATTGATCAAATCTTTTTTGAAATGGCACAGGAGTCAAAAGAAAAAAAAATTGGCTACCGGCTTATTATCGCCGGACTTCTTCTGAAGATTCTGTCACTGGCACTTCGCGATCAGGCGGATTCACATATAGAAGTGTCTCAGAGTCTGGACAAGGTCTCATCAAACGCAATGGCGGTTATTAAATATATAGAAAATAATCTGGCAGATTTCAATCTGGATAAAATGGCAGAGTCTCTTTATCTTAATAAATATTACCTATGCCATATGTTTAAAAAAGTGACTGGACTTACTATAAATAAATTTTTACTGAGGAAGAGGATAGAATCAGCAAAAATACTTCTCTCTTCTACAGATAAACCCATATCACAAATAGCAATGGAATTGGGGTTTGGAAGTTTCTCGCTGTTTAGCAGTAATTTCAGAATAGTCTGTGGATTAACTCCGAGAGAATACCGCAAAAAATATTGTTCTAATAATATGTTCTCCGAAGAAGCCTATTAAGTAATTCTCTGAAAAAAAAGCATTAAATCCCTCATTTTATTATAACTTATTATTACTAAGACTTGTGGAACAAGTGCCGTAAAGCAAAATTTTTATAGGCAAAAATATGAAAAATCCCATAAAGTACTCATTCCTTAATCACGATTTTTCTGTAATTTGTAGCCTAACAGATGCAATAGGACCAGAAAAGTAATATGAATAGTTCGCTTGTAAAATATTAATATTAATTATTCATCGAAATGATAAAAGTATAACGGGCAGGATATATCAAAATACAAAGGTTGCACTTACTTTGTCCATTCACCCTCTATTAACAATACCCTCACCGGAGAACCGTCTGCCCCTTTGATTTTTAAAGGCGAGAAGGAACATAGATATACTCCGTCTGCTACATCTCTCAAGCATAAGCCTTCTACAATTATAATTCCATTTGACAAAAAAAGTTTATGAACAGAATAATCCTGTATTTCATATCCATCTATAGAAAAATAGTCTATTCCTACTACTTCTACCTTTTTTTCGAGAAGATATTCTGCTGCGGATATATCCATATAAACATAGTCCTGATTAAAAGCACCATACTCAGGTAAATCGCTGTTTGAAGTCCTGAAGAACAGTGCATCCCCTTCATTTATAGGTAAGTCTTTTAAATCTTCCTCTGTTATGCACTCTGCAACACTTATGCTGAAAACTTTAACTAACCTTAAAAAATTTCCCGGATCCATTGATGAAACATCCTCGCCGCCTTTAATAAAGTGCAACGGGGCATCTATATGTGTGCCTGTATGTAGTCCCATAGATATTCCCGAAAGGTTAAAATCATTTCCGTCATCCATTGAGCAGCACTTAGTAATATGAACATCCGGATCTCCCGGCCATACAATCATATCTTCCGATATTTCTCTGGTAATGTCTATCACTTTTCCAATTTTCATACTACCACCTCCTGGTAAGAGCATTATTTCCCGTCGCACGGTCTGAATAATGTTCCTGCCGTTGACCTGAGCATTGTCCTCTGTCGCATGGTCTGAGTAATGTCTCCACTGCCCTGTCAGAGCACTGTATCCATCTTTTAGCTTGTGAACTGTCTATAGACGTTTGGCCTTAGAACTATTTCCAGATATAAAAATCATTCCAGTTCAAGCATTTCCTTCATAAAGTTAGGTAGATCAAAACATGATTTAAATATTTCTTCATTTATATATTTTGTGGTTTTTGCAAGCCTATCTGTAGCCGCATTGAGAGGATCATATTCCTGCGATGCAATTGTAAAGCTCCAGAGTCCACCAGGATAACTTGGAACTACAGCCTTGTACGTCCTGACTATATTAAAATGGTTGCATAAAAATCTATATGTCCTCTGCAATGTATCTTTATAAAAAAAAGGTGATTCACTCTGACATACCAGTATTCCGTCAGGTCTAAGACAGTTTTTAGCATCAATATAAAACTTTTCTGAAAACAGGTCTTCCGCAGGTCCAACAGGATCAGAAGAATCTATTATAATAACATCATACATTTCCTTTCTGTTCCTTACAAATTCAATGCCATCGTCAAAAATAAAATTAACACGTTCATCGTGGGGAGCATTTCCTGCAATGGACGGAATGTGTTTTATACACTCTTTCACTACAAACTCATCAATTTCTACCATGTCAATTTTTTGCGGGCATGAATATTTGGTTATTTCGCTTACAGCACCACAGTCTCCTCCTCCGATTACGAGTACATCCTTAGGTGACGGGTGAGTTACAAGAGGTACATGTGATATCATCTCATTATAAATGTATCCATCCATTTCATTTGTCTGCATAACGCCATCAAGAATAAGGCATCGTCCGAAATCATATGTATCAATTATGTCAATTTGTTGAAATTGAGATTTAACAGAAGAAATTACATCTTTTATTCTATAAGCAACCTTGAGATTATTTCTATCGTTTTCTACAAACCACATTTCCCCGTCAATATTTTTCAAATAGTCTAGATTAATCATTTTATCAGCTCCAGCTAATGTGCACGAAACCTATTCTCATCAAAAATAAAACATTGCCTCTTTAAATAATACACTAGATAAAAATTTATTGAGTGCACCATAATGCTTTTGCAGAGGTTTCCCACATCCAGCTGGATAAAACCCTCCTTGCTTATTGAAATATAATAACGTAGCATCTAATACTCAAGCGTAGCTTGAATATTATGCGCATCTGCCTGTTTGCTCAGCAAACTTCTGGCAAGCGCATTTTAAAAGCATTAATTACAGTGTTGCAGCTTTACGGAATTTACTTCCGAAAACCGCAACATTGTAATTATTATTTTACCGTGCTCCGCCACTTTGTGCAAGTTTATGGAATATATGGGCCGGCCTTTTCAGTTTCACTCAATAGCAGTGTAAAGTTTCAAAAATTTAACATAACGTTTATCCGGAGCATATTATATATCATGCGAATTAATAAATTTTATATAATCTTACTGCAATACAGTTTAGTTTGTTGTTTTACTAAAATATTTCCACTATTTTAGGTGGTATGGTTATTAACCGTAATTAGATGGAGTCTAATCTTTATCTCAAGTTATATCTACACGAAAGGAGGGCTCATATGGCAAACAGGCGTTGTTGCGCAGGATCATATAATAACGATTCAATTCTCTGGTTCATTATAGTATTTCTTCTTTTATTCTATAAAGGCAACAATCAATATGGCTGTTGTCCATATGGCTACTGCCCATACACCTGTGGTTATAAAGGGCAGTCATAGTTTCACAAATTATTTACGGTTTTTATCACAGGTTCAGCATCACAACTGCCTCAACATTACTAAAGGGAGCATCACTCCTTACTTTGAAGTAAATTTGCGAAGCTCCCTTTTACCTATGCAAATCCTTCTTACTTACGCAGTTCCTTTTTATTTATACTTATGCGAATGTTGTATGTTTCACCTTCCATTTTTCCAATGCTATTCCAATCCAGAAACTATAAATTCCGAGGGTTATTATACAAAGCAAAAGCCATTTTATCCATTGCCCGAACAATCCAACTGCTGTCCCGTTAAATTTCAATCTTCTTCCTTCAATAACCGTATGGTTTATCTTCCATCCATATATCTTGCACAAAGCCCATGGGTAGCAAATACCAAGTGTTATTAATGTGACTAAAAAGCCTAAAATGCTCCAACCAATAAGCTGGGCAAGCCCTCCGTCAAAATAAGAATTACCATTGGCTGAAAATTGAGACTGTTGAACATTCAGATTGGCATTAAAACTATTGTTTGAGCCCTCCATAATAATCCTCCTAACATATGTTTTTGTTTATTCTATCATCCATGGAAGTATTACGCAACATTGTTTTTTATATGGTGTGATATTTAAAACACAGTAAGTGCATAAAAACAAAATAAGTCCTCGGAATTAATGTTTCCGCAGACTTTGAAGGAAAAACCCGTAACTAGATTGGGGAATAATAGTTCTTGTGGTTATATTAAATAAAATGACAGGATTGTACAATAAGAAACTAAAAGTCTTTTAAGTCATAGTAAAATCTTGGATAGAATTGCATTAATAATTATACTATAATAGGACGGATCCGGATTCTTAATGATAATTGCATAAAGTCACATTCTAAGCCTTTGGGGTGGTTAAAGTGTATATAAATAATACTGTTAATATTGACGCAAAAATTAAACCCAAAGAAATATTTCTTTTTAAACTCAGACTGCTTTTAAATCGGACAGAATATGGATTTTCGACGGGCATGAGCATATTTGGACTCACATATTATATAGATTTATTCTTCAGAAATGACATTAGGTCTATTAATATCATCCAAGAAATTGCCTCTCATTTCCCTAGCTCTGTGATAGCCCCGGTGTTTCCAATAATAATTGGTTCAATAATTATAAATACATATTCTCAGACAAAGAAGGAGTTTAAGGATATTGAATATATGCACATTAATTATTTCTTCTCGAATTTCGGAATATCTTTTTCATGGAAGACAGAAGACAATATCCCCTGGAATAGCGTCACAAAGATTAAAGAAACCTCAAAATATTATTTTATTTACACATCTAAAAGCAATGCTTTATTAATACCAAAAAGGGGTTTTGAAAATAACGGCAGAATTATATTACTCAATTAATTCTTAAGAGAAAAGCTTCCCAGCAAAAAGCTTTCTTTAAAATCATAGAATAGTGCGCAGCAAACAGCTGGCAGGCTCATTTAAAAAGTATCACCTGCCACTGTTACTGCTTTCATTTTCTCTTCCGTTGCGGCCCTACGGGTTTTATTCCCGAAAGCCGCAACATGGTCCCTTAACTGTCATTGTCCTGCTTCCTTGAATACCTGCGTTGCCAGGACGGAATTCACTCCCGTTCTCAGCAACATAGCTCGTAACGTGGCACGGAATGTTGCACACAGCACGGCATTTAATATTCAAGTTCCAGCGAATTAATTTCCTTCATACTATTCAAATTATGGGCTTTAATAAGTTCTTTTGACAGAGTGTATAGGGTGTCATCTATATACAATATCCTTTCAACACTTCTATCCTCATTGTATCCCCAATCTCCTGACTTCAAATAGTCTTCATCAGAAAGATGAGTAATTCTTCCCTTCAGTTTAAATCCTTCTTCAGGATCAATGTTGTATACATATGCTCCCTGGAACGTAAACCTGCCGTAATCAAGCTCATTTTTTCTCCCGTCTCCTACTTCCATAAGAGTAACAGGAAACGCCATAAGATTTTTATTTTTGGAAAACAGCAGAGCCTTGTGATTCCTCAGCAATTCCGAATCAGTGCCTCTGTCTCCTATTATTTCCACAAACTTCTGTTTGGGATTGCTTACATCGCTGACATCAAAGAGAGCTATTTTCAAGCCCTGATAATAAGCTCCTCCTTTCACTTCCACCGTATCCTTGCCAAAACCGATTATATGATTATCATCATATGGGTGCAGATAATCACTGTAACCAGGTATTTTCAACGCGCCAAGTATTCTCGGGTTGGATGGTTTCTCCAGGTCTATTACAAACAGCGGGTCCACTACTCTGAAGGTTACCATATACGCCCTTTTCCCCATAAACCTTACTGAATATATTCTCTCCCCGGGTGCTATATCCTCGATTTTCCCCACTATTTTAAGGTATTTATCCAACACATACATATTATTGCTGGAAGTATAGCTGTCATTTTTCCATACTCCGTCTAGAGTTGTTGCAATGCGGAAATTCTCTTCATATTCATCCATGGAAAACTGGTTTAGTATCGTTCCCGGCACCTCACCTTTGCTTACGTAGGTTACAGAGTCGCCGCTGAGAGCAAATTTATAAATTACTGTCCTGAACTCATTTACCCGCGGCATAATCGTAATAATATCCTTCCTGGCAGAATCTTCAGTGTCCTGAATTTTTACATCCACATCAGGTACTGTCTTCGGAGGGCTATAACCGGTTAGCGCCACATACATATTCTCCTGGGAAACATATATGTTTTGCCCTGCTCCAAGATATGCGGAAACTTTGACAGGTTCTTCGGAAGAATCCACATTAAGAGCAGCAATTAACAAGTAACTGCATTCTGTCATGTCCGGGAAATAATATATCTTATCATAACCAATATCTATGAACTCATCCTTAAGAAGCGAGTCCCTATACACCGGCAGTATTCCTTTCCCTTTCTCAAGGACAAGATAGGGATCAATGCCCTTATTCACAACAATATAAAGGAATGAACCTGTCTTGCGTGACGAAATGTAACTGCCGTCCAGCTCTATTTCCCTTATCTTCTTAATATCAGCCTTGTCAGATATATCAAATACCATAGTCTTTACCAGACCGAACCCCATGTAATCAAGTCCGGGTTTTGCAAATAATGATTTCTTATTATATAAAATTTCTCTGTTAGTCGAAGTGCCTGTAACTATTAACTTATCTCCATGCAAATACAACTCCTGGGGAATGAAATTTTCCTCATAAAAAGAAATATTGCCGGCAATCTTCATTTTATACGCAGGATATGCTTTTATGATTATAACTCCCTGTCTGTTTACCTGGTAAATGTATTCCCCGTCAGTTTTCACTATGTCTGCTTCGTCTACACCCTGCACCTGTACATTAGTAGTCGAATAGTCATCTGCCCTGGTTTTGCCCACTGATGAGCTCCCTTCTGCAATGCTTTGATTATGTCCGGTGTCAGCAGCCTCCCACTCGGGAACCATTGCCACATTTTCCTCAACTTGAGCTTCATCTTTAAATTGCATTCCATTACCTAAAATCACATCAACAAATTCATCAATTTTCCTTTTTCCTGTCAGACGTATATCTTCCTTGTCCATCACCAATTCCCTCAGTCTGTCATAAGAACCGACTACCGGAAGATATCTAACCCGGGATGCAATTTCGTCCAGAATATCGGGATGCAGTTCCACATCAACAATATTCTCATTTTTGCTTATAATAATAAGATCACCATACACACGTATATACAATCCCAATGCTTTTACAAGCTGGTCTGCAGGTGCCATCAACCTCCCGCAGGACGCCCATACCGGTACAGGCAACTTTATACCTTTCCCTCCTGCATTCATTATGTCACTACCATATTTGAGACTTGCCGTTCTGTTACTCAATATAACAGACGCAGTCTGTGTCTTGCCATCCCAATCAACCTTTGCTCCCAGACTATCTGCCACAAACCTTACAGGTATAAAAACAATCCCGTCTTTTTGAAAAGGAACAACCTCCTTGTATAAAGTATCCACCTGTTTCTCTACATCTTTCACAAGTGCTTTAGGGCTCGACAGGCATAGTATGACTGCTTCTTTAAGCAGATCAATTTCTGTCCCTGCCGCTTCTGTTTTTTCTCTTTCTGTTTTACCCGCAAAAGAGCTCGCCCTGGTCGGCTGCCCACTTAATACTGTCAACAAAGCGCCTGAAGTTGCAATTGTCAGTGCAATTAAAATTAAAAACAGTTTTCTTGAAAACAGTTTCCCTGAGGTTCTCACCACACGTCCCTCCTCTTAACTTATTTCCAGATATATCAAAGTAACGTTATATAATGTTTGACATGAATTGAAGCCAAAAAGTTCCACAAACGAGTGACTTAAAGTATTTTTTATACCTTAAGTCACACGTGTACAATGCCAGGTCTGAATTCTTATATCCCTTCTTTTAAAAGTTGTTTGACGTGCTGTGAATAATGTAAATAAAAATAGAAAAAACCTTGCATTCACAATGATTGCAAGGTCTTTTAACAATTTGGTGAGCCATCGGCGACTCGAACTCCGGACACCTTGATTAAAAGTCTTTATCCCTTCACATATGCGTCGGAAGATACGGAAAATCAGGGCTTTTAGGACGCTAATAATGAATCTAAATCCTGGGATTTTCGTCGAAAGGTATTAATCGGCTTCCCTTTCATGAAAAAAGGATGTCCCAATGCTTCCGCAATTTGACTGCGACAAGAATTATGACGACTTTTATCATTTTATTCTCTCTACATATTAATTTTGTTTATCAACGAAACGGCCATGATTGGGTATTGATATTTCGTTAAAATCACGTAACAACATATCCAAGTACTCAGTCAATTTGTTACCTTTCATCGGCAAACCATGGCTTGGAATGGCTAGCTCAGGTTTTAATTCCTTGATACGTTCAACAGATTTCTTCGATGCATCCCAATCTGTAGTGAGATACGCAGGAGGTCCTTTTATTTGTTCATGTTGGGTTAAAACAGATGTAAATGATTCTTGCTTTATAGCCGTAAATGCGTCTCCAACAATAATCGTTTTGTCTCTTTCCCTGAAGAAGGAAACGTGACCTTCCGTATGACCTGGTGTGTGAACCTATTTCCATTCCGGCATACCTGGGACACTTCCATCCAAAGGCAATACAACCGCACGGTGTCCAAGATTTATACCCCTATGTGGGAATGCTGGAGACATTTTGACTACCAGACCCTCGTCAACAGTTGAATCACCTTGAGGATAATCTTTTTTTCCGGTAATATAAGGAAGTTCATATTCGTGAGCATAAACAGGGACATCCCATTGCTCAGCAAGTCTTATAACGGAGCCAACATGATCGAAATGTCCATGAGTTAAAATTATTGCTTACGGACGGCTGTTTTTCCCTAAGTGTTCATTAACAGACTTTAATATATACTCATATGAGTTTTCCAATCCAGCATCTACAAGAACCCATTGATTTGAATTACCGGCAACACAAGCATTTACGATGGTAAATTGCAAAAGTAAAATATCAGCGATTACTTGTTGTGATGATGCCGTTACTTTGGATAATCCTTTTAATAGGTTATATATCATAATAATCTCCAGTCTGTCTATTATTAATAGTTATGGCTTCAAAATAACTTTTATACAATTATCCTTTTTCTCGTCGAAGATTTCATATGCATATTCACCTTTCTCCAGTGAAAGCTTATGTGTTATGATATCTGTAGCATCAAATTTTCCTTGCCTTATCAGGTCTAATATTCTGTCAACATAGGAATGTACTGGACATTGTCCCATTTTCAAAGTAATATTCCTTGAAAAGAAATCACCTAAAGGGAACATATTATATCTTGCACCGTACACGCCAACTATGGATACAGTTCCGCCTTTTCTGACAGCCTGAGTGGCTATTTCAATAGCTGATTTTGACCCTCCTTGGAGTTTAAGTGCAGTTTCTATCATTTCAAATGTTGTCATTTTTCCATCCATTCCGACACAATCAATAACAACATCTGCTCCACCATGTGTTATTTCTTTTATATATTCTCCAGTGTTATCATGATGCTGGAAATTTACTACTTCTACGTTATTATACTTTCTTGCATGTTCTAAGCGATAATCTATATAATCTACGGCGATTATGCGTTTTGCACCGTAATAAGCAGCCCACTTCATCGCCAAAAGTCCAACGGGCCCGCAACCTAAAACTACAACGGTATCATCTTTTTTTACTCCACCATTTTCAACGCCCCAACAAGATGTAGGTAGTATATCCGTTAAGAAAAGAACCTGTTCATCTGCTAATTCTTCCGGAATAATCATTGGACCTACGTTAGCATAGGGAACTCTAAGATATTCTGCCTGCCCGCCATTATATCCGCCGTAAGTTTTGCTATATCCTAATATTCCTCCAACTTCTCCATTAGCATTTGAATTGTCACACTGGCTCCATAAACCATGTTGACAATACCAACAGTGTCCACAGGAAACAGGAAACGGGATAATAACCCTATCACCTTTTTTTACTTTATGAACATCTTTGCCTATTTCCTCAACAATATCCATAGTTTCGTGTCCCAGGATAAAACCTTTTGGCATATTGGGAATCATACCATGGATAAGATGCAAATCTGAGCCACATATTGCCGTTGATGTTACCTTAATTATAATGTCATCAGCATTTTTATCTCAGGGTCTCCAACTTCTTTTACCTTAACGTCTTTTATTCCTTCATAAACTATTGCTTTCATAGTATTCCTCCAAGTATCTTTATATATAATGTATGGTTTGTTGAATTAATTCTAATTTATTCAGCAGATATATCTTGTTCTCGGATTAAAACAATTTATATCATCAGTAAATCAATACCGTGTGAAATATTTCTAAGCCATAATTAAGTATTATTCTCCTTTTTGTGCAGATAATAATTCAGAATTACGCGTATCCAGGGAGGTAATATTATGGCAACGAGTACAAACTGAATCCATACTCATTTAGTCTTATTTCGTAAGGGAGGAATTATACATGAAAGGTTGGAACCCATTTGGTAAAGTCGATATGAAAACCGGAAGTTTTATAAAATCATCAGTATTAACAATGAATATGTTAGTAATAATAAACAAAGCAAGGATAGCACTAAGGTTGATAAAGCCAATAACGATTGATAAATGAATATTTTATATAAATATGCTAAAGCTAATAAAAATACATAATTCACTAAGGAGTTGGTAAATATGTTTAAACATGATAAGAACCTTCTACATGAAGTTAGAGTAGATGCACCAAACGCAAATTATGCAGCTATGATGCAAGAACAACTTGGTGGGCCTCAGGGCGAATTGAAAGCAGCATTACAGTATCTTTCTCAGAGTTTTCGTATAAAAGACCCCGAAATTAAGGATTTATTTCTTGACATTGCTGCTGAGGAATTAAGCCATATGGAAATGGTTGCTACTACAATAAATATGCTTAACGGCCATGTACCTGATGCAAAGAATGCAACAATTGGTAATATAGAAGCACACGTATTAACAGGACTCACCCCTATGTTAAGCAATTCATCAGGCTATTTATGGACTGCTGCCTATATAAATGAGACTGGTGACCTTGCAGCCGACATATTGTCCAATATCGCAGCAGAGCAGAGAGCAAAAGTTGTTTACGAATATCTCTATAGGCAAATCAACGATAAAGGCGTAAGGGATACAATCGACTTTTTACTAAACCGTGAAGAAGCCCATAATACTATGTTTAGAGAAGCGTTTAATAGAATTCAGGATACCGGTTCATTAAAAGAT
>Ga0134105_1001661_pt1 | contig 15015 bp, 17 predicted proteins | sample 16_3_2metaG_FD_94457 | JGI IMG/M metagenome (GOLD analysis project Ga0134105, IMG submission 94457) | Switchgrass degrading microbial communities from high solid loading bioreactors in New Hampshire, USA - 16_60_3.3_214_A3 metaG | ecosystem: Engineered > Bioreactor > Semi-continuous > Anaerobic... | reverse complement strand
GGCTTCATTGCTCCAGGGAAACCAGTTTACAGGATTATAGGCATGTTGGAGAAGGTAAGGGGATTTTTCATGGATTAGTCTATTGGCTTGTTTATTAGTTGACATGTGGGCATCACCTTCCTTTCATAATTTATAGTTTGTTGGCTTTTTATAGTAAAGTATTATTTTTATTTACCACCAAACTATTATTTGAAAGAAAGTAATTATATATTCAATTTGAAAATTTGCAAAACATTAATTATTCTTCAATTTTTAATAACTCATTCATTACCTTTGTTACTTTGGCATATCCAATTATCTTGTTGCCTTCCTGAATATTGATAACCTTTCCTTCCCACAAACAATGAGGATATGCTTCAGGCGTTATAAAAGTTATAGTACCAGTAACAGTTTCCCCAGGAAAACTCATCTTTGCTAAAATAATTGTGTGTGCCTGTAGACAGATAATCATCCTTTATTAAAAGAGCAGGTCTGTAGCAAGAAGTGCATGGTCTGCTTCTACTGCCAACTTTTGTTTTTAGAAAGGATATGACTGCTTCAATATCTGGTGTTCTCGTTGTTTCACTTGCCTTAAAATCAATTTGCTATTTTAATTGCTTATATAAACTTTCCAGTTGCTTTGTATCACTTGTTTCCCATCCATTCTTTAACATAGACTCTAATGTTATTTTTGAAGCTTCAACAACTGATGATTTTAAGCTACTGATAGAGCAGTAAGATGTGAACTGTAATGCTTCTCTGTGAATGAACTCCAATTCCATAATATCTTTATCAACTTTTTTCCCTTTTATAAGAAATGGACCATCCATAAATAGAAACTTTTGAGATATACCGACTTTTCCCTGAATGATCAGTAAAAGTGATTTTATCCACCAAGTTAATATTACAACAGGAAAGTCACTCCAGCCTTCTTCCGGAAAGAACCTATCATCTATTTTGAAATATATTTCTCCAGTTATTGATTTATATTTACTCATGTGAAAACTATCCTTGTTTATTTCAATACTGATTTTACAGTTCATTTATTCTCTCACCTCAAAGATGACATTTGTTTTTGCTTTTGATAAAAAGCTTCAATTCTAATTTATACCTGAATAAACTTGACTTAAGGAAGAACACACAAAAATATACCGAAAAAATGAATTTCAGTTTTGACATTATTGATGGTGCATTTAATTTCCCTTGCCTGTGTCTAAAGTATTTTACTATCCTATATTCTACATCATCATCTCTTAGAATTCAATGAATGTACTTATAAATTAAAAGGTCAAAAGTCCATCTGTGGTCAGAGAGGAGGCAATCATCACATAATAGCTTACCATCAACTGTAGCACCATTGCAAAGCTTTGTAATAGCTTTCTATCAGTTAACACTGCATATAGTTTGAACACTTGCCACAGTTAAACTAATCTGGCTCTAATGCAGTAATTATTTTTGTGAAATATGAAAGCATAATTACAATTAATATTAAACCATATATACAAAACCGGAAAAATATAATGTCATATGTTTTGCTTAGTATTAGTAAACTAAAATTTACAAGTTTTATTGAATTAAGAACGTATGTTTGATATAATTTTATGTTTATTATTATGGAGATAGGAGATAAGAAAATGATTAAAAGAATGCCAACCCATTGTGGGGATGATACTTGCCCTTCTTGTGTTATTGCAGGGGATTATATATTTCTTGCACATCATGCCGGTGGATTTGAGAAGAATGATATTGTATATCAGATGGAAGCATGCTTCAATAGCTTGAAAAACACTTTGCAGTCTGTTGGTGCATCTTTGGATGATATGGTTCAGATTCATTTGTACCTGAAGAATATTGAGGATTTCAGAAAGGCGAGAGATGTTTTTTATAAATATTTTAAAAATGGTTTTCCTGCAAGAATGTCAACAACGACGGATTTTGTTAACCCTTCTTGTTTGTGTATGCTGGATGGAATAGCATATAAGAAATCCTGAATACATTTACAAAAGATTGGCTTGGTTGAAGGGGGAGTATAATATATATTAAAGATTTACTTCAACCTAGTTATTACTCCTCACCATCAAATATATATCTATATAAGAATAAGAACCGAAACCGCCAATATTGTTTTGAAAGTTTACACCAGAGTTTTACATCTGGCTATGTTTTTTGCAATATGCTTTACTAAACAGATTGAATGTAATTATAAATTAGGTTCACTTTCTTTTGATGCAGTAACCTATTTTGTAAATGTATAGTGTTCCATGCCTAAATATTTAAAACCGAACTCACCTAATAATTGTTTCCAATCTATTTTCAAAAACTGCTTAAATTCTTTAGGCTCAAATAAGCTTGGAAATATTGAAAATAAAACGTAGGCTATTGGATGTTTTGGCCAATCCCATTCTATAATATATAATTTGCCCTTTGGTTTCAGAACTCTACCTATTTCAACCAGTATTAAATCTATTAGTTCTTGGGGCATTTCATGAAATGCAAGTGAAATAGTAACAAAATCAAAGCTGCAACTTGGAAAATCCAATTTAGTTGCATTATTTCTATAAAAGATGTATTGGTAATCTTATTTTTAATAGCCTTGTTTCTTGCTACTTTCAACATATCTCTTGATAAATCAATTCCGATTACTGTATTGTTGATATTCTTTTTACCTATAGCAATTGTACTGTTTCCAGTACCGCAGCAAACATCTAAAACTCTTACTTGCTCATCGGGTATTTGGTTTGCCAACCCTTTTCTTGGATTAGCTTTTTTATTAGGGAAAACAATTAAGTCCATTAAGCCATATATTTTAGATAATACTCTATATAATGTTCTCACTCTACTTTCATAACTTGCTATATATTTACACCTCACAAGGCTCTAAAATTTCTACAATAAAAATTGAAAAATCTTTATTCCTTTTTTGCCAATACATTAGCATTAATTTTGTTCCTTTGTTTTATTAGTACCAGTTTTAGGATATATTCGATCCCATAAGCAATTAGTAATATCAAGGGAATAATATCAGTTATATGCATACTGCATCTTCTTATGCAATATGAACATATGAACAATAATTCATGTATAAACAATACCTTATGTATCGGTAAAAATCAAGACATTAAATTTATCTGAGATATTGAGTATGTGATAAATAATGGACTTGTGGATATAAGTCTTAATGTATTGTCATTCATAAATTCTGATTAGGTGGCTAATGCTTATTTTATCATATGAAAGTGTGAATGTTTCAACCAGTTTTTCAGAAAGGTAGTATCAACAACATGATATATCCACTTTTTACCTTCTTTGACTTCATATTCAATTTCACAAATTTTACCTTCAACTTTACATACAAAATTTCTTATTTCTTTAATTGTACAATATGGGTACTCTTTAATGGCTCTGTCTTCCTTGATTGGGGGAGTAATTGCTCCGGTAAGGTCTATTAGTCCATCATATTTTTCTGCCAAAATTAAGGCTAAATGTCCCAAAATCCTATGACTGTCAGCATCATTGAAAAAAGCTGTTATAGCTATCTCATCCATTGGAGTAAAGCCAAAATAATTTTTAATTTTATTTATCTGATGTTCTTCAGTTTTTTCATATTCAGGGATACTAAAATTCATTCCAAATGGCAGCCCAATTCCATTATATGTGTAACCTAAAAAGCTTACGTTTTCAATCCAAAAGTTATAGCTACATGTTTCATAATTGCTCTTTTCAATATTACTGCTTATTTTTCTCAAGAAGGCAATAATTTCTTCTTTTTGTGCATCATCCAGTTTACCTTTTAACATGATGTTTACACTTGGGCCCACTTAGAAATACCCCTTTCACATAAAAATTCAAATTCCAAAATGAAGTATTTGGTAATTCTCATTTATAACCTTCTTTGCAAAAGACATTAATTTATTAAACTGTCCTATTACTTCATCCCTATCCAATTCAATGACTTCATATCCTCCTGAGCTGATATCTTCACCTTCTGTCCAGGAATAGCTTCCGGTAAGAATCAACACAGGTGGACTGTTTTTAAATAGGTCTGACCAAGCTTTAAGTATATTATAAAGTACTATTGCTCCTTCTTTATCAATCATAGTAATGCCGTAATAATTCAATCTATACTCTCTTTCAGTTGAATTTGCTGTTTGAGCCTGTGGAACCCATTTTAAAGAATCATATATGTATAGAATTATATCATCATGTATTTCAAGAACATCTTTATTTACTCTTATATCATTAAGATTAATTTTTTCTTTGCATTCTTCTTGAGTTAAGAGAACAAACTCATGGACTAAAGCCATTTATATCACCTTTATAAAAAACTTTTTATTTAATTCTATCATCATTTCCAAGGATATACAATTAAATGTTCTGTTCTAACAGGGCATAAGAGTTTTTCTAAACCCATACCTATAAACCTTCAGTGCGTATTTCGGATATATATGGGCTTTTTCTTAATTTAGTCGAATCTCACAGAAGTAATTAATAAAATCTTGTATATTTTTAACTTAGCTTTAGATTATGGATTTAATTTGCAAGAAGTATTTACAAGGGTGTATTTAAAAGAGTTTGATATGACTCCTGAAGCATATATATTGTTGAATTCTACTTCCTGTATCAGTCTATTCGGGTAATACTAAATTCTAATAATAAATAATTTTATTGAACACCAAATAAATATATGGTAAAATTATGTAAAATAATCTTAAAAGGAGTGTTTTGTTTGAAAGTAGTAATTTCTTTTAAATTAAGTATTGTGCAAAATCAAAGAGAGGATAGTGAACAATAGAGGAAGCAAAACTTAATTGAATGGGTTTTATTCCTCTATTGTTAGTAACGATAATAATGGAGGAATAGACGATGAGTATAATTAAAGAAAATAATATTTTGTACAACGAAAGATTCCCTCTTTCAAATAAATATGATCCAGATTGGATATTAGACAACTCTATGGGAATAAACGCTTTATGGCTTACAGAATGGCTATGTGAAGTTATCGAATTAAAACCTGGCATGAGAGTCCTTGACTTAGGTTGCGGAAGAGCCATAAGCAGTGTTTTTCTCGCAAAGGAATTTGGGGTTCAGGTATGGGCATATGATTTATGGATAAACGCTACAGATAATTGGAACAGAATAAAACAACAGGGACTTGAAAGTAAAATTTATCCCATACACGGTGATGCGAGAAACATGCCTTTTGCCGAAGGGTTCTTTGATGCAATTATCAGTGTTGACTCATATATTTATTTTGGCACAGATGATTTGTATTTAAATTACCTGCAGAGTTTTTTAGTTCCCGGAGGAACATTGGGCATTGCCTTGCCTGGGCTTATGAAAGATTTTGAGAATGGTGTTCCTGAGCATTTAAAGGACTTCTGGGGTCAGGACTGCTGGAGTTGGCATACAGTTGACTGGTGGAAAAAATTATGGGAAAGAACAGGCTTGGTCGACATTAAAGTTGCCGACATAATGCCGGAAGGCTGTATGATGTATGTTAAATGGAAGGAAGCCCAGGATGAGGTTGGAAAAAATCCTTGGCCGCAGGATACTGCCATTCTTAAAAAGGATGCAGGTGAATATGTAGGATTTGTTAGACTTGTAGCCACAAGAAAGTAAAACCTGTATATGAAAATTTAGTCTGAGTATCATAGAAGGACAATTGATTAAAATAATGAAAGACCTTGCAATGATATAAATGCAAGGTCTTTTTTGACTTTAGAACATTGTGAAAGACGCAAAATCCCAATTGTAAATATTTCATTTCTTTTATGCTGCTTTGGTATAATTTTTATATATGGATTTGAAATGGAGTGAGAAAATAATGGCTATAATTTTTATGAGATTTCCGGGGGAAAGTTTGAAAACGGCAAGACTATGAAATAAAGCCTGTAAATTAGACAGTACCGATAGGCTTTCTATGAAAATTAATTCAATCATAGAAAGCCTATTGTTTAGGGGCTTTCAAAGACCGAGAAAGCCTTGGATTATTGTGTATACCGAAAGAAGCAATATAGAGAGTTGTGGAGTCTTTATCAGATACATTCTTTCTAAATGTTGTAATAAATAGTATAATGATTACATGAATATGTATTTGTGTTCCTTTGTTTTACGGCTATTAGTTTACTACTGTTTTGAATGGGAGAGTATTTCTGAACTAAACAGTCGAACCGGACAGGAAAATATCGCGTTAAGCCCTAAAAATGAAAAAATTTTTTGAAGCGTATTGTAAAACTAGTTTCAATAATTTTGATTATATGTTGTCTATTTTTGGTTGTTACACCTTTTGTTGCGATGCCTGTTTTCCTTAACCGGCATGTTGACTACAAGGGCTATGCCACAGAAAATTATCCTTTACAGGACATATACTTTGCTTCAGATTATTCCCTTGAAGAGAAGCAGATGTATCTTGCAACACAAGATGGGCTAAAAGATGCCTTAATTGCAATGTCTGCATATTCATCTTTTGAGGATGTGGTAATAGATGTGATGGAGCAAAACCATATACCTCGTTTTATCGGAGCCATAGAAAAGCCTTTTGTGAAACTTTCACTAAAAATGTTGTTTGGTAGTAATAAAGTAAATGAGTTAAAGCCGGTAAAACAAATTAAAAATGCCGGAGAACGTCCTGTTTTGCTGGTTGCTTGCACTGGAGATGCCAGTGTGCCGGCAGTAAGTACCGCAAGGTTGAAAAAAGCAAATCCAAAGGCTCAAACATGGATTAGGGATTCATGAGAACTGTCTTTTTCTTTTCCATACAACCTCCTGTAAAAAGCATGAAACTTTTTTAATTTATACATAATTTGAACGTATTTGGTTTATACTGTGCCAAATCATTATATCATCATTTCCTATGTATTCCAAGCAAAATAAAAGAACGTAACGGATCAAACTCTAGAATATCAAAAAATACCTCGGAACTTTTCTCTTATAGTTCTCATACTCAGCACCGAACATAGATAATAAATGCTTTTCCTCTTGAAGTATCAGTCGGTGAAAGGTTATTAAGTTTATGACTAATACAAATAAGGTGAGAAGGTTAGAGTAGGTAAAAAATAGACCGATAAACATCAAGTAGAAGCCGATAAATGCAGGATTTCTACTATATTTGTAGATACCGTCGGTTACCAGCGTTGTTTTTGTGTTTTTATCTATACCCACTCTCCATGAATTTTTCATAAAAATTGCTGCCGAAGTAAATGTACAGACTCCTACAGCTGTTAAAAATATGCCTGTATATGTTGTATAGGTGTTGATAAATAAGTAATCAAGAAATGAGGACAATTTATTATGAAATATGATCTCGAATATCCAAGTCAGCAGCCACAGTGAACTTGATATGCCAACAGACATTTCTGTACAATAAATCGAAAAATCTTTTTTTCCTTTTGCCAATACATTAGCATTTACTTTTTCCCTTCGCTTCAAAAATACCAGTTTGAGAATGTAGGCTGCAGCAAAAGCAATCAGTAATACCAATGAAATAATGTCGGATATATCCATGTTAATCCCTCCGGCATATATGAATATATGAACAATATTTCATATTTATATTATACATTATAAACTGAAAGGAATCAAGATAAGCTTAGCGCAGGTTTGAGCCCGACCTTCTGTTATTATTGCTTTGGTAAGATACTTTCTAAAAAGAATGGTATAATGTTAAAAGGATAAACTGTTAAATATATTTATTTTACATGGTAAAGGGTGTTAACAATGCTTATTGAACATTCAAAGTTTTATGCTGTTAAAAACTTTATATATTCAGAAGGAAGGCTTTTAGAAAGAAAATTGTTTCAGTACTTTTTTGAGAATGGTTCAAAGGAAGCTTGTGTCAAATCATTAATAGCATATCAAAATGATGATGGGGGATTCGGCAATGGCATTGAACCGGATTTATTGACTCCAAGCAGTAGTGGGATTGGCATAGAAACAGCTTTATACATAATGGATATCCTGGATTACCCTGACAAAGAAATTTTATCCGGTATATCCAATTGGCTGATTAATAACATAAATGACCAGGGCTATATTCATCATCCGCCGGCAGATTTAAAAGATTATCCGTACCAACCATGGTGGGAAAACCCTGATAAGGATAGAGTTTTATCCATTGCAGGGTTATTGGAGAAACTCGGTGTCAATAGTGGATATGGTGAGGATAAAATACTTGATTATGCCATGCAAATCGAAATTCCTTCAAAAATTGAGTTTTACAGTTATCCGTTTTTTATTTATGCATTATATAATAAGAGTTTTCCAAAGGGACAAACTGTTATTGAGCAGTATTTGCAAGACTTTGAATTGTTTTTGGAACAGAATGCAAATCATTATCCGCTGTTTAGCAGATATTAGTATCATGCAATTCCTTTTATTTCCGAGGATATAGTTGACAAATGTGCAAAAGTATTTGTTGATAGTATTAAAGAATGCGGAAGCATTGTTAACCCTTATCCTCAACTGCCTAAATGGGATGCGCTTTTCACTTTGGATGGTCTAATGATTTTAAAGAAGTTTAGAAAATTTGATTAAAGTGAGGGCATGTGCGTAAAAACTCATAAAGAAAAAATTTAATATGAAGAAAAGCAAAAAACACTCTTAAAACTTGAGAGTGTTTTTTGCAAACTTTGATACTTATTGGTTCTGTGCAAATTGATTTTAGATGGTTGTCCAACCGCCGTCTACTGTTAACAACTGTCCTGTAGTGTAGCTTGAAGCATCTGAAGCAAAGTATATGAGAGCTCCGTCAAGTTCGCCGTCCCTACCTGGCCTTCCCATAGGGCATCTTGAATTTATATATTCCAGAAAATCCTTATTTGACAAGACATCTTCAGTCATTTCGCTTGGGAAGTATGCCGGACCAATTGCATTGACGGTGATATTGTATTTGGCCCATTCATTGGCAAGTGCCTTTGTAAGCATCTCAAGCCCGCCTTTTGTGGTACAATATGCAGTTATGGGCAGATCCTTCATTGCAACGGTGCTGTGTATGGAACCGATATTGATTATTTTACCGTATCTTTTTTCAATCATAATTTTTCCTACTTCCCGGGCAAAGTAATAAGCACCGTTTAGGTTGACACTCATCATGGTTTCCCACAACTCATCCGACTGTTCTTCGGCCGGTCCGGCCATGCCAATGCCTGCATTGTTTACCAGGATATCTATGGTGCCGAAATATTCCTTAACTTTGCTTACAGTGTTTTTTATTTCTTCCGATTTTGACACATCACATTTTAAAGCCAAACATTTTACACCCAACTTCTCTATATCTGCTTTTACCGCTTCTAACTTTTCAATTCGCCTTGCAACAATTGCTACATTAGCGCCCTGTCTTGCCAGTGCTTTTGCAAATTGGACACCTAATCCTGAAGATGCGCCGGTTACAATTGCTACTTTTCCTTTCAGATCAAACAAATCTGACATATTGCATCCTCTCCTTATTTATTGTGTCATATTATTAATACCCATCAAATGCTTTATAATAACAAAATTTCTAGCTATTTTATCCAATGGGAGGTATTATTTTGAGACGCTGTAACAGTATCAGCTTTATTTTTGCTTAAATTATTGCTGTTTATGCGTTTATCTTACAGTTTTGCCGAATTATGAGACGGTTAAATTTATGAGTGATGAAAATTGACAGGGGGTAGATACAGTAAAACGTATAGAAAAAGGGTATTTGATATTATATAATAATTTGGGAAAATATATCCGAGGGAGAATATGTTAAATATAGAAGGGATGATAAATATGGATTTTTTGGAGTTGGCAAAGAAGAGATATTCTGTTAGGAAGTATCAGTCTAAAAAGGTGGAAAAAGACAAGTTATTGAAAATTTTAGAAGCGGGCAGAGTTGCACCTACCGGCTGTAATAACCAGCCTTTCAAGCTAATAGTCGTACAGGAGGAAGAAGGGCTTGAAAAAATCAAAAAAGCGGCGAATATTTTTGGAGCACCTTTGGCTATTATTGTTTGCGGAGATCATAATGCAGTCTGGAAGAGGCCTTTTGACGGCAAAAATATTCTAGATATAGATGTCAGCATTGTTACTGATCATATGATGCTGCAGGCAACGGAATTGGGGTTGGGCAGCGTTTGGATATGCTATTTCAAGCCCGATGTTATTAAAGCTGAGTTTAATTTGCCGGATCATATAGAGCCTATAAATATTTTGGCAATAGGCTATGCCGATGGTGAGGCAGCATCACCCGACAGGCATGAAAAACTCCGCCGTCCTTTGAGCGAGCTTGTATCCTATGAAAGTTTGTAAAAAAGAAATTTTACTGTAAGTCACAGCTTTTCATATCTAAATATATTCTGAATGTTATACCGTACGATAAATATATGTAGATTTTATCTTGTGCACTATTGTTAACTAAAATATTTGAAATTAGTTGACAATAGTGTCTTGTTTTTATATACTTCGGAATAGAGCCTATTTTGGATAAAAAACGAAGGGGGAGAAAACATGGAAAGCAAATCAAAAACTTATTACTTGGCAAGTGTTGGAATAATGGCTGCAGTTATTTGTATTCTGGGGCCTTTATCTATTCCTATTGGTGTAGTGCCTATTTCCTTTACAAATCTGGCTATCTATTTTGCACTTTATACAATCGGTATGAAAAAGGGAACTATTAGCTACATAATATATATGCTTATCGGTTCTATGGGAGCGCCGGTATTTTCAAGCTTTACCGGTGGCCCTGCAAAGCTCGTCGGTCCGACCGGTGGATATCTTGTGGGATTTATATTTATGGCTCTGATTTCCGGATTTTTTATCGATACTTTTTTCGAAAAAAGATATTTATGCTTTGCAGGAATGGTATTAGGCACTGTGGTATGTTATATGTTTGGGACTGTTTGGCTGGCCTATCAAGCTAATATATCAATCAGTAAAGCACTATCTTTAGGCGTAATTCCGTTTATACCGGGAGATTTGGCTAAAATCGCAAGTGCAGCTATAGTAGGTCCTCAAATTCGCAAAAGTTTAATCAAGGCCAATTTGTATATGGCTTAAAGTATTAGTCTATTTTGTTTTTTACAAAAAAAGATAGGGGCATCATGCCCCTTTGATTTTTTATTTATAGTTGAAAAGGCAAAATAAAAGACTCCATAGGCATAATGCTGTTGGAGTCTTTAAGAATTAAAATTATTTTGAAACACTCTCATATGCCCATTCCAACCACTGGCACAACAATTCGAGATCGGATTTTTCTACTGTTGCACCGCACCAAATTCTTAAACCAGTTGGCGCTTCTTTGTAAGAGCCTATATCATACGCGACTTTTTCTTCTGCAAGCAGTTTTATCATGCTCTTAAGCTTGTCTTCGGGTAAATCAACGGTAAAACATACACTTGTATTTGAACGGTATTGTTTTTCTTTGGCCAGGAAATGTATCCAATTGTGTTTTGCAACAAAGTCTTCGAGTACGCTTAAGTTTTCTTCGCTTCTTGCAATCATGGCCTTAACTCCGCCTATGGACTCTGCCCATTTTAGAGCCTGGAGATAGTCTTCATTACAAAGCATGGACGGAGTATTGATAGTGGAACCTTCGAATATTGATTCATCGAGTTTGCCTTTCTTCTTTATTCTGAATATTTTTGGCAATGGCCATGGCGGATTATATGACTCTAATCTTTCAACAACCCTCGGTGATATTACAAGCATTCCGTGGGCAGCTTCACCGCCTAGAACTTTCTGCCAGGAGAAAGTCAGGGCATCAATTTTATCCCAGGGAATATCCATGGCAAATACAGCTGAAGTTGCGTCACATAGGGTTAATCCCTTTCTGTCGCTTGGAATCCAATCACCGTTAGGGATTTTTACACCGCTGGTAGTACCGTTCCAGGTAAATACCACATCGTGGTCAAAGTTTACCTGACTTAAGTCTGGCAATTCACCGTAATCGGCAGATAATATATTGACATTTTCCAGTTTGAGTTCATTTTTGATGTCGTTTGCCCAGCCTTTTCCGAAGGATTCAAAGACTAAAACATCCACCGGTCTCGGACCCAAAACATTCCACATAAGCATTTCGAAAGCACCGGTATCGGAAGCAGGTACTATACCGACTTTATAATCTTCAGGAATATTAAGTATTTCTTTTGTTTTTGCTATGGACAATGCCAGCTTTTCTTTTCCAAGGCTGCTTCTGTGGGACCTTCCTAAAGGTGCATCCTTCAGTTCATCGATGGTGTATCCGGGATGTTTTGCACATGGACCGGATGAGAAGCATGGATTTGAAGGTTTGTTTGCAGGTTTCATATTGTTCACTCCTTATATATTATTTTTAAGTTGATTTTTAACTTATGTATAAATAAAAAACCCTCGACCCTAAAACATTAAGGACGAGAGATTATACCCGTGGTGCCACCTAGATTAGTTAGAAAACCTAACTCACTCATTGCAATAACCGTTGCGGCGGTTTGGCTCATCGCCAACGTCTCAAGGGTGGAATATCAAGTGTACTTCGGTTGATTTGCACCATCCATCAACTCTCTTATACGGAAGTGTCCACTGTTTTCCCCATCATTGACTTAACCTTATTATTAAATAATATTTTAGTATATTTTATTATATTCTGCGATATATTTCAAGAGTATTCTTATATTTCAAGTATAATGTTTAAACTTAAGGTTTAATGTCAATAATCAATTCGGGTGATTCTATGTTTGGAAAAGATAAGAAAAAAAAGTCGGGTAACAATAACATTGATTCAGAAAGTAATAAATCAAAGCAAGATAAAGAATTGGGAAAATCACTGGATGATAATATAAATCTTGTTAAAAGTATTCTTTCAGACGATGAAACATTGGTTGTCAGGCGTTTTCAGAACAAGTTTCTGAAAGCTGCAAAGTGCTGCATTATTTATTTTGATGGTATGGTTAATCAGTTAATCATAAATGAAAGTATTATCAAGCCTGTACTTGACAGCAATTTGACTCAGGATATATCTGCCAATAATTTACTGGAAGAATTGCAGTTCAAGGTTTTGGTTAACAATTATCTTGTTTCCAGCAGGAATGTTGACAGCATTGTAGATGCTATTATTTGCGGCGATGTGGTATTTTTTCTCGATGGATATGATGAAGCGTTGGTTATAAGGGCAAACGATTGGGAAAAAAGAGCTATAACAGAACCCGAATCGGAAAGATTGATGCGTGGACCGAGAGAAGGTTTCACAGAGTCTCTCGAGACTAATCTGGTTTTGCTTAGAAGAAGGATAAAATGTCCTCTATTTAAGACAGAATTTAGAGTAATCGGCCAGAGGACTCGTACTAAAGTCTGCGTATGTTATATAAGTGACATTGTGTCATTAAATATTTTAAATGAACTCAGGAGACGTTTGGATGATATAAATATAGACGGCATAATAGATTCCGGGTATATCCAGGAATTAATACGGGATGAACCCTTTTCACCTTTTTGTACGGTAGGCTACAGTGAAAGGCCGGATGTTGTTGCTGCAAAACTGTTAGAAGGAAGGATAGCAATTATTGTTGACGGAAGTCCGGCCGTTTTAACCGTTCCTTATATTATAGTTGAAAATGCTCAGGCAAACGAAGACTATTACAATAACTATATTCTGGCTTCCTTTAACAGATTTATTCGTACAACTGCAACCATTTCGGCAGTGACTATACCGGCTGTTTATATGGCTATAGTTACATATCATCAGGAAATGCTGCCCACTCCGGTATTGTTGAGTTTGTCGGCGTCAAGGCAGGGGGTTCCTTTTCCTACGGCATTGTCCTTTTTCATTATGCTTTTGATATTTGACATTCTCAGGGAGGCTGGAGCAAGAATGCCTTTGTCCATCGGACAGGCAATTAATATTGTCGGTGCCTTGGTATTGGGTGAGGCAGCGATAAATGCAAAACTTGTAAGTGCGCCCGTAATAGTTATTACAGCTGTGTCAGGCATATTAACCCTGTTGAATGCAAGAATGTTGACTGCCATAATATTTACACGTTTTTTTCTGCTGTTTATGGCTTCGATATTGGGGATCTATGGAGTTATATTCGGATTTTTGATTATAGTTCTTCACCTTTCAAGTATGCGGTCCTTTGGGGTTCCGTATTTGCTGAGCATAACCAGAATAACCGACCATGACGGGCAGGATTCCTGGATTCGAGCACCATGGTGGACTATGACTTTGCGGCCTAAAATTATTGCCGCAAGAAATCTGGTTAGGCAAACAGTAGGAAAGAACAGGAGAAGATAGTATGGTAAAAAAAATAAGAACGGTAATGCTTCTTTTACTTATTTCTTTATCCATGTTATTTCTATCGGGCTGCTGGAACTATCGTGAAATTGATGAAATAGCCATAGTTGCAGGAGTTGCTGTTGATAAAGGAATAAATAAAAATTACTTAGTTACTATGGAAATTGTCGAATTGAGAGGAGGCACTGAAACCCAACTGCTGACCAAGATTATTTCATTAGAAGGAAATTCGATGTTTGAGGCTATAAGGAGTATAATCTCGTACATAGGAAAAAAAGCTTACTGGAGTCATGCAAAAGTTGTTATTGTCAGTCAGGACATTGCAAAAGAAGGTTTGGTGAAGATTATAGACTGGTTTAGCCGCGATACTGAAGCCAGAGAAAATATTTACTTGCTGGTATCTAAGCATGAGACAGCAAAAGAAATATTTGAGGGAAAGCCGGTAACAAGTGAAGTATTATCCTTTCAATTGGAAAAAATGCTTCATAACCAGAGAAATTTAGGGAAAGCTCCTGCTGAAGATATCAGACAATTTATAAATGTACTTTCGACAGAAGGAGGTAATCCTGTAGCACCTGTAATAAGTATTAAAGATATAAATGGCCAAAAGAGGGTTGAAATTATTGGAACTGCTGTTTTTAGGTCAGACAGGCTTGTGGGATTTTTAGATGAGCTCGATACACAGACAATGCTCTTTATACAAAATGAAGTAAAAGGAGGCGTAATTTACAGTGAAGAAAAAGTAGCGGGCAGTTATGTTACACTGGAAATATTTAAAAGCAAAACAAAACTGAAACCTATCATAGACG
>Ga0134105_1001647_pt1 | contig 15181 bp, 19 predicted proteins | sample 16_3_2metaG_FD_94457 | JGI IMG/M metagenome (GOLD analysis project Ga0134105, IMG submission 94457) | Switchgrass degrading microbial communities from high solid loading bioreactors in New Hampshire, USA - 16_60_3.3_214_A3 metaG | ecosystem: Engineered > Bioreactor > Semi-continuous > Anaerobic... | reverse complement strand
TATCTGATATGACTATTTTATAGATATGAACTTCCAGTGTTCTGATATGGTTATTTACAGATACTTGTAAAAATCGTAAAATCTTATTGACCGAAAACTGTCAATTATATTTTACCATTCACAAAGATTCGGCATCAGTTTCAAATACAAATAATTTGTTATTCGTATTTATCACCCCTTTAATCCTTTTCGAAGTATGTTTATTGCCTTTTCTGTATGGAAAAACATCTGATACCCAAAAGCTATAGGCAGTTTTCCAGATAAAAATCCTTTCACATTTTTCACCATTGATCCTTCAATAATATCATATTTGCACATTCTCCGGCCTAATCTATTATGTCTTACAAAACATCTCCATGAAGCAGTATGGAGAACTAAAACTTAATTTTTTTCATATCATTAAGCTCTGAAACCGGAACTTTAATGCTTCACTACCATCATCATATCGACTTGCGCATTCATGTTAATGTTTATTGTAAAATTGATTTTTACCAATGATAGTTGAAACAATTAAAGATTCCCAATCTTCTTTTTTCATAATCATATTTTATTTTCAACTAAATTTTAAAGAATCTGTTTATTGTTTACATTTTATTGCTATTTACAATCACTTCAAATATAATATATTGAACATATCAACTTTTGCCTTCAGGAAATAATCTAATTTTTTAATCATTACTCATTTTACGGATTTCAACTCTATTTTCTCCCCCAAATGCCCTAATTTCTCTACAAGTGTTTCTGCTATACCGTTTGGTATATTAGTCATAAGTACAAAAGGTAAATTTTTTGAACCAAATAATAAATCTTTTATTGATAACTCAAGGCCCAAAACATTTTTTAGTTTAATCAATTCTTTTGGATCCTCTACTGGTTTTGCCAATTCAATATTTTTTAGTTCAAATAGACTATTATCATCATCAATTTCTTTACCTAAATGAAAATCTCTAAATTCCTGAGCTGTTTTTTTACCTCATCCGAAAAATTTGGAGAATTAATTACAAAATCATATAAATCCAAATACTCCTTTTTTTTAACACCATCAACGCCGTTTATAATCCTATTTAGCATAAACAAAGTGTGTACTGTAGGACTTCTTTTTATAGACTCAACTAGCTTGCTGTAATATTGATTTTCATCAAACTTCTCAAAAAATGAACCAAAGGACCTGGACTTCCAAAGTCAACATCCGGATTTGATTCTATCAATTTAATTATTGGTTCTACAGCTTCAGATGAGTTTTCTAACTTTATCAATTCATCAGTAATATCATAAGCAATGCTTATAAAATCATCATTATAAACATTTTCATATAATCTATCAATCATCATTTTAACAATATTATCCATTTCACACCTCCAATTCTCACATAAAAATTACTGTTAATTTTATTTGTGTTACAAGCATCAAACACCTCTAAATGTAACATACAGACAGTCATTTATCTCATATCTAATCACGTATCCAGAATCATAATCATCAAAAATCAATTTTGTTCCACAACGTAAGCACCACCTATCTGTAGTGGCTTTTATTAAATAATCCTCTGCAGCCTTATTTACATTTTCCATTTCTTCACTTCTGTCTACATTAGATTTTTGTCCATTTGTATTAATATCCATATAATATCGCCTTCATGAATTTATTTGACCTTATATGAAAGTACTCATTCCGTTTCTGCTTCCATTGCTCCTGATATTGCACCTTATGTAAATGAGCCGGCATATTCTCTCCTGCTTTTATTGAACTTTTGTCTTCCATAAAGTCTTATACAGCTGTTATTGCAGTGTTTATCAATTCCTCCAATTAAAACGGTTTTTGACAATTAAAAAGGTTCTTTAAATAAGACAATTTTAAAATTCGAAATTCTGTAATTTCAGTATAAACATTTGATTTTTTAACTAAGAATAGAATAAGTATTTTCATCTAGTTCCGGAAGATATGTGGTTACTAAATTCCAATCGCAGTTTTTACAAAAACAGCAATGAACTCTATCTACTCGGCGATATTCAATCTCTCCACCGCATTTCTCGCACTTATCAAAATCCTCCAATAGTATCACTCCTATATTAATACTTACTGACACAAACTATCTAAAAAACCTTAAATATTAAACATTTCCTAAAGTTCAGGCTTCTACCTAACCTTCTCCTTCAACCCGGAAACAGGCGCAGTACAGTAGATTTAATTTGTGAATATGCAAAAAACAAATGTTTAAGGATTGAATTAAAATTCTTTGTATAAAAAACTATATGTTTCAATTAACCTAATTTCAGCACCATTCCAACTCTCCAGTAACGAATCAGATTCACATAATCTTTGTTATTTAATATTAGTTATAATATCCACATACTAGAATATCAAGTTATTTTTGTATTTTAATTATTACATATTTACCTGTAAAATGCAATAAAAAAGCTGTTCTATTTATCTATAGAACAGCTTAAGACACACTATTAAAATTTTACCTTGGTTCTACTAAAAACTTAATTGCTGTCCTTTCTTCACCGTCGATATTAATAGATGAAAAAGCTGGAACAGTTACGATGTCAATTCCATTCGGAGCTACAAATCCTCTTGTAATTGCAATAGCTTTTATAGCTTGATTCACTGCTGCGGCTCCCACTGCCTGAAGCTCTGCTGTTGATTTGCCTCTCAGAATAGCTGCTAAGGCTCCTGCGACCATTTTCGGCTGAGATTGAGCTGATACCTTTAATACTTCCATACACTTTTCCTCCTCAATAAATTAAAAATATATAATTTAAAATTATTAATATCTATCTTTATATATATAAATATTTTTCTGTCTCTCTTTAACAATTCCTTCTATGTTTATTCTATAACATAATGGTACATCCCACAATATCACAAAATTAATATTTTATATCATAAAGTTCACATTTATTTCTTGCAACATAAATTAATATTTTTTGTAGTCAATGGCATAGCTGCAATAAAAACTGTTGTTGTAACATTCCAACCTAAACTTATGTTTCCTCGTTTATACTGCTTAAAAAAACAAAGAAATTTATCACATTACTTTCTTAATAACAACATGCGAATGATTGAGGAAGCAATAATTGAAACCAGCATCACACCAGCCATAAAAAACGAATAAAACAAATATGCCGTTACCTCAACGTCTCTTGTAAGATTTCCTAAATAGAAGATTGTAAACACCGTTAAAAAACACAAAAGGAAATTAAGAATTATACAATAAACAAAATGATTTATCTTCGTAAAAAAAATACTGCAAACTATACCGCCTACTACTGTTATTAACGGTATAAAAATATAATATACCAAAATAATCAGCAATAGTGTCCACTCAAATCTTCGCTTAGAAATTAATGCTGAAGCTATTGAGAAAAGACTTATTAAAACATAACTCGCTGCTATAATAATTGAATATATTTTTGTTTTTTTATCCATAACTTTGACCCTAAGCCTCATTTTTTAATTTAAATACATATAATTCTATTCTGCATTAGCAGTTTATTATCGTCATACACTGCCATTGCTTTCAAACTATCAATTGCTTCTTTAATCTCAATTATTATACATTGTAAAACAAAAAATGTAAATAATATTTATAAATTACTGATATTATGATATATTATTGAGACTTGAGTGTCAATATTTAACATCATAGCATTCACATTTATTACTGTCGGTATAAACCTTTATCTCCTCATAGTTATACCTTTCTTTCAAATACTTTATATTTGACTTCTTTTGGCCAATAATGACCGAAACGTCTTTCTTATCGGCAAGTATAGCCAATGTTTTCTTTCCGGTCAATTTATTTTTTACTATTATTTCTTCTATATCCTTCAGGGCTCGTCTTGATTCAACAAGCTGCCTTATTGCAGGATGAAAAGGTCCGGCTACTACATCTCCTCCATCACAAATATTGTCAGTAGGCTGTAATCCAACCCGTATTACATTTATATGATTGCTCTCATATATCTCCATAAGCACTGCACATAAGTCAACAGCTTCCTCAAGACTTAAAGGTTTATACTGGCCTGTATTGTACAGACGTTCCAGATAAGTTCCCTTTACAACAAGAGTGGGATAAATCCTTACGATGTCCGGTGCCAATTCAACAACTTTCTTTGCAGTATCAACTGCCTTTTCAAAACTATCCCCCGGAAGACCTATCATAGTTTGAATTCCAAGACTAAACCCTTTATCTTTTATCTTTTTTGACGATGTCAGTACATCCTCAATACTATGTCCCCTATTGCTTTTTTCAAGCACTTCCCTGTCAAGACTTTGAACTCCCAATTCGATAACGGATACATTATATTTTTTCAAATAAGTCAGGATATCATCATCAATATAATCAGGCCTTGTCGATAACCTTATACTTCCGACAGGGCCGTTTTGAATATACTCATTGGCTATCTCAAGATACCTAATCTGTTCTTCCCTATCGATACCGGTAAAACTTCCGCCGAAGAAAGCTATTTCAATTAAAGAACCCCTGGAAATTGTATTTAGATGTGACTCAATGACTGCACGCACTGAACTTTCTGAAACCTCATCCATTTGTCCGCTTATTTTTTTCTGATTGCAAAATATACAGTCAAAGGGACATCCTTTATGCGGTATAAAAATCGGTATAATTACATGTTTCAAAATTTTTAATCCCCCTCAGCGCTAAAGTGCATAATTTTCTGTCACATCACTTGTTTTTTTCCAAAAAGTTCTTTGCAGCCATCTGTTCTGCTTCTTTCTTTGTACGGCCCTCACCTATTCCAATGACCTTATCGTCAAGTTTTACTTGTGAGACAAATATCTTATTGTGGTCAGGTCCCTTTTCTTCAATTATTTCATAACTGACTTTCTGATCGTTGTGTTTCTGTATCATTTCCTGAAGCTGCGTCTTGTAATCCATAAATATCTCGCCATTAATGGAATCAACAATAAATTTTTTCATTTGCCTGAGCACAAATTCCCTGGCACACTCAAGCCCTCCATCAATATAAATTGCTCCAATTAACGCTTCCATTGCATCGGAAAGTATGGATGTTCTTGTCCTTCCACCCGTTAGTTCTTCTCCTTTGCCCAATAAAAGATACTTACCTATGTTTAAATTCAGGGCACAATGTTCCAATGACGCTTCACACACCACATTAGCCCGAAATTTTGTCATTTCACCTTCCGATAAATGTCCGTAATTCCTATAGATATTCTCACTTACAATAACGCTTAATACCGAGTCCCCAAGGAATTCCAAACGCTCGTTGCTAATAAGTTTCTCATTTTTATACTCATTGGCATAGGAACTGTGTGTAAGCGCCAAAATAAGATTATTCTTGTCTTTAAACTTATATTGAATTCTGTTTTCCAATTCCTCAATACTCTTTAACAACTCATCACGGCTTAGCATAGCAACTCCATTCTTCCACACACTATACTATATATTTTATAAATCATCTATATTTTTCTCGAAAAATCTTTTAAATATAATAAATTAAACTATAGAAAAAAACTAAGGACATGGATCAACATAAATAATTCGGCTAAAATAGCTGTTTATAAAATATATACTATGGTGTACGGATATTAATATTAAATACAGTTCAAGGGAACGGATAATATCCGTTCCCTTGAATTATACCGCTGCTAATGATTAAAATCAACCTTGATATTTCTTTAAAACAATAGTCGCATTATGACCGCCAAATCCGAAAGAATTTGATAAAGCATAATTAATATCGGCATTTCTTCCTTTATTGGGTACATAGTCCAAATCACATTCAGGATCCGGTGTTTTATAGTTTATTGTCGGAGGTAAAAATCCGTCTTTTATCGAAAGGGCAGTTATTATAGCTTCAACGGCACCTGCTGCACCAAGAAGGTGTCCTGTCATTGACTTAGTTGAGCTTACAGCAAGCTTCTTTGCATGTTCTCCAAACACTGTCTTAATAGCCGCTGTTTCAAACTTGTCATTATACTCGGTTGAAGTACCATGAGCATTAATATATTGTATGTCTTCAGGTCTTATTCCTGCATCATTGATTGCCATCTTCATACATCTTGCTCCCCCTTCACCTTCCGGAGCAGGAGCAGTCATATGATATGCGTCATTGGTACATCCGTATCCTACTATTTCTGCTATTATGTTCGCACCTCTGGCCTTTGCATGCTCCAATTCTTCTAAAACAAGGATACCGGAACCCTCTCCCATTACAAATCCATTCCTATCGGCATCAAAAGGTCTGCATGCACAAGAAGGATCTTCATTGGTAGACATGGCTTTCATTGAGCAAAAACCAGCAAAGGATGCCGGTGTAATACTCGCCTCAGCTCCTCCGGTAATCATAATATCAGCATCGCCTCGCTGTATTACTTTAAAAGCATCTCCAATTGCATTTGTTGATGTAGCGCAGGCTGTTACCACGCACTCATTGAATCCCTTAGCTCCAAATTGCATAGCTAAAAGTCCTGATGCCATGTTGGCAATCATCATCGGTATAAAGAATGGACTTACTCTTCCCGGACCTTTTTCCAGAAAAACTCTAAACTGTTCTTCAAAAGTCTCAATTCCTCCAATACCCGAACCTACAATAACCCCAAATCTATATTTGTCTATCTTTTCAAGATCAAGGCCTGATGCATCAACAGCCATCTTTGCAGCAGATATGGCATATTGAGAATACTTATCCATCCTCTTTGCTTCTTTTTTGTCAATAAACTGGGTAGCATCAAATTCTTTAATTTCGGCTGCAACTTTACAATTCATATTTGAAACATCTATTTTTGTAACTGAACTTATGCCATTTTTTCCTTCTCTTATCGAATTCCAAAAGTTGTCAACACCTATTCCCAACGAAGAAACTACACCCATTCCTGTAATAACTACGCGTCTTTTCATACTTAAACCTCCTGTTTTTGTATATGAAAATATATGTCAAAGCATTATGCAATTGTTCTTCATGGATTTTTTAAGATTTCCTAAATTTTGAGACTTTTCATTTTGTCAAAAAGAATTCACTGAGAGACTTAGTAGTTATAAAAAAGTCCCTATCAAGGGACTTTTTTTATGAATTATTCTTAATGTACTCAACAACATCTCCAACTGTTGTAATTTTCTCCGCTTCGCTATCGGGGATCTCAAGATCAAACGCTTCTTCGAGCGCCATTATCAACTCAACTATATCAAGTGAGTCTGCACCTAAATCATCTATGAAGGAAGATTCCATCGTAATTTCATCTTCTTCAACACCTAATTGGTCAACAATAATCTTTTTTATTTTTTCGAACATTATCGTTCACCTCCTTCCGCAGGGGGTTTTGGTAAATATAGTTACTAAATGTAAAACTATATTGAATAACCACATTGTGCTACACTAAAATATTATTACATAACTAGACCGCCGTCAATATGTATTACTTGCCCTGTTATATAATTTGCTTCTTCCGAAGCAAGAAAACCAACAACATTTGCCACATCTTCAGGCGTCCCAAACCTTTTTTGCGGAATGTTATTTAAATAATTTTCTTTCACATTCTCGGGCAATACATCGGTCATCTCAGTTTCAATAAATCCCGGTGCTATTGCATTGCAATTGATCCCCCTTGATGCAAGTTCTTTGGCTATGGATTTTGTAAGACCAATTAATCCAGCTTTTGAAGCTGCATAATTTGTCTGACTTGGATTTCCTATTACTCCTACTACAGAAGTAATGTTTATAATCTTACCGCTTTTTTGTTTCATCATTATTTTCGAAGCAGCTTTTGTACATAGAAATGCACCTTTCAGATTTACCTCCAAAACTTCATCCCAATCACTCTCAGTCATTCTCATCATAAGCTTATCTCTTGTTATTCCTGCATTATTAACAAGAATATCCACGCTTCCGAAGGTATTCACAGCGGTATTAATCATAGCTTCAACATCTTCAATTTTTCTTACATCAGCTACAGTGGCAACAACATTTACTCCCGCTGCTTTTAATTCCTCCTCGGTCTTCTTCAGGGCTTCGGAAGGCGAACTGCCGTTTATTACTACATTTGCACCCATTTGTCCGAGTTTTAATGCAATTGCTCTTCCTATTCCTCTGCTTGAACCTGTTATAATTGCAGTTTTCCCCTTTAATTGCATGATATTCACTCCCTATATCTCCCAGTCATCTTCAGCGCATCAAATACCTACTAATAAATTTAACACCACTATATACAATATAAATTTATTTTAGCGATTAGCAATACATAAAACAATCTGCTGCTCTATACTAATATATTAGTATCCAAGCTCTTTAAAAGTATTGCTCAAGGATTCAAGATCCTCAACGTTTAAGGTTTTTACATCTTTATTAATTTTTTTGACAAATCCTATCAAAGTCTTTCCGGGTCCAATCTCTACAAAAGTATCCACGCCGTCATCAATCATTTTCCTTATCGATTCCTCAAAAAGTACCGAACTGCTAACCTGCCTGATAAGTAAGTCCTTAACTTTATTCTTATCTAAAATATATTCAGCAGTTACGTTTGTTACTACAGGAATATTCATATCTTTTAACTCAATTTTTTCAAGTTCTGCAGCCAGTTTTTCACCGGCAGGTTTCAGTAAACTGCAGTGAAAAGGTGCACTTACAGGAAGCAGCATAGCTCTTTTAGCACCTGCTTCTTTTGCAATTTCCATTGCTTTTTCCACAGCTTTCACTTCTCCAGCCACAACAACCTGACCGGGACAATTGAAATTTGCCGGTTCAACTATTCCGAAATCTCTCGCTTTGTTACAGCATTCGATAACTTTTTCATTGTCCAGCCCAATAATAGCCGCCATTGCTCCTACACCTACAGGAACAGCTTCCTGCATAAACTTTCCTCTTTTTCTCACAAGGGCTACCGCATCACTAAAAGCCATTGTACCGGCTGCCACATGGGCTGAATATTCCCCAAGACTCAGACCTGCAACAACATCCGGTTTAATTCCCTTTTCCAAAAGCGGCTGAAGACATGCAATGCTTGTCGTTACTATGCAAGGTTGAGTATTTTCGGTTATTTTTAAAGTTTCATCATCGCCTTCAAAAATCATTTTCTTTATATCAAAACCCAAAACTTCCGATGCTTCATTAAAGATGGAGTCAGAAGACTTATACTCTTCTGCTATTTGCTTACCCATTCCTACGTACTGCGCACCTTGACCGGAAAATAAAAATGCCAGTTTTCCCATAATGTTACCTCCATGCCATTAATAATTATTTACTCCATTTAACCACAGCAGCTCCCCAAGTCAGTCCCCCGCCAAAGCCTACAAAGACTAAGTTATCTCCTTTGGCTATTTTACCTTCACGATAGGTTTCATTGAGAGCTACAGGAATTGACGCTGAAGATATATTTCCATATTTATGGAGATTAGAAAATACTTTTTCGTTTTCAACACCCAATCTTTTTGTTGCACTTTCCAGAATTCTAATATTGGCCTGGTGCGGTACTATCAGCTTAATATCGTCCAAGCTCATGCCAATTTCCTCTAAAACTTGCCTTGTGCACTGTTCCATTATCTTTACTGCAAACTTAAATACTTCACTGCCGTCCATCCACAAAACTCTTTTATTTTCATTAGGCCTTTTGGCAATATCCTCTTCGGTTATAAAACAGCAGGGAATTGTCAAATTGTGACCTAAGTCTCCCGCAGCACCAAGATATGTATTAAGAACACCATATCCTTCTTCAACCGGGCCCAATACTGCCGCACCTGCACCGTCACCAAAGAGAACACAGGTGTTTCTGTCCTTCCAGTCCATAACTTTTGACAAACCTTCACATCCAATTACCAAAACATATTTATAAACACCCGTCTTAATAAACTGTCCTGCAACTGTCATGCTGTATATAAAGCCGGAACACGCAGCATTAAGGTCAAAAGCTGCAGCTTTCTTAGCTCCAATTCCCTTCTGAATCAAGCATGACATTGAAGGCGAAAGGTAATCGGGAGTCTCTGTTGCTACAATAATTAAATCCAAATCTTCAGCAGTCAGGCCGGCATCTTCCAATGCCATCTTGGCTGCTTTTATCCCCAGTTCATGAGTAGGTTGTTCTTTTTCCAGTATTCTTCTCTCTGAAATACCGGTCCTTTTTGTAATCCACTCATCAGTGGTATCTACCAACTTCTCCCAATCATGATTTGTAAAAACCTTTTCGGGCAAACAACTTCCAACCCCTAAAATTCCATAATTATTCCTATTCTGCAATATCCTCCACCTCCGTATTGGAAAATTCCTTGGAAATTGTATCAATTATTTTAGTTTTTGCCATAATTTGTGCTTTCAAAACTACATTCTTTATGGTTTTCTCATTGGAATTGCCATGACTCTTTAATACAAGGCCATTTACCCCCAGTATCAGTGCTCCACCCTGTTCATCTGCATCGAGTAGTTTTTTAATTATTTTCATATCGTTTTTAAGAATCAATGCCGCCAATTTTGTCTTCAAGTTCTTAAAAAATACGTCTTTCAGCAAGCCTATCATGAAATATCCGGCGCCTTCGATGGTTTTTAACGCCACATTTCCCACAAAGCCATCACATACCACAACATCAGCCTTACCTTTTAAAATATCGCTTCCTTCAACATTTCCAATAAAGTTAATATTGGATTCTTCAAGAAGACTATAGGATTGCTTTATGGTTTCATTTCCTTTACCCTCTTCTGAACCTACATTCAACAGTCCTACTTTGGGATTTTCGAGATTAAACATTTCTTTCATGAAAATTGATCCCATAACCCCAAACTGCTGATAATTGATAGGTTTGCATACTGTATTTAGACCAGCATCAATGATCATGCACTTTCCTGTCTTTGTAGGCACTATCGCAGGGAAAGCAGGTCTATCCACACCTTTAATTCTTCCGAGAATGAGCAGAGCACCAGTCATTAAAGCCCCGCTGTTGCCGCAGGATATAAAGATATCTCCTTTTTTCTCTTTCAATAGATTAAAGCCCACAACCATTGACGAATCTTTTTTGTTTTTTATAGCTTTAGTGGGAGAATCATCAGCACAAATTACTTCTGAGGCATGATGAATTTTTATTCTTGGGTTGGATAAGTTTTTTTCTCCCAGTATTTCTTCAATCTTATTTTTGTCACCAATCAACACTATATCAAAACCTTCAGCCTCTTTTACAGCTTCTACGCATCCATTGACAATGGCTTGCGGTGCATTGTCTCCACCCATAGCATCTACTAAAATATTCAAGAACCTTCACTCCTAAATCACATATTACCTTATTGTATAAAATTACTTTAAATAAAATACTACGACATTTATATTTTTTCAAGGGATACCAGTATATATTTCCCTCGAAAAACCTCAACCTGTTTCTCTGTAATCTTTACCCAGACTATATATTTATTGTCGTAGGATTTCTTAACTTCAGCCCTTGCAACCAATTTGCTTCCTGCATACACCGGCGTTTTATATTTTATATTTGCAACACCTACCAGTGCTACATGGGCATCTATAACTGCTATTGCCAGAGACTCTGCCATTGAATATATATATTTACCCTGAATAACTTTCAACTTTTCAAAAGCCATTTTTTCATTGGTTTCCAATATCGATATTCCGCTCTTACCGAGAGATATCTCCACCAGCTCTCCTACCATATCTCTGCTTTGAATTGACTTAACCTTGCTGTAATTTTTTTCTGCAACATTTTTTATTCTCTCTCTAAGTTCGGGAATACCCAATTCAAGCCTATCCAACCTAATAGTCGGTACACTTACGCCAAATATTTCAGCCAGTTCTTCATCCGTAAGGAACGGATCTTCCTTTAGTTTCTCCAAAAGTATTGCCTGGCGTTCCTTTTTCATGACTGATGACCTACTCATCAATTCACCTCTTTTACTTCCTGTAATAAAATATTTACCTCCTGTGTGCCCGCTTTTATCAGAATCACCCTTAAACATATATGCCTATATGTAATTATATGCAATACCGACTAAATTATTACCAGGTACTAATTGTTACTTTTAAAAGTATATAATATATTTTTCACATATGCAATATATTTAAAAATTTTTTTGTTAAACTCATAAAAAAACACACCGCATAAATTTATACGATGTGTCTATAAATGCTTTTTAAATAAGCTTAAGAATTGTGGTCCAAAACTTTTGCATTTTTTACTATGTAATCATAAGCCGAATAGATTGTGGCAATAACAGCTAAAAACATGATAACTCCGTCAAAGGGAAAATCACACAGCCACCGGATGGGATAGTTCTTGAAAAGCATTGTTATTATCGCAATCATTTGAGTTATTGTTTTAACTTTTCCCCAATTGCTTGCAGCTATGACTATTCCTTCACTTGCAGCAACAAGCCTTAAACCGGTTATCATAAACTCACGGCCAATTATAATAACTGCCACCCAGGTTGAAAGGGCACCCCTTTCCACTAAAGCAATTAATGCAGCTGTCACCAAAAGCTTATCAGCAATAGGATCCAAAAACTTTCCGAAATTTGTTACCTGTTTTGTTTTTCTTGCGATATAGCCATCCAGTGCATCGGTGCTTGAAGCAATAATAAAAATCAATGCAGCCACATAATTTCCATAATTATTAATAAAATAATTGACAGATATCAATTGAGGCCTGATAAAGCTCAAAAAACCAAGGTCTATCAACCACTGGGGAATTGGAACAATAATTAACATAAAAATGGGTATAAGAACAATTCTAAGTATTGTAAGCTTATTTGGAAGATTCATTTACAACCTCTCCTACCAAATCATATTCATCCACATTCAAAACCCTGACCTCTGTAAAGCTCCCAAATTCCAGAGGCTCTTCACTTGTAAAGTAAATTAAGCTGTCGATATCCGGTGCCTCAGCATAGGACCTTCCTATGTAAAAAATTCCATCCTCTGCAACACCCTCCACCAGAACAGAATATACTTTATTTAACCTTGCATTATTCTTTTCTATTGCTATTTCTTTCTGTAACTGCATTATGTCGTTCAATCTCGATTCTTTGACACTTTTCTTAATCTGCGGTTTCATATGGTAGGCAGGAGTTCCTTCTTCCCTTGAATAAGTAAATACTCCCAACCTATCAAATTGCTGCTTCTTAACAAAATTATACAAAATCTTAAAATCTTTTTCATCTTCACCGGGAAATCCTACAATAAGCGTGGTACGAATAACAATATCCGGTATTCTGTTCCTCAGCTTGTCAAGAAGTGCTTCCAAATTTTCCAGGGTACCTCTTCTTCCCATGGCCTTAAGTATTTTATCGCTGGCATGCTGAATCGGTATATCTAAATATTTTACAACCTTAGGATTTACAGCAATTTCTTCAATCAGGTTTTCATCAATCTCTTCAGGATAGCAATAAAGCAGTCTAATCCATTTAATACCTTCTATTTTGCTTATTTCTCTAATTAAATCCACAAGCTTTTTTTGCTTATAAAGATCCATACCATACCGGGTCACATCCTGGGCAATCAGTATTACTTCCTTTACTCCTTGTTTGGCTAACTGTTCTGCCTCTGACGTGATATCTTCCATTTTCCTGCTGGTATAAGGTCCCCTCAATGAAGGAATCACACAGTAAGTACAACAGTTGTCACAACCTTCGGCAATCTTTAGATAGCCATAACCTTTATTTGAAGAAATCAACCGTTCTCCTTTAAGATATTCAACGTCGTTTTCATAGTCCAAAAACAACCTTTTATCCTGGGAAATTGCTTCTTCATCCTTTGAAAGCTTTTCTATAATTTCGGCTATATGTCCGTAACCTCCGGTACCAACAACCGCATCCACTTCCGGGATCTCTTTCAATATCTGATCTTTATAGCGCTCTGCCAAACATCCTGTCACTATAAGAAGTTTGCATTTGCGCTGCTTATACTCCGCCATTTCCAATATTGAATTGATAGACTCCTCAACAGCACTCTCAATAAAACCGCATGTATTTACAATTATAATATTTGCATCGCTCTCATCGTTAGTAATCTCATAGTCTTCTTTCTTAAGTACTCCAAGCATTATTTCACTGTCAACGAGATTTTTAGGACATCCAAGCGAAACAATACCTATTTTCTTTTTCAAGTTATACACCTCAAACCGGACTTTTTTGTTTCAATTCAGCATTTAAAATACTAATACAATTCAATGCAGAGTAAAAAATTTATTCATAATGTTTCCTAATCATTATTGCCTTTCCATGAGAAATTGTCAATTACTTTTTTCATTCAGGCATATAAGCATAAACTGTAAAAAATTATAGGATTTATTTAATAAGGTCTTGAGGTATAAGATTTTGTGCCCGTTCCATCAATTCCTCGATTTCACTCTTGAGTTTGCTTATTTCATCATCCAGCTGATCAGGGGATACATTAAGTTCTTTAAGTTCTCTTAAAATTTCTTCCTTTTGTTTGTTTAACTCCTCTAAACGGGCTTCAGCCCTGATTCTCATGTTCTTTGCCTTGTCAAGGCTCTCTTTTATCTGATTGATCCTCTTTTCATATTCGCCGGTCATCAATGTGCCTCCTTATAATGCTTTATAATCTCTCCTAATTTATCATCACTGATTTTACTGTTACATAAAGGACATTTTCCGCTTTCCTTCAACAATTCGGTATACATATTTAAATATTTTTCTATTTCTTGTTTATTGTTATTGAGATAATTATTCCCTTCCCTAATCTTGTCCAATATGGGCATAAGCCTATTTTTAATGTTTTCAAGCCTTGCCAGCAGTTCACTTTTCCTGTCAATGCTAGTAATGACGACATCCGAGGCATTTAAATCTATGCTTCTTTTTAATATACTGTCAACTTTCGCAATTTCGCTGTCATAGTTCACAAGTTTTTCTTTAATTGAAACAAGCTTCGACATTTTTATAACTTTTTCCCTTATCTGATTAATAATTATATCCGATTCACCAATTTTTTCAGTATTCTTTAATACATTTTCAACAGCAATACGTTCCTTTTCCAAAACCCTTAAATTATTGCCGGCCTTTTGAAGCTTTTCATAGCGAACAGTTCTTTCTTCTGCTTCTTCAATCAAACTTATACAACCATTCACTCCTTTGGTCATGGAAAAAATTCTTTCCATTTCCTTTGCTGCCATCAAATTGCTGTTATATCTGTTCTTTAAGTTGTCCAGTGTCTTCAGCCTTATAAAATCGGCATCAATACATTTTATAATTTTCTC
>Ga0134105_1001644_pt1 | contig 15192 bp, 8 predicted proteins | sample 16_3_2metaG_FD_94457 | JGI IMG/M metagenome (GOLD analysis project Ga0134105, IMG submission 94457) | Switchgrass degrading microbial communities from high solid loading bioreactors in New Hampshire, USA - 16_60_3.3_214_A3 metaG | ecosystem: Engineered > Bioreactor > Semi-continuous > Anaerobic >... | reverse complement strand
CGAGGCTTTGCCCGCGGCGCGCGTCGCCGGCGGCAAACACGCCCTCCGCGCTCGTCTTGTACGCGCCTTCCGCGGCGAGGATGTTGCCCCGCGCGTCCTGTTCGAGGGAGAGCTCCTTAATCAGCGCCTCCTCCGGCCCTAAAAAGCCCATGGCGATGAGCACAAGCTGCGCCGGCCAGACCCGCTCGGTGCCGGGCACCTCCCGCATCTTTCCGTCCACCCACTCCACGTCGACGGTGTGCAGCGCCGCGACGTTTCCATTCTCGTCGCAGTCGATTTTCTTTGTGGTCACGCAAAACACGCGCGGGTCGCGCCCGAACACCTCGATGGCTTCGCTCTGGCCGTAATCCGTCTTAAACGTCCTGGGCCACTGGGGCCACGGGTTGCTCGCCGGGCGCTGCTCCGGCGCCGGCGGCATGATTTCAAGCTGGCGCACGCTTTTGCAGCCGTGGCGCAGCGCCGTGGCGACGCAGTCCGTGCCCGTGTCGCCGCCGCCGATGACGATAACGTCCTTCCCCTCGGCGGAGATGAAGCTGCCGTCTTTCAAATTGGAGTCAAGCAGGCTTTTCGTATTTGCTGCGAGGAAATCGACGGCAAAGTGAACGCCCTTGCACGCGCGGCCTTCCACATTCAGGTCGCGCGGCTTTTTCGCCCCGATGCACAGGACAACAGCGTCATACTCCCGCCGCAGCTTCTCTATTGGGATGCTCTCGCCGACGCTCGCGTTTGTGACAAACTCCACGCCCTCCTGCTCCATGAGCCGAACGCGCCTTTCGACCATCCACTTTTCCAGCTTCATGTTCGGGATGCCGTACATGAGCAGTCCGCCGGGGCGGTCGTCGCGCTCGAATACCGTGACGCTGTGGCCCAGCCTGTTGAGCCGGTCCGCGCAGGCAAGGCCCGCCGGCCCGCTGCCGACGACGGCCACCTTCTTCCCCGAGCGCACCTTCGGCGGGCGCGGGCGCACCCAGCCGTTTTCAAAGGCCATGTCGATAATCGCCCGCTCGTTTTGCTTGGTGGCGACGGCGTCGCCGTACAGCCCGGCGGTGCAGGAGCCCTCGCACAGCGCCGGGCAGACGCGGGAGGTAAACTCGGAGAAGCTGTTCGTCTTCGCGAGGCGGCGGTACGCCTGCTCGTAAAGCCCTTTGTAAAGCAGCTCGTTCCACTCCGGGATGAGGTTGCACAGCGGGCAGCCGGAGGGTGTGCCCTGCAGCGCAAGCCCCATCTGGCAGAAGGCCGTGCCGCAGTCCATGCACCGGGCCGCCTGCTCGCGGATGACCTCAAGCGGTAGGTCCGTGTGGAAGTCGTTCCAGTCGCGCAGCCTCTCCGAAACGGGCCGGTCGGGGGCGTTTATGCGCGTGTATTCAAGAAATCCTGTCGGTTTTGCCATGGTATAGCCCCCTTTCAGTGGTGTCCGTTTTGCGCGCCCAGGCACACGGCGTTGAAGGCGATCATGAGCGCCTCGTCGCCCCTGTACCCGTCTTCCTGCGCCTTCTTGATGGCCCGGAGCATCGCCGCGTAGTCGTTCGGCATGACGCAGACAAAGCGCCTGACTTCCTCCGCCCAGTTTGCAAGAAGGCGCGCGGCCCTGTCGCTTTTTGTATAGCGGTAGTGGTTTTCCACCATCTCCCGCAGCTCCGGCTCGTACTCGTCGTCCACCGGCAGGAGACGGACCATCTCGGTGTTGCAGCGGATGGGGAACGTGCCGTCTTCGTCGTAGACGTAGGCGATGCCGCCGGACATGCCCGCCGCGAAGTTGCGCCCCGTCCTGCCGAGGACGGCCACGCGCCCGCCCGTCATGTACTCGCAGCCGTGGTCACCCACCGCCTCGATGACGGCCTTCACACCGCTGTTGCGCACGCAAAAGCGCTCGCCCGCCGCGCCGCGGATGTAGGCTTCGCCGCTGGTGGCGCCGTAGAAGGCGACGTTGCCGATGATGATGTTCTCCTCGGGATTAAATATGCTCTTTTCCGGCGGCGTGACGATAATTTTCCCGCCGGACAGGCCCTTGCCCGTGTAGTCGTTGGCGTCGCCCACAAGGCTTATGGTCACGCCCTTCGGCAAAAACGCGCCGAGGCTCTGGCCGGCCGAGCCGGCAAGACGGATTGTAATGGTGTCCTCCGGAATCCCCGCGCTGCCGTAGCGGCGCGTGATGTGGCTGCCGAGGATGGTGCCGACGGCGCGGTCTGTGTTGCGCACCGGGATATCGAGCGTCACCTTCTCACCCTTTTCAAGGGCGGGGCGGCAGGCCTCAAGCAGCACGCGCATGTCGAGCGTCTTTTCAAGCTCGTGGTTTTGCGCCCGCACGCAGCGCAGCGGCGTACCCTCCGCCACGTCGGGGCGGTACAAAACCGCGGAAAGGTCGAGGTTTTTCGCCTTCCACGCGCTCTCCGGGATGCACGGCTCGAGCATGTCGGAGCGGCCGACCATTTCGTCCACCGTCCTGAAACCGAGCTCGGCCATGTACTCGCGCAGCTCCTCCGCGATGAAGAGCATGAGGTTCATGACGTACTCGGGCTTGCCGGAAAACCGCGCCCGCAGGACGGGGTTGTTCGTCGCGATGCCGACGGGGCATGTGTCGAGGTTGCACACGCGCATCATCACGCACCCAAGGGCGACGAGCGGCGCCGTGGCAAACCCGAATTCCTCCGCGCCGAGCAGCGCCGCGACGGCCACGTCCCGGCCCGTCATGAGCTTGCCGTCCACTTCGAGAACGACGCGGTCGCGCAGGTTGTTGAGCACGAGCGTCTGCTGCGTCTCGGCAAGCCCCAGCTCCCACGGCAGCCCCGCGTGGCGCATCGACGTGCGGGGGGACGCGCCCGTGCCGCCGTCAAAGCCGGAGATGAGGATGACGTCCGCCATGCCCTTGGCCACGCCGGCGGCGACGGTGCCGACGCCCGCTTCGCTCACGAGCTTGACGTTGATGCGCGCCGAGGGGTTGGCGTTTTTCAGGTCGAAAATGAGCTCCTTTAAGTCTTCGATGGAGTAGATGTCGTGGTGCGGCGGGGGCGAGATGAGGCCGACGCCGGGGGTGGAGTGGCGCACGCGCGCCACTTCCGGGTAGACCTTCCTCCCGGGCAGCTGGCCGCCCTCGCCGGGCTTGGCGCCCTGGGCGATCTTAATCTGAATCTCGCTGGCGCTCACGAGGTACTCGCTCGTCACGCCGAAGCGCCCGGAGGCGACCTGCTTGACCGCGCTGCAGCGCCAGTCGCCGTTCGGGTCGCGCTTAAAGCGCGCCGGGTCCTCGCCGCCTTCGCCCGTGTTGCTCTTCGCGCCGAGGCGGTTCATGGCGATGGCGATGGCCTCGTGGGCCTCCTTGCTGATCGAGCCGAAGGACATGGCGCCCGTCTTAAAGCGCCTGACGATGGATTCCGCCGGCTCCACTTCCTCAAGGGGGATGGGATTTCCCTTTTTAAACTTCAAAACGGAGCGCAGATTGGCGCAGTGGGCGCCGCTTTCGTGGAGCTTCCTTGAAAACTCCTTAAACAGCCTGTAGTCGCCGGTGCGGACGGCCTGCTGCATGAGCGAAATCGTCTCGGGGTTGTAGATGTGGTACTCGCCGCCGCTGCGGTACTGGTAGTACCCGGCCGACTCAAGCTCCTCGTCCTCGAAAAGGGGCGAAAACGCCTGCTCGTGGCGCATTTGAGCCTCGCGGGCAATCTCGTCGAGCCCCACTCCGCCGATGCGGGAGGGCGTGAGGGTAAAGTACCTGTCGATGACCTCGCCTGAGATACCGACCGCCTCGAAAATCTGCGCGCCCATGTAGCTCTGGATGGCGGAGATGCCCATCTTGGAGAGGATTTTAATGACGCCCTTGTAGGCGACCTTGACGTACGTCTTTTCCGCTTCCTCCTCTGAAAAGCCCTCGATGTACCCCGTCCTTGCCAGCTCGCGCACGGTCTGGAGCGCGACGTACGGGTTGACGGCCGCCGCGCCGTAGCCGATGAGGCAGGCGAAGTGGTGCACCTCCCGCGGCTCGCCGGACTCGAGGACGATGCTCGCCTTCGGGCGAAGCCCCGCGCGGATGAGGTGGTGGTGCAGCCCGCCGACGGCGAGAAGCGCCGGAATGGCGGCGTGCTCTTCGTCGACGCCGCGGTCTGAGAGGATGAGAATCGTCGCGCCGCCTTCCACCGCTTTTTCCGCCGCGGCAAACAGGCCGTCGAGGGCATCTTTCAGCGCCGCCCCGCCGCCGGCCTTAAAGAGGATGGGCAGCACGGCTGATTTGAAGGGCCCTTCCTTTACGGCGGCAATCTTTGCGAGGTCCGCGTCCGTCAGGATCGGATGGGGCAGGCGGATGCGCGCGCAGCTGTCCGGCCCCGGGTGGAGCAGGTTGCGCTCGGCCCCGAGGAACACGAGCGGGGATGTGACGATTTCCTCGCGCAGCGCGTCGATGGGCGGATTTGTGACCTGCGCGAAGAGCTGCTTGAAGTACTCGTACAGCAGCTGCGGGCGCTGGGAGAGCACGGCAAGCGGCGTGTCCGTCCCCATCGCGCCGACGGGGTCCACCCCCGTCGTGACCATGGGGGCGAGGAACATCCGCAGGTCCTCGTACGTGTAGCCGAAGGCCTTCTGCAATTTAAGGAGCGGGCGGTCATCACAAACGCGCGCGCCTTCAGGAAGCCTGCCGATGTCCACAAGGTGCTCATCCAGCCACTTGGCAAAGGGCGCCGAGCGCGCCGCCGCGTTTTTAATCTCCTCGTCGCCGATGATGCGCCCGGCCTGCGTGTCGATAAGGAGCATCCTTCCCGGGCGCAGCCGCTCCTTGAGCACGATTTTCTCCGGCGGCACGTCGATGACGCCGACTTCCGACGCCAAAATGACCAGATCGTCCGACGTGACGTAATAGCGGGACGGGCGCAGGCCGTTTCTGTCTAAAATCGCGCCGATGCGCACGCCGTCCGTAAAGCCAATGGCGGCGGGGCCGTCCCACGGCTCCATGAGGCAGGCGGAGTATTCGTAAAACGCGCGCTTTTCCGCGCTCATGCTCTCGTGGCCGTACCACGGCTCGGGCACCATGAGCATCATCACCCGCTCGATGGGCATCCCCGCGAGCATGAGAAACTCCGCCGTGTTGTCGAACATCGCCGAGTCGCTGCCATCCAAATCGATAACGGGCAGGACCTTCTCGAGCTCGTCGCCGAAGACGTCGCTCTTAAAGAGCGCTTCGCGCGCGCGCATGTAGTTGACGTTGCCGCGCAGCGTGTTGATCTCGCCGTTATGTACGATGCAGCGGTTCGGGTGCGCGCGCTCCCAGCTCGGGAAGGTGTTGGTCGAATAGCGGGAGTGGACAAGCGCGAGGGCCGTTATGACGGACTCATCCTGCAGGTCAAGATAGAACCGGTCCACCTGCTCGGCCGTGAGCATGCCCTTGTAGACGATGGTCTTAGAAGAAAGGCTCGGCATGTAAAGTTTTAAGCCGCGCTCCTTCGCCGCCTTTTCCATGCGCCGGCGGATGATGTAGAGCCTGCGCTCGAAGGCGTCCCCGCCGGGCCCCTCGCGGCCGATGAACACCTGCCGGATGTACGGCATGCTGTTTTTCGCCGTCTTGCCGAGCATCGACTCGTCCACGGGCACGTCGCGGAAATCAATGAGCCGCTGCCCTTCCTCTTCGATAATGCGCGCAAATTCCAGCTCGGCGGCGGCGCGCTCGCCGCGGTCGTGGCTGAGGAAGATCAGGCCGGTGCCGTAATCACCGCGCGCCGGCAGCGCAAACCCCGCCTGCGCGCAGACTTTTTCGTAATACTCGTGCGGGATTTGAATTAAAATCCCCGCGCCGTCGCCCGACGTCGGCTCGCTGCCGACGCCGCCGCGGTGGTCGAGGTTTTTCAGCGCCTTGAGCGCCTGCCGGACAATATCGTGCGAGCGCTTCCCCTTGATGTGGACGACGGCGCCGATGCCGCACGCGTCATGCTCAAACTGCGGGTCGTACAGACCTTGCCGCTGGGGGATGTCAGACTTCATTGTGACCATTCCTTTCAAACAGGAGTCCGCCGGATAAACCGAAACGTTTTGCTCTAATATATGCAATTTCATTCATCGGATGTTGCAGCTGTCATGGTTTTTACTGATGATTTTACTTTATATGGATGTATAATGCAAGAAAAATTATTTCCTGTTGCAAAATTAGTCAATTTTGCTTTATTGCATTGGGATTTAATTGCAGAAACTGCAAATTTTTAACAAAAGCGCCGCTTTAATCGCGCGGCCTTTCCGGGGAGATAAAAACATGGCACTTAAACCGGCTGCTTTTAGCACCCGATTTAAGCGCCATGCGTCTTTGCAAGGCCGTAATTCTGTTTTCAGGCACACACGGAAAGCCTTCGTCCCGGCCGTGCTCCGCACGCCTTTGCGCGGCGGCCTTTCATGGGCCCTTGCTTTACTGTGGTGCTTCCGCCCCGCCTCGGGGCTTGGATTTTCCGCCGCGTCCGCCGCGGCGTGTTCTTTTCGCCTTTTTTGGCTTGCCGGCGCCTTCCGGCGCGGCGGGCTTGACGGCGATGGCTTTCTTTTCCACCTTTTTCTCCGCCTTCGGCGCGGCTTTCGCGCGCTTGGCGCCTTTCTTTCGTTTCTTCGGCGCCGGCTTTGCCGCCTTTTCCTTTTCCACGGGCGGGTCGTCTTCTTTTTCCTCCGGCTTTGCCAACTCAACCGGCGGCAAAACGGGTTCGGGCGGCGGGGGCGGCGGCTTGGGCGTGACGGTAAAGCCCGCTTCTTCGAGCCGCCCTTCGGCTTTCGCCGCAAGGTATTCCGCCCGGCGGGCCTTCCCGCCGAGGACTTCGAGCTCGTCGAAGTTGAAGGTCTTGAGCGTCGTGTCGATGCCGTCTTCGAGGCGGACCTTGGCGTATCCCCTCAGGAGGTTGACGCTGATGACGGAACCCTTCCCGTAGGGCGTTTCCACGAAGGCGTCGACCTTCGGCGCTTTTTTGACGATTTCCTCGTAAGCCTCCTCCTCGTACTTAAGGCAGCACATGAGGCGGCCGCACGTGCCGGATATTTTAACCGGGTTGAGGGACAGGCCCTGCGTCTTGGCCATCTTGATCGACACCGGGTGGAATTCGTCTAGAAACTGCGTGCAGCAAAACGGCTTGCCGCAGATGCCGAGCCCGCCGATCATGCGCGCTTCGTCGCGCACGCCGATCTGGCGCAGCTCGATGCGCGTTTTGAACACCGACGCAAGGTCGCGGACGAGCTCGCGGAAGTCGACGCGCCCGTCCGACGTGAAGAAGAACAAAATTTTGTTCCCTTCGAAGCTGAATTCAACGTCCACGAGCTTCATGTCGAGCCCGTGTTCAGCGATTTTCTTCTGGCATATAACAAACGCTTCGGCTTCGCGCATCTTGTTTTCTTCGGCGCGCTTTTTGTCTTCCTCCGTCGCGATGCGGACGACGGGCCTGAGCGGGGGGATAATGCAGTGATCTTCCACCTCGTGGTTGCCCCACGTGCACTCGGCAAACTCAAGGCCCTTTGACGTTTCAACGATGACCGCGTCACCCGAAGAAATAGTCAGCCCCGCCGGGTCAAAGTAATACACTTTGCCCTTGTTCTTAAAGCGTACACTGATTACTTCAGTCATGATTCTCCTCGTTTTCTATATGTTAAGCCCCCTCAGGGCGTATCAAGGAGCGCGGCGCACAGAAAGCCGGAGACATGGACGACTCCGACGTTAAAGTCGAGATACTCAAGCGCCTTACCCAGAACGTCGTACGCCCGGATAAAGCGGTGCGCCATGGCGCTCTGCTGCTGCGCGCGAGCAAGCATCAGCGCGCGCGCCTGACCGATAAAATCGCGCAGTTCGTCCCTGCCGAGCCTGTCGAGCCTGAAGGAAAATTCAGCCAGAGGCAGGGCGCCGCCCGTCAGCGCGGCGGCAAATTCTTCGGCCAGCTTGCCGCACTCCGGCGCCGCCTCGGGCGCCACACAGATCTTCGCGCAGCGGGAGACGACGGTCGGCAGCATGTTTTCCGGCGAGTCCGCCAGAAGGAAAAACACAGCGCTGCGCGGCGGTTCCTCAAGCGTTTTCAGAAACGCGTTCTGTGCCGCGGCGTTCATCGAATCGGCGTGGCGGAGGATGTAAACCTTCACGTCCGCCTCGTTGGGCATGACGACGGCGTCTTCCCGTATCGCACGCACCTGCGCGACGGAAAACAGGCGGCTTTCGGCCGAGTGGTCATATATCAGGATGTCCGGGTGAATCCCCTTCATGGCCTTGACGCAGTGGGCGCACACGCCGCAGGGGACTCCCGTGCCCTCAGAGCAGACCCGGCCGGCGGCAAGGCTCAAAGCGCGGCGAAAGCGCTCCTCCTCGCTGCCGCCCCAGATGATCGCGGCGTGCGGAAGGTAAGCCTGTACTGCGTGCTGTGTCATTCCGTAAAGCTCCACGTTATCTTTTCCCCTGTGCGGCACTAAAGCCTTGAAAGGGGTTTCTATTATTGTACATTTTGAAAGGGCTCCCGTCAATAAAAATGTGCGCCGCGGCGTCTTATTCGCCTTATATTGTCCCCTTTTGGGCGGTTTTTCACCCAATTTTTCGGAATAATGCGCTAAAATACCCGTATTGCGGTATACTAACTTGGCGGAATGCCGTTGCGCCATGAGCCGGGGCTGTGCTATACTATTTTTTACATTGTTTGCTTCTCAAACCGATATACGGAAAGGAAGAGCGATATGAGCAAAGGAACATTTTACATCACGACCCCCATCTACTACCCATCCGATAAGCTGCACATCGGGCACACCTACTGCACCGTCGCGACGGACGCGATGGCCCGGTTTAAGCGAATGCAGGGGTATGATGTCATGTTCCTGACCGGCACGGACGAGCACGGCCAGAAAATCGAGGAAAAGGCCGCCGCCAGGGGGATGACGCCGAAGCAGTTTGTGGACGAGATCATCGAAGGCCCCGGCGGGATACTCGACCTGTGGAAGCTCATGAACATCTCGTACGACCGCTTCATCCGCACGACGGACGACTACCACGTCGCCGCCGTCCAGCGGATTTTCAGAAAGCTCTACGAAAAGGGCGAAATTTACAAGGGCGCGTACAAGGGCCTGTACTGCACGCCCTGCGAGTCCTTCTGGACGGAAAGCCAGCTCGTCGACGGAAAATGCCCCGACTGCGGCCGCGAGGTCAAATACGCCGAGGAGGAGGCCTACTTCTTCCGCCTTTCAAACTACACCCAGAAAATCCTCGACCTGTACGAAAAGCAGCCGGACTTCCTCGAGCCCGCCTCCCGCATGAACGAGATGGTCAGCAACTTCCTGAGGCCCGGCCTTGACGACCTGTGCGTCTCCCGCACGTCGTTTAAGTGGGGCATCCCCGTGGACTTCGACCCCGGCCACGTCGTCTACGTCTGGGTGGACGCGCTCACCAACTATATCACCGCCCTCGGGTACGAAAACGACCGGTACAACGACTACGCCAAATACTGGCCGGCGGACGTGCACTTTGTCGGCAAGGAAATCGTCCGCTTCCACGCCATTATATGGCCGGCCATCCTCATGGCGCTCGGCGAGCCGCTGCCGAAGAAAATTTTCGGCCACGGCTGGCTCATTCTCGACGGCGGCAAGATGAGCAAATCGAAGGGCAACGTGGTCGACCCGACCGTCCTCGCCGCCCGCTACGGGGTGGACGCCCTGCGCTACTTCCTGCTGCGGGACTTCCCCTTCGGCTCGGACGGCTCCTTCTCCAACGAGCTGCTCATCTCCCGCATCAACACTGACCTTGCCAACGACCTCGGCAACCTCGTCTCCCGCACGGTCTCGATGGTCGAAAAATACTTCGGCGGCACGCTCCCGGCAGACCGCCAGGCCGGTCCGGAGGACGCCGCGCTCACCGAGGCGGCCGCGGCGCTGCGCGGCGAGGTAGAGGCGGAAATGGAGCGCTTTGCCTTCCAGAACGCCCTGTCCCTCATCTTCAAGGTCACCTCGCGCGCGAACAAGTATATCGACGAGACGTCCCCGTGGGTGCTGGCAAAGGACGAAGCCAACAAAGCGCCTTGCCGCCGTCATGTACAACCTGCTCGAGACAATCCGCATCTGCACGGTCCTTCTGCAGCCCTTCATGCCCCAGACCTGCGCCGAGATCTTCCGGCAGATCGGCGCGGGCGAGAGCCTGCGGACGTGGGACTCCATCGCCGCCTTCGGCGCGCTGCCGGCGGACGTCACCGTCCAAAAAGGCCCCGCCATCTTCCCGCGCATCGACATGGCAAAGGAACTGGCCGAGCTCGAAAAACTCACGCAAAACAATTAAAACGCTAATTTGCGCAATACGCCCCCGCAAACGGCCGTTTGCGGGGGCGTTTTTGTCTCTATATAGGCAGGTACGCGTTAAGACGCGGCGCGAACGCCTGTCTGCCGCCGCCGCTTCAGGCGCTCTCCTCTTCCAGCTCATCCGCATCCTCAGGCGCGCTTTCCCTCCTTCTCAGGACGCGGCTTTTAAGCCTGACGAGCGCATCGTTATACCGCGTCGAGCGCAAATCAGGAAACGCGCGGAAAAGCCGCGCGTTCTGCCGCCGCCCGAGGCGAAAGAGCGTTTTGATACGCTCGTTATAAAACGCGCTCTCCTCGAACGTCGCGGAGATGCTCTCCCGCAGGGCGCTTTTCTTTTCGGCAAGGAAGCCGCTCAGGGCGCCCTGGATTTCCCGCAGGCGGCCGTTGAGGATGAAAACGTGCCGGATGGTGATGGTAAAATCAACGGCCAGCGCGGCTGTCGCAAGCGTCAGGACAAGGTGCTTGGGCCGCGGCGGGATGAGCGCAGTCAGGCGCACCACGTGCGGGTGGACGTAGCGCAGCGTCAGCAGCGCCATGGTGGCGAACACAAGCGAGGAGATCAGGCCGATGCGCCCTTTGTAGTTGAGCGGGAACGCGGAGTAGTCCCACCACTTGGCCTGAAACAGGTTTTCCATAATCACGGCCGTTATGTACTCCAGCGCCGTCGTCAAAACGAGGGAGAGCACGAAGATGGCGGCCGGGTGTTCGATCCGCCCGTAAAACAGCGCCACGAGCATGACGCCCCCCGCCCCGTAAAGCGGGATGAAGGGGCCCGTCAGAAACCCGCGGTTGACAGGGCGGCGGCAGTACACCGTGAACAAAAGCGACTCGTACACCCACCCGACGAAGCTGTAGAGCAGGAACCAGAGATACAAATCAGCAGAACGCATAGTGCCGCTCCTTTTTGAGATTTAACGCGGCGCTCCCAGGAGCCCTTTTTCACGGGCGAGGCGGTAAAGGCGCGCGCCCATAAGCTCCGATGGGGCAAACGCTTCCGCGACGCAGTAGAGCTTATCCGCGATCAAAACGACAAGCGATTCGGGATAGCGCGGGGGCCTTGGCGTGAGCGGCCACATGTGCTTTGCGATAACGTCCCGCTCGCGGTCGGTTATCTCAAAGCGCCGCCCGGCGTTTTCGGCCGCCGCGCGCGGGTGCGTAAAGGCGTGCAGGCCCTTGTAGGGGTTCCCCTTGTGCCAGTCGTAGAGGAAAAAATCGTGGAGCAGCCCGCCGCGCGCCGCGGCGCGGCTGTTCAGGCCCAGAAACCGGCAGACGCGGTAGCCCGCGAACGAGACGTTGAGACAGTGGATCAGGCAGTCGACGCGCCCGTGCTGCGCAAACCGGCGCATGGACTGCACGTCGGGGTGCGCGAGCAGGTCGCGGACAGTCTGGAGATACTCCTCGCACAGCGCAAAATCTGTCGTTTTCGGCATGAATCTCCTCCCGCCGGCGCATAGGGCGCATAGTTTGATTCACTATGACACATCCCGCCGCGCCTTGTCAAGAAAGAACGAAAACACACGCCGACGAAAATGCTTCTTGAAAACAGTCTATTTTTGCCAAAGTTTAAACATTCCGGCTTTTTAAGGCGCAAAAACCGCGCGCGGCAGAGAAAGCGCCGCGCGCGGCTCCTTTTCCGGTATTCTCTTTAAGGCGGCGAAAGCTTTAGCCGCGTTTTGCGACGATTTCCCCCGTGTGCTTGAGGATGCTCCGCTCGGGGACAACGCCGCGGACGCTCGTGAGCGGGTAGACCATGCTCATCCGCCCGATGACCGTGCCTGGGTTTAAGACGGCGTTGCAGCCGACCTCCACGAAGTCGCCCAAGATGGCGCCGAACTTCTTCAGCCCCGTCTCGATGGCCCCGCCCGCGTGCTTGACCGCGACAAGGGTTCTGTCCCCCTTGACGTTTGACGTGATGGCCCCGGCGCCGAGATGGGCCCTGTATCCTAAAACCGAGTCGCCGACGTAGTTGTAGTGCGGCACCTGCACGCCGTCGAACAAAATGACGTTTTTCAGCTCCGTGGAGTTGCCGACAACGGCGCCCGCCCCGACAAGGGCATTTCCCCTTATAAACGCGCAGTGGCGCACCTCCGTCTCCGGCCCGATGATGCACGGCCCCGTGATGGAGGCCGACGGCGCCACAACGGCGGATTTGTGAATCCAGACGAGCGGCGCGGGGCTCAAGTACTCGTCCGGGGATAGTTTCTCTCCCAGCCCACGGACGAAGGCGCCGATTTCGGGGAGAACCTGCCACGGGTACCGCACCCCTTCAAAAAGCGGCGCGGCGAGGGTGTGTTCCAGGTCCAGCAAGTCCGTGACGTAAAGCATAAGGCGACTCACCCCTCATAACAAAATCAAAGCCTATTGTACAGGATTTGCGGCGCAATATCAATCGCGAAGGGCCGCTGAGAGGTTGACCGCGCCGCGCCGTTGTATTAGCATTACAGTATTAGCATAACAAATGAGACAGATTTCAGGCAAAAAACGAGACGCGCGCGGCTTTGGGCCGCGCAGAAACGGAGGAGCCATGAAACACACCGTCACCGATTTGTGCTCGGCGCTGGAGCTGCTGCGCTCCGTCCCCGGGCAGCTTCTTGAAACCGACATCCCCGTTGATCCCCACGCGGAGCTGGCCGGCGTGTACCGCCATGTCGGCGCGGGCGGAACCGTCATGCGCCCGACGAAAACCGGCCCGGCCATGCTCTTTAATTCAATCATAGGGCATGAGGACGCCCGCGTCGTCATCGGGCTGCTCTCCAGCCGCGAGCGCGTGGCGCTTCTTCTGGGCGAAAGGCCGGACCGGCTCGGCCACCTCTTAAACCGCGCCGTCGAAAACCCCGTCCCGCCCGTCAGGACGGAGGGCGGCACGCCGCCCTGCCAGGAGGTCGTCTACCGCGCCACGGACCCGGGCTTTGACATCCGCAGGCTCGTCCCCGCGCCGACGAACACGCCCGAGGACGCCGGCCCGTACATCACCGTCGGATTGTGCTATGCCTCCGACCCCGAGACGGGCGCGTCGGACGTGACCATCCACCGCCTGTGCCTGCAAAGCCCCGACGAGATTACGATGTACTTTACCCCCGGCGCGCGGCACCTCGGCGTCTTCCGCGAAAAAGCCGAGGCGGCGGGAAAGCCCCTGCCCATTTCCCTGAGCATCGGCGTCGACCCGGCGATTGAAATCGCCTCGTGCTTCGAGCCGCCCACGACGCCGCTGGGCTACGACGAGCTGGGTGTCGCCGGCGCGATCCGCGGCGAGGGCGTAAGGCTTGCCAAGTGCCTGACCATCGACGAGTACTGCATCGCAAACGCCGAGTACGTCATCGAGGGCGAGCTGCTCCCGGGCCGGCGCATGCGCGAGGACATCAACACAAACACGGGCAAGGCCATGCCGGAGTTCCCGGGGTACACGGGGCCGGCCAACCCCGAGGTGCCCGTCATCAAGGTCAAGGCTGTGACGACGCGGAAGAACCCCATTATGCGCACCTGCATCGGCCCGAGCGAGGAGCACGTGAGCATGGTGGGCATCCCCACGGAGGCGAGCATCATGGCCATGATCAATAAAGCCATGCCGGGGCGGCTGCTCAACGTCTACTGCCCGTCCTTCGGCGGCGGGAAATACGCGGCGATTCTGCAGTTTAAAAAGACCGTGCCGTCCGACGAGGGAAGGCAGCGCCAGGCCGCGCTGCTGGCGTTCTCGGCTTTTTCCGAGCTTAAGCACGTCTTTATCGTGGACGAGGACGTCGACTGCTTCGACATCGGCGACGTGATGTGGGCGATGACGACGCGCTTCCAGGCCGACGTCGACCTCATCCCCATCCCGGGCGTGCGCTGCCACCCGCTCGACCCGTCCAACGACCCGCTCTTCTCCCCCTCTATCCGCGACCACGGCATCGCCTGCAAGGCGATTTTCGACTGCACCGTCCCGTTTGCGCTCAAGGACCGCTTCATCCGCAGCCGGTTTATGGATGTCGATATGCAAAAGTGGGGCGGCGTTCTCGGATAAAATTTTCACATTTTTTGAAAAATTTTCGTAAAAAGGCTCGACTTGTCTCACTTTTTTGCGATAATATAATGCGATAGCATATATTATGGCGTTTTTTAGTCGCTTTTCGACCGCTTTTGCCGATAGCGCCTCTGCCGCGCCTTGCTTGCGGCCCAAGCCGTCCGAATGTTACGCAGGAGGGTGACCGTCAGTGAAGTTCCTTCGCAGCATCCTCGATAAGGCGGATGCTTTCAACAACAAGCTTTCCTCCTATCCGATCATGGTCTCCCTGCGGCACGGCAGCATTTATATGATCCCCCTGCTGCTCATCGGCTCTATTGTGCACATCCTAAGCGCCCTCCCCGTCGCCTCGTATCAGCGTTTTATGGAGGAGAGCTTCGGCGAGGCGTGGCGTTACTTCCTGGGCTCCGTTTACGACGGCACGATGAGCATCCTCTCCATCCTCATCATCGTCTCCGGCAGCTGCTCCTACTCGGCGGAATTTGCCGTCTCCGACAAATACGCCAACCCCATCGGCGCGACCATCACGTCGCTCGGCTGCTTTTTCATTCTCACGGGCCTGAGGGAGGGCAGCGTCACGTCCTTCGGCGCGTGCGGCATCTTCCCCGCCGTTTTCACGATGATGGTCTCGTCCATCCTGTTCCGCAGGCTCAGCTCGGTCAAGGCGCTTCGCCTTGAATTTCTCACGCACAGCGGCAATCCCGTGCTCAACACCGCCGTCGTTTTGTTCCTGCCCACGACGCTCACGCTCGCCTTCTTCGGCGCGCTGGCCGCTGTGTTTAAGTTCGCGTTCGGCATTACGGATTTGTGCGAGAACCTTTCCGTGTGGCTCTCAGCGCTCATCTCCGCCGTCTCACACCCGCTCGCGAAGGGGATTGTCTACGGCGTCTTCCTAAATTTGCTGTGGTTTCTGGGGATTAACGGCACGTTTG
>Ga0134105_1001637_pt1 | contig 15270 bp, 12 predicted proteins | sample 16_3_2metaG_FD_94457 | JGI IMG/M metagenome (GOLD analysis project Ga0134105, IMG submission 94457) | Switchgrass degrading microbial communities from high solid loading bioreactors in New Hampshire, USA - 16_60_3.3_214_A3 metaG | ecosystem: Engineered > Bioreactor > Semi-continuous > Anaerobic... | reverse complement strand
GCAGAAGCAGTAGTACGCCGCGCCAATTTCGCACAGGTACTCCGCGTAGGGGCGGTAGAGGCTCTTGCGCTCGCTCTGGACGTACGGCGCGACGGGGCCGCCGACGTCCGGCCCTTCGTCGTAGTTTAGGCCCGCGCCCTTGAGCGTTTTGATGATGATCTCCGTCGCGCCCTCGACGTAGCGCTTGGTGTCCGTATCCTCGATGCGGAGGATGAAGGTGCCGCCGGCCTGGCGCGCGACGAGATAGGCGTACAGCGCCGTTCTCAGGCCGCCCACGTGCATCCACCCCGTGGGGCTGGGCGCAAAGCGCGTGCGCACCTTCCCCTTCGGGATTTTCGCTTCCATTTCGTCAAACCATTTTTTATCTGCCATAGTGTATCCCGGCCTTTTGCCGATCTCCTTTCGCTTATCTTAGAAGGGAGCCTCGTCCTGCTCTTCGTTTTCGGACGGTTCCTCGTCGAACTCTTCCTTTTCTTCCTTATACGCCTCGTCAGGCGGCGCGGCAGAACCTGCCGGGCCGACAGGGGCCGTATTGTGAAGGAACTGCATTTCATGCCACTGCTGGCGCGTGATGAGAATCTGCCGCGGCTTGGAGCCCTCGAAGGGGCCGACGATTTTCAGCTGCTCCATCTGGTCGATCAGGCGCGCGGCACGGGCGTAGCCGAGCTTGAGCCGGCGCTGGAGCATGGAAACGGACGCCTGCCCCGTCTCGAAAATGACCTCCACGGCCGGGACGAGCATTTCGTCGTACTCGGACGCGTCGCGCGCGTCCTTGGCAGACTCCTCCTTAATCTCTGCGGCCTTGTCGATTTCGTGGATAACCTCTTCGGAGTACTGCGCCTGCCCGCCGCGCTTTAGGTATTTCACGACTTCTTCGCGCTCTGAGTCGGACACCCACGTGCCCTGGATGCGCATCGGCTTTGAAGCGCCGATGGGCGCGTAGAGCATGTCGCCGTTGCCGACGAGCTTGTCCGCACTGCCGCCGGCGTCGAGGATGATGCGCGACTCGAGAGAGCTTGACACCTTCAGCGCGATGCGGGACGGGATGTTCGCCTTCATCAGGCCCGTAATCACGTCCGCGCGCGGGCTTTGCGTGGCGATGACGAGGTGAATGCCGGCGGCGCGGCCCATCTGGGCGACGCGGCAGATGGACTCCTCGACCTCGCTGCGCGCCGTCATCATCAGGTCCGCAAGCTCGTCGATGACGATGACAATCTGGGACATCCGCTCGCCGCCCTCGGTAAGCATGAGCTTATTATAGCTTGCGATATCGCGGGCGTTGTGCTCGGAGAAGGTGCGGTAGCGCTTCATCATCTCCACGACGGCCCACTGCAGGGCGCCGCACGCTTTTTTCACGTCCGTCACGACGGGGACAAGCAGGTGCGGGATGCCGTTATACACCTGAAACTCGACCATTTTCGGGTCAATCATGATAAACCGGACTTCTTCCGGCGTGGCCTTATAGAGAATGCTCAAAATCATGGAATTTAAGCACACAGATTTGCCCGAACCTGTGGTGCCGGCCACAAGAAGGTGGGGCAGTTTTGAAATATCCCCCACGATGGCCTCGCCGCCGATGTTTTTGCCGAGTGCAAACGTGAGCTTCGACGCGGCGTTTTGAAACTGCGGCGAATCGATGATTTCGCGCAGGTAGACCTTGCTGACCTGCCTGTTCGGCACCTCGATGCCGACCGTCGAGCGCTTGTTCGGCATGGCGGCGATGCGCACGCCGCTTGCCCCGAGCGCGAGCGCGATATCGTCGGAAAGGCGCGTCAGGCTCGAGAGCTTCACGCCCGCCTCGAGCTTGGCCTCGTACCGCGTGACCGTCGGCCCGCGGGTAAAATTCGTCACCGTCACGCGCACGCCGAAGCTGCGGAAGGCCGTCTCCAGCCGCTCCACGTTCTGCCGGACCTCGTCGAGGACGTCCGGCTCCGCGCCGCCTTCGGGCGTGGCGAGCAGCTCGAGGGGCGGGAAATCGTAAGCCGGCTTTTCCGCTTCCCTTGCGGGCTTTGGCTTTTCCGCCGCTTCGGCGGCGCGGATTGGCTGCGGCTTTTCCGGCTGGATATCGCTCTTAATTGGCCGCGCGAGCTTCGTTTCCATAAACGGTGGGACGTCGAGCGCATCGCTCTCCACCTCTTTTGCCTCCACGGACTTAACCTCCGCGGGCGCTTCCTCCTGCTTCGGCGCCGGCGCGGCAGTTTTTTGCGCTTTGGCGGGTTCCTCCGCCGCTTCGTCAAAGTCGTCTATTGGGATGTCGATGGCTTTCCTGCGGCTTTTCGGCGCGGGAGGCGGGACGGGCGGCTCGTACGGCTCGCTCTCCTCATATTCGGCGAGCATCGCTTCATGCCGCTGGCGGGCGAGCTCGCGCCGCCGGCTGGCATATTCGGCGATTTCGGACAGCGTCAGGTTCAGGGACACCATGATGAAAAAAGCGGCAAGGCACAGATAAACGGCCATCGTCACGCCGCGGCCGAGGAGGTATGTAAGCGTGATGGTCAGCCCCCCGCCTATGACGCCGCCGCTGTCCGCCGTGATGCCGGTCTGCCAGAGGGTTTTAAACATCGAAAACGAGGGCTTGTAAATCCCGCGGCTGAGGAACAGGTGCGAAAACGCGCTGACCAGAACGGCGAGCATGAGCACGCTCGTCACGCGCCCGGCGACGGGCCTGCCCCTGTGGAAGGCGAGGATCACCGCGCAGATATACATGAGCGGCGGGGCGGCGTAATAGCCCCACCCGATCAGGCCGCGCAGGAAATCGCTGAACCACGTGATAAAAATGCCGCTGGCGGCAAAATACCCGCTTAGCGCGCAGATTGACAGGATGAAAAACACAACGGCGCCGGTTTCGCGGCTTCTCGACGGCCGCACCTGCCGCGCGCGGCCTGAAGGCGCCCTTTTGCCCGGCGCGCGCGTTGAAGAAGGAGCCCTGCCGGCTGATTTCGCCGGGCTCCTGCCTGTTTTTTTCTTAGTCTGTGCCATGCGCCACCTCGTTTAGCCGATAAAAAACGAAATAACAAGCGCGACAGCGCCGAATACCCAAAGGTAAAAAGAGAGTCTGTGCAGCGCTTTCCGCATAAGGAGCCTGTGAAACAGGCCGATGGAAAGCGCGCCGATGAGAACCGAAAGGATGCATCCGATGAGATACCACGGCAGCGCCCCCCAGCTCACGCCCCCCCGAAACAGCCCGAAGAGCGACGTGACACAGGATACAGCCAGCGGGATAATCGTGAGCAGGACGGAAAAGCGCGCCGCGTATTCCCTGTGAAAGCCGCGCGTGAGGCCGATGGCGGCGGCGAGAGCGACGGGCGACAGGCCCGGTATCGCGCCAAGCGCGAAGCCTAAGCCGACGAGCAGCGCGTCGAAAACCGTCGCCGTCCTGTCGCGCTTTTCGCCGTCGGGCGCGAGCTTGTCCGCTGTGAAAATTAAGACGCCCAGAACCATCATAGCAAAGCAGACGAACCAGACTTTGTCGGATAACGTCACAGCGTGCTTTCTGAAAAACGACAGGATAAGCGACGGCAGCAGCGCCACGAGGAGAAACAGCGCCGTGCGCACCGCCGTGGGCAGCCGCCCTTCCCCGAGGGGGTTGTCGTACCGCCCGCTGAAAAAGGCGACGGTGTCTCCCGCCATCCTGCGAAGGGGCCCGCCGTACACCAGGGCAACCGAGACGATGCCGCCTATGCTCAGGATAAGAGAATACAGCGCGTCGGGCTCTATGTTGAGGCCGAACCCCTCCAGAACGGCCGTATGCCCCGAATAGGATAGCGGCAGGAAGAAGGTTACGCCGCGGAGCAGCCCCAGCAGGATTGCCGCCAATGCCGACATCAAAACCCCTCCAAACAAGGCACGCGGATTTCTCTCAAGTGCGCGCGAGCGCGGCCTCGCGCCCTTACGGGCGACGCGATTAAAGCGCCGCGCCGCCCGGACAATTTATCCTATCATAATTTTGACGATTATTCCAGTGTTTTGTCGATTCTGCGCGCCCGCACGCCGCCGCGCGCGCCTTTTTTCGCCTGCTGCGCGCCGCTTACTGTCCCCTCCTTCTGCGCGCGGATTTCCCGGTGCAGCCATTCCAGCGCGTCGGACAATCCCCCGAGCTGGTCGATGAGCCCGCAGCGGACGGCCTCCTCGCCGTAGATGACCGTCCCCACGTCGGCGGCAAGCTCGCCCGTTTTCATCATCATCTCGATAAACCGCCGGCGCGAGATGTTGGAGTGCTTCGTGACGAACGAGACGATGCGGTCCTGGATTTTGCTGAAGTAGTTGTACGTCTGCGGCACGCCGATGACGACGCCGGTCAGGCGCACGGGGTGAATCGTCATCGCCGCGGAGGGCGCGATAATCGAGTGCTTCGCCGCCACGGCCAGCGGCACGCCGATGGAGTGCCCGCCGCCGAGGACGAGGGAGACCGTCGGCTTTTTCATGCTGGCAATCAGCTCCGCGATGGCCAGCCCCGCCTCGATGTCCCCGCCGACGGTGTTGAGCAAAATGAGAAGGCCGTCAATCTCCGGCGACTCCTCGATGGCGGCCAGCTGCGGCATGACGTGTTCGTATTTCGTGCTTTTGACTTCCTGCGGGAGGATCTGGTGCCCTTCAATCTGCCCGACAATCGTCAGACAGTGGATGACGCCTTTTGAGGACGACGTGGTCGACGAGGCCGTCTCCTGTATCTGCCTGCGCTGCGACTCCGACATAACGGCTTCATCGCCGCCCTGCTGTGCGCCGCCGGATCGCGCGCCGCCCTGTTGCGCGCCTTTGGAGGGTTGCGCGCCGCCCGCCGGCGCGCCGCTGTCCATCTGCGCTTCGTTTTTCTGCAGGATATCCCTGCTGAGGGGCACGTCGGTGGGTAACTTCCATTTTTCTTCGGACAAAACAATCACCTCCGCTACAGTGTTTGCCGGCGGAGGTGAATTCATGTATGCTTTTTGGCGCGTCAGCGGCACATCTCGATGATGGCGCGGGTGAACATCACGCCGCTGAGGACAAGCTCGTCGATGCCGATAAACTCGTCGGCCCCGTGCAGGTGGTTGTCCGTCCCCGGGAAAGAGCACCCGAAGGCGACGCCGCCTTTTATGCCGTGGACATACGTCTGCCCGCCCGTGGACAGGCACTCGCCGCGCCGGCCCGTGTGCTCCTCGTAGATGCGCAGGAGCGTCTGGACGAAATGCGTCTCGCGCGGCGTGTGGTGGACGGGCGACTTGTCCTTAATCGCAACCTCAAATCCGGCCGCCCTGAACGCGGAGAGCAGGACGTTGTCCGTATTCTCGTCGGTGGACGCAAGAGGCAGCCGTATATCCAGATTGCCCAGAAGGCCCGTTTCCGTTATCTCAAGCACGCCGAAATTCACCGTCAGCGCACCGGAGAGGTCGTCCCTTACGGCGATGCCGAGCGCCCGGCCTTCCGTGTCCCCGTGCGGGAAGAGCCTGCACAGCGTTTTGACGGCGCGCGTCGAGCCGCAATCGGCGAGGTCGAGCGCATTAAGGAGGCTGAGCAGGGCCGTCTGCGCGTTGACGCCGGACTCCGGCTCCGCCCCGTGCGCCCCTTTGCCCGCCGCATAAAGCATGACGCCGCCTTCAACTGGCTCCGCGGTCATCGCCGCGCCCGTTTTTTCCGCGTATTCGCGGCACAGCGGCTTCATGCTTTCAGCGTCGAGCCCCAGGACGAGGGCGCGCGCCTTGTCCGGCACGCGGTTTGCCGTGTCGCCGCCGACGAGAGACGCTACGCGCGGCAGCGCGTTCGACTTCTCCCACGCGGCGGAAAACTCGGGGCAAAGCCTTCCCTTTTCGAGGTTGACGATGGGATACGACGCGTCGGGCGTGAACACGTTCGGGGGCATCTTGTGCGCCGTGCGGTACGCGGCGATGTCCTCGCTGCCCGTCTCCTCCGCGCTGCCGAGGATGATCCGGCAGCCGCGCGACAAATCCGGGCACAGCTCCCTTACGGCGCGCATGGCGTACATCGCCGCCACGGCGGGGCCTTTGTCGTCCGCCGTGCCGCGGCCGAACACCTTCCCGTCGCGGACGGTGGCGGCGAAAGGCTCGCAGCTCCACCCTTCCCCTTCCGGGACGACGTCGAGGTGGCAGAGGATCCCGAGCGCCGGCTCTCCCTCGCCCAGGTCCGCCGTTATGACGCGGTTTTCAAAGTTCTCTACCTTAAACCCCAGCCGCTCGAGGATTTCCGCCGCAACCTCAAGCGCCTTCGCGGGGCCTTCCCCAAAGGGCATGCCGGGCTGCGCCTCCCCGCGCACGCTGCGGACGGCGACAAGGCGGGCAAGGTCGCCGAGCATGTTTTTCGTTTCTTTTTCAAACCACCGCTCGATGTCGCGCCGCAGCAGCCCGCCTGAAGACTGGCCGCCGGAGTTTGCCCTATCATACCCCTCGTTTTGAATGTTTTCCATGTTTCTATCTCCCTTACGCAATCAAAAAGCCTTATTATTATTTCTTAAGATACGTCGAATCCATGTCTCCGTATCTTTCGCTTCTATTTACTTTACCACGGCATGAAGACAAGTTCCACTAAAATAGTTGATGAACGAATTCTATTGTCCCCTTTTATGGTGACTGATTCAGAAATAATAATAAGCGGGATAACCCGGATTGTCGTTTTTCTACATATTACGGGCATATTCTTTGTTTAAGTCTTACTATTCCAAAACCAGAATGGAATGACATACATGAAACGGAATAACGCATTCTGACGGATTCATGGTAGACTTAATTCGGTAAATGGCAAGGCGCAGAGCCCCCCGGTATCCCCGGGCCCAAAGGAGTGATGACAATGCCGTATATGAGAGTCAGCCTGACAAAGACGCTCACACAGGAGCAGAAGAAAGCCCTCTACGATGGCCTTGGCGCGGCGCTCAGCCTGATTCCCGGCAAAAAGCCCTACATGCTCATTGCCGAGATTGAGGACGGAAAGACCATCTTCTGCGGCGGGCGGCCGCAGGAAAACTTCGTCTTTGTCGACGCGCGGTACTTTGGCAAGTTTGAATACCCCGTCAAAAAGGCCTTTGCGCAGGGAGTCTTCAAAGCCATAGAGGATGTGGCGGGAACGCCCAAAGAGTGCATTTCCATGACGATACTGGAAATGAGCACCTGGGGCGGTTTCGGCGATCTGGCCGACGAGTCTTACGCCGGCCAGGGACAGCCCCCTGCCGGTCCGGACCCCGCGTCAGGAAAATAAGCATTGTACAAAGCAGCGTTTTGGTATATACATATTCTTAAATCAATTTGAAAGGATGACCTGTGGTGGCAAAATTCGACTTAAGAAAGCTGCCGGAAGCGAATGTCCCCAAGAAGTATATCCTGACGGAGGAAGAAAAGGCAAACAGCAAATACGGCAAGCTCGTCTTCAACTTCCCCCAGGAGGAAAACGAAGTCGTCGCGGAGGGCGATCCCCCCGATTACGTCGTGCATCCCCAGGCGTATTTCCGCGGCGCCCGCCAGATCCCCGGTTCGGAATTCAACTGCAGCTTCCAGATTTTCGTCAAGCCCTTCTTTCTGGACAGAGTCCAGCACCGCCATCCCAAGGATGAGTACCTGATTTTCCTCGGGGCCAACTCCACCAACGTCTTTGACTTTGACGCGCGCATTGAGTTCACCCTTGGCAAGGGCGAGGACGCCGAGACTTACATCATTGACCGGCCCACCATCATCCGCGTCCCAGCCGGGATGTACCACTGCCCGCTGCACTTCAAAGAGGTGAACAAACCCGTTATGTTCCTCGCGGCCTGCATGATGCCCATGTTCGGCGGCATCTACGACATGCCCGACGGGACGACCCGGGAGCTGTATTACAACGGCCCCCTGCCCTGCAAGTACGACGAGAACAAAAAGTGCGACGCCTGCGGCAAGTGCCTGCAGGAGACGTGGGAGAAGTAGCTACATAAGGTTTCAGGCGGCCGAAAGCAAAAGAGCTAATTAAACAGAACCGTTGTGTCACGCACAACGGTTCTGTTTTTTTGGAAGGGCGCGCGGTGATATGGACGGAAGCATAAACTAACCCCTCCCGGACAGGTTCCGGGAGGGGTTGTAATTATGGATATTTTAGCTTTCCGCGGGGTTCTGGACGACGCCGGTAAAGAGGATAATGCCCTGATAATCGATGAAGAAGATGAAGGGGCGGTCGAAAATCAGCTCAACGGGCCGGGGCTCTTCAATCACAGCCGCGGTACCGTCCATGGCAAGCTCCGTGTAGGCCGCCGCCTCCACCCCGTCCTCGTCGATGCTGATGCGGGCAAGCTGGCGGGCGGAGGAGATATACAGGCCGTCGTCGGCCATGCCGGAAAAGTCGGCCAGCTTAAAGTCAAGGGCGTCGGTGATGCCCAGCGCGGCGAAAAGCTCCATGAGTCCGTTTTCCACGCCAAAGTCGAACTTGGGGATGGACGCCGTAACCCGGGCGTAAACGCTCTCCCCGTTCATTTGAAGTATGCCGGCAAGCTTCTCGGAAGACAGCAGGTCCCCGGGAGAGAGCCCCTCGTCCGGCAGGACGAAGTTCATGGAGGCGCCGCCCGTGGTGCTAAGCTGCAGGAGGGACCAGCCGTCGCCGTCAATATAGTTGCGGTTGGATGTCATGTTCATGAAATCGGCTGTGACGGTGCCGCCGCCGGCGAGATGAAAGTCGCCGGTTTCGGTAAGAGATTTATTGAAGCTCTTCGACCAGGCGTCCTTGAAGTAGATGGTGTTGAGTATCAGCAAAACCAGGTCCTCGGAGTAATTGTACGTGGGGTTTATAAGCCCGCCTGTGTGCTCCGAGACCCACTTGGCCATCTCCTTTGCGGTGGCATCATTTGAGAAGTCCACTTCGTACAGGTAGGCGAAAAACTTTCCGGCGGCGGTGTCCAGGAAGTCCTCTTTAAAACTGTATTCATCCATCCACAGAGAGTTTGCGAGCGTCAGCTTGGAGACCTTGTTGTCCGTGTACAGGTAGCGGAAGAGCCTGGCGGACTGCTCGGCGATATAATCGTCGTCAAATCCGGCAAGGTGCAGGGCATTAAGAAGCTGGGACTTTGTCTCCCCGTCGGCGCCAACGGCGCACAGGGCCAGAGGATAGTACAGGCTGAGAGGAGAGTACAGCTGGTTTTCCTCAGAGCTAGGCAGCAGCGCGCCGGTGCTGGAGGCGGCAAACCCGGCGAGCGCCTGAAGAAACTCCTCATCGGGGATGTTTTCTTCCTGCACAGCGCGTCTTGCCGCGTAATTGTCGAAAGCGATTGCTTTGGGGTAAACCGGCCTGGCTACGGCCGCGTTTGAAGATACGATGGAGCAGCCGCCGAGAAGGATCAGGGCGGCCAGAAGAACGGCGGTCAGTTTCAGCGTTTTCATTGTCGTCACATCCTTCAACATCCTTCAATTGAAGGACGCGGCAGGAGGCCGTTTTGTTCCCGTTTTACCAGCAGGGCTACCTGTTTCGGCTTATTGTAACGCCATTCTAACCGATGCGCCTTATTTCTTGTTCAATATTCCCTATACTGCCCAAGGCATATTGTAATACCGCACAAGTTATTGATTTATGAGTTATAATTTCTTGACAATGTTTCTAATCCATAATTATAATATGGGGCGTAACAGCAGATTCTCTATGGTCTGCATTCATTCATCGTAGAGAAATATAGGAGGTTAACAGATGAAAAAAGCAGTGGCACTCATTCTGACGTTGGTACTGGCGCTCACGCTCTTTGCGTGCGCATCCAACGACAAAACGCCAAGCTCGCCAGCACCGACACAATCCCCCACAGGCGGCGCGCCCGCGGCAGACGGTAAGAAGCCTTACCCGAACTGCAACGAGGACGGCTCTATCAATCTGGATAGAATCGCGCACTACGACCCCGAGTACGACTACACGCAAAACGAAAAATTCAAGGTGACCTACATAACCTAGGACGGCGGCCCGCTGTACCAACAGTCTGCCGCTGCTTATGAGCACTGGGCTCCGCTGTTCAACATGGAGTGGGCCGGCTTCATCAGCTCCAACGGTGACGCCGACCTGTACATGACCAGCCTGCAGAACCAGCTGGACCAGGGCGTCAGGGGCTTTATCCTTGACCCGGACAGCACCATCTTCCCTGCCGTTGCCGATCTGATGGACGCTTATCCGGATTGCGCCTGGATGTCCCAGATGTCTGCTCCCCGTGACGGCACCTCCGGCGAAGGCGTTCCTCCGGGAGGCCACATGATCCACCCCTACGTTGGATTCGACAACTACGACGCCGGTGTGCAGGTTACCAACAAGCTCCTGCAGTGGAAAGAAGAAAACCTTCCTGACGTTGACTGGAAAGACATCGCTTTCCTCGCCATGGCCTTCTCCACGTCACCCCAGCTCAACGACCGCGTCACCGCTTCCAAGGACATCTGGCTGAAGACGGCCGGCACTCTGGACAATTTCTTCATCGCCGACTGCGTCTCCACGGGCATTAATCTCCAGGGCGGCATCGAGGCTGCCACGCCGATCATCACAACGAACGCATCCAGATATAAATACTGGCTCGTCCAGGGCCTGATCGACGACTTTGCCATTGCGGCGGCCACGGTTCTTGACCAGCAGGGCCTGACCGACAACTCCTGCGTTGCCTGCTTCGGCGGCTCGGGCCTCCAGATGCAGTGGGATGCCGGCACACAGAACGCTTTCCGCTACGCGCTCTTCACCGCGCAGAACCTTTATGCAGAACCCATCATCGGCGCCGTCTACGCTTTCCTGATGGGCTGGGCAACTCCGGATACCATCTGGCCGAGCTGGGTCAAGTGGGATGACCACGGCACAAACGGTCACACCTACCCGCAGCTCCGCCTGCCCACCGTGTGGCTTGAGCCCGATTCCTACAAGCACTATCTCGAGTGGACGGATATGTACGCCAAGGCCAATGCATACGATTATCCGCAGGAAGGCATCAATCTTGACGACTACTCTCCGTTCGTCGACAAGGTGCCCGACGATTACAAGAAACCGAACTAACCATCTCCCCGATCGGAACGTCGGCATATACGAGCTAACGAAATTTGGACGGCGTTTATCGCCGTCCAAATTTCAAAGGAAAAAATCTGGCAGGTGAAAACATGACAAAATCACTGGAGTTTAGGGGAATCGGGAAATCTTTCCCCGGAGTGCGCGCCCTTGACAACGTCAGCTTCCGGGCGGAGGGCGGAAAAGTGCTCGCGCTGCTGGGTGAAAACGGCGCCGGAAAATCGACGCTCCTTAAAATCATGAGCGGCGATCTGAAGGCCGACGAGGGCGAGGTCCTGCTCAACGGCAAAAAAGTTGAGTTTCCCGGCCCTCGGGAGGCAATTGAGGCCGGAATCAGCGTCATCTACCAGGAGCGCCAGCTCATCCCCAGCATGTCCGTTATGGAGAACATATTTGCAGGGGCGCTTCCCAAGACGAAGCTCGGCCTGTTCGACAAGCGAAGGCTCTACAACGAGGCGACGGAGATCATCAGGAAGTTCGGTCTGGACATTGATCCTTTAGAGCCTGTAGGACAGCTCAACATCGCGCACCAGCAGATGGTTGAGATCATGAAGGCGTACCGCAGAAATTCGGACATCATCGCCTTCGACGAGCCCACTGCTCCTCTGACAGAAAAAGAGATCAAAATCCTCTTTGAGCTCATCTTAAAGCTCAAGGAAGAGGGAAAGGTCGTCATCTACGTCTCCCACCGTCTCGCCGAAATCTTCCAGGTCACGGACGAAATCGTCGTCCTGAAGGACGGCAAGTTCGTCAAGACCCTGAAAACGTCCGAAACGACGGAGGCTGAGCTGATCAAGGCAATGGTAGGCAGAGACATCGGGGACACCTACGCAAACCTTAAGAGAAACGACAACATCGGCGACGTCGTACTCGAGGTGGACAAGCTCAGCAATCTCGTGCTCAAAGACGTGAGCTTCAAACTGCGCCGCGGCGAAATCCTGGGTTTCGCGGGACTGGTGGGCGCCGGGCGCACGGAGGTCGCGCGCGCAATCTTCGGAGTGGATCCGATTACAAGCGGAGAAATCAGGCTGGAAGGAAAGCCCGTGTCGTTTAAGAATCCCGGGGAAGCCATCCGCGCCGGCATCGCGCTTGCGCCGGAGGACCGCAAGTACGAAGGCCTCGTCATGTTCCGCTCCATCAAGGATAACGTTGTCATGCCCGTCATCGATACTCTGAACAAGGGTATCTTCGTGGACAAAAACGAGCTTACCAAACTGGCGAATAAAGCCGTGGAGAAATACTCGATTAAAACGCCCACCATTGACAAGAAAACATCGGAGCTGTCGGGCGGCAACCAGCAGAAGGTCATTCTGGGACGCTGGACAAACGAGAAAATGGTGACGAAGGTGCTGATTCTCGACGAACCCACAAAGGGTATCGACGTGGGCGCCAAAGCGGAGATTTACCAGACCGTCTGCGACCTGGCCAGGCAGGGAATCGCCGTGATATACATATCCAGCGAGCTGACGGAAGTTATCAACCTGGCTGACAACATTGTCGTAATGCGCAGAGGGCGCGTGACGGGTATCGTACCGCGCGAAGAAGCGACGGAAGAAAAAGTCCTTGCCCTGGCCATGCGTGATTAAGGAGGCGGAAACCTTGAGAAAAGAGAGCTTCTATAGAAAGTATATTCGCCCAATCATTACTCATAAAGTGTTTTCGCTTGTGATTATTCTCCTGGCGCTGGTTGTATTGTTTTCCATTTGGTCAGCGGCCCAAGGCAAGCAGTTCTTTAAAGCGAGCACCTTAAGAAACATTTTGAACTCCATTGTCTTAACGTCGTTTCTGACGATTGGCGCCGGCATGCTGCTCATAGCGGGCGATATGGACCTCTCCCAGGCGGCGGTAGGCGCTTTCGGAGGTATCGTTCTGGCCGCGTCAATCGTGTACTGGAAGCTGCCCTGGTTCGTGGGGATAATCATTTGCCTCCTGCTTTGCGGCGTTTTGGGCGCCATTAACGCGATCATGGTAACGCGGTACCGTTTCCCGTCCTTCATAGCAACGCTGGCGATGATGTCCATGGCGAAGGGTCTTATGTATATTTTCAGCACCATCGGCAAGGGATCGGACGTCGCTTCCAATATCGCCGTCAACAACCCTTACCTTAACTTTATCGGCAAAGGCACCATCGGCCCCGTCCCCTTCGGAATCATTGTCATGCTCGTCTTTTTCCTGGTCTACGGGATCCTATTAACAAAGACGAAAATCGGACTTAAAATCATGCTCATGGGCGGCAACAAGGCGGCCGCGAATCTGGCGGGAATCAATTCCAAAAAAATATTGTTTGCCCTTTTCGTTAACGCATCGGTTCTCGCCGGCGTGGCCGGAATCTTCAGCACTGGCCGTCTCGGTCAGGGCTCGCTGCTTGCCCTGCAGACAAACCAGTTTTCCGGTCTTACGGCGGCGATTTTGGGCGGAATTTCGTTTGGCGGCGGCTCCGGCGGTATGGGGGGCGCGTTTGTCGGACTCCTGATTCTAAACACCTTCCAGATCGGCATGGGCGTTGTCGGCGTCAATCCGTACTGGGTCAACGTCTTCTCCGGCGTGATCCTGCTGATCGCTCTGGCGACGGACTTCATCTCCAGAAGACGCCTCAGGTCGGTATAAGTAGGAGGTAACATCATGCAAAAGAGGAAAATTATTTCTCGCATACTGCGGAATAAATCCACGCCGCTGATTGTGATTTTGATCATAATGTGCATCATCACCATGATCGTCAGCAGCGGCGTGCTGAAAGGCGAGCCGCTCAGCGCTATGTTTACCCGTGGATTTTTGTCCGGCGGCAATCTCATCGGCATTTTCAACAAGCTGGTCATCCAGGCCTTTATGATGTGCGGCATCGTCCTGTTGCTGATCGGCGGGAACATTGACCTCTCCGTCGCAGGCCAGGCCGGCCTGACGGCCATGGTATTCGCCTGGCTCTGTCAGAAAACAAGCCTCCACTGGATCATAATCTTCCTGATCTGCGTCGTAATGGGGGCGATCCTGGGGCTGCTCAACACACTTCTGGTCAACCGCTTGAAATTCCCCTCGTTTATCGCGACCATCGGCATGTCCTCGGTCTACGCGGGACTCTGCAATATTATGACCAAGGGCGACAACATCCAGATCAGCACTGCCAAACATGGGAGTTTCGTCACCATGGGCAGAGCCAACATCGGCGGCTGGCTTCCCGTTTTGTTTTTGGTCGCAGTCATCGTTCTCATCGCATATCAGTTTATATTGTCCAGGACTACGTTCGGACGAAGCCTCTATATGTGCGGCGGCAATTCCACCGCGGCGCGCCTGTCCGGCCTGAAGCCCGACAGAATACTTAGATTCCTGTTCCTGAATAACAGCATCCTTGCGGCCATCGGCGGCCTCTTATGGGTGTCCCAGTATCAGCTTGCCAGCCCGACGGCCATCACCTCTTCCGGCATGGATTTCGAGGTCATTTCCGCCTCGGTCCTTGGCGGCGTGGCTTTTCACGGGGGCTCCGGGAGCATCGGCGGGGCATTTGTGGCGCTGATGGTGCTCAACGTCTTTGAAAACATGCTCCACGTCATGAACGTTCAGGACTACTACATCGTTTTCGCAACGGGCGCCATACTGGTCATCGCGCTCGGCATCGACTATATCAACGCCGAAAGGCGGCGCAAAGCTCTGTTGGTTGCGTCCATCTCCGGCGCATCGGAAACCAAATAACGTTTTGTCTTAAGCAAAACTGCGGGATCGCCGTACTTCGGCGGTCCCGTTCTCATTCCTTCATCTGTGCAGCCTGCTTACATCCCCCTGTATCCCTTCTCCCCTGCTCCGGCCGGTATAAAAAGCCTGAGAAAACACGCAAAATCGTGTCATCTCAGGCTTTTTCACATTATCGGGTAAAAAGGGGTATAAACAGCTGTGCGTTAAAGCCGGCACAGCGTCAATTATCCGCAGTAGACCGCAAAGACCGCTTTGTATAAATGGTAGGCGTCGAGCTTGGACGTAATCTCCCACGGCGCGTGCATGCTGAGGACGGGGACGCCTGCGTCAATCGTCGCGATGCCGCGGTTTGCCATGTACTTGGCGACGGTGCCGCCGCCGCCCTGGTCCACTTTGCCCAGCTCGGCCATCTGCCAGCGCACGCCGTGCTTTTCAAACAGGCCCATTTGCTGAGCCACATGCAGCGGCAGCGAATCGAGCACGGGGATCACCGCTACCCGCAGCGCGGCCTGCCCGGTGGCAGGCGTGCGGGCACAGCCGGTGAGCATAAGGCCAAACAGGGCGAATCCGAGACACAAACGGGCAAAGGGATGTCGCTTCATGGGATGCTCGCTGTCATTGGGTCAATAT
>Ga0134105_1001636_pt1 | contig 15276 bp, 8 predicted proteins | sample 16_3_2metaG_FD_94457 | JGI IMG/M metagenome (GOLD analysis project Ga0134105, IMG submission 94457) | Switchgrass degrading microbial communities from high solid loading bioreactors in New Hampshire, USA - 16_60_3.3_214_A3 metaG | ecosystem: Engineered > Bioreactor > Semi-continuous > Anaerobic >... | reverse complement strand
TGAAAGCTGAATATGACAGCATATTTAAAAACGAAATAATTGTTGATTTGTTGAAAGTACTGGGATGTGGCGTCGAGATTAAGTCCAAGCATAACAAAGATTTGAATACTTTTGATATAAACAATCTTAGGTGGAACAAGATAATTATCTGTACAGATGCCGATGTAGACGGATTCCAGATACGGACGCTTATTCTTGCAATGCTGTATAGGCTGGTGCCTACGCTGATACATGCCGGTAAGGTATATATTGCTGAATCGCCTCTGTTTGAGATCAATACGAAGAATAAGACATACTTTGCTTATACTGAAAAGGAAAAGAATGAGATAATATCAAAGATCAAGGGGAAATACACGATACAGCGCTCAAAAGGTCTTGGTGAAAATGAGCCTGAAATGATGTGGGAAACAACGATGAATCCCGAAACCAGGCGGCTTATCAAGGTGGTGCCTGATGATATAAAAAGGACTGAGGAAGTATTCGACATGCTTCTTGGTGATAATCTTTCAGGCAGGAAAGAATTCATAGAAGAAAATGGCCATATGTATATGGATATGATTGATGTGAGCTAAAAACTCAGCTTGTGTGATGTGCCCATTTACCTTGATTTATTGGAGGAATATGAATAATATGAAGGAAAATATACCGGTGGAACAGAGAATAACCGATACGCTGGAAAAAAACTATATGCCCTATGCCATGAGTGTCATTGTATCGAGGGCAATACCGGAGATAGACGGGCTCAAGCCCTCTCACAGAAAACTGCTTTATACAATGTATAAAATGGGTTTGCTTTCTGGTAACAGGACAAAATCTGCAAATGTGGTTGGACAGACAATGAAGCTGAATCCTCACGGAGATGCCTCCATATATGAGACTATGGTCAGGCTTACCAGGGGAAATGCTTCCTTGTTGCATCCTTATATAGACTCTAAGGGAAACTTTGGAAAAGTTTATTCCAGAGATATGAAATACGCTGCTGCCCGTTATACTGAAGTAAAGCTGGACAGGCTGTGTGAGGAATTGTTTGCAGATCTTGATAAGAATGCGGTTGACTTTGTTGACAACTATGATGGGACCCTCAAGGAGCCTGTTATATTGCCTGCTACATTTCCAAGCATACTTGTGAATTCCAACCAGGGTATAGCAGTAGGTATGGCAAGCAATATTTGCAGCTTTAATCTCCAGGAAGTCTGTGAAACAACCATACAGTATATTGAAAACAGTGATACGGATTTTGTTAAATATCTTAAGGCTCCTGATTTTTCTACAGGCGGACAGCTTATATATAATGAAAAGGATATGCGCGAAATCTATCGGACGGGTAAAGGAAGTTTCAAGCTGAGGGCGAAGTATTCCTATGACAAGAAAAACAATTGTATTGAGATATACGAAATACCATATACCACAACCTCGGAAGCCATAATTGATTCAATATCGGAGCTTGTAAAGGCAGGAAAGATAAAAGATATTGTGGATGTAAGGGATGAAACGGATCTTAGCGGCCTGAAAATAACACTGGATATAAGGAGAAGTTCAGATCCGGATGCGTTAATGAACAGGCTTTTCAAGCTTACACCTTTACAGGACACTTTTAACTGCAACTTTAATATTCTTATAAACAATACCCCTAAAGTAATGGGTATTAAAGAAATACTGGATGAGTGGATAAAATTCAGAATAAATTGTATAAAGCGCCAGGTAATGTTCGACTTAAACAAAAAGTCTGAAAAACTTCACCTGTTGCTTGGACTTAAGAAAATTCTGCTTGATATTGACAAGGCAATAAAAATAATAAGAGGAACTGAACAGGATTCTGATGTAGTTCCGAATCTTATGAAGGGTTTTGATATAGACCAGGTTCAGGCAGAATTTATTGCTGAAATAAAGCTTAGAAACCTTAACAGGGAATATATACTGAACCGGGTGGAAGAGGTGGAAATTCTCAGTAAGGAAATAGAGGATCTCAAAAGCACCTATAATGATGAGACAAAAATAAAAAAGATTATAATAAAGCAGTTGAGAAATGTCTCAAAGAAATACGGACAGCCAAGACGCACCGAGATAGTGCCGGAGGAGGACATCGAGGAAATAACAGTGGAGAAAATGATTGAAGACTATAATCTGAAGCTGTTCCTCACAGAGCAGAATTATTTCAAGAAGATACCTCTTGTTTCCCTAAGAGCAAACCCTGAACAGAAGCTGAAAGAAGACGATGTAATAATACAGGAGCTTGAGACTCACAATAAAGCTGATTTGCTGCTGTTCTCAAACAAATGTACAGTATACAAGTTAAAGATATACGACATTGCCGACAGCAAAGCAAGTGCTCTTGGGGAGTATCTTGCAAATATGCTTGAGCTGGAAGCTGATGAGAAAATCATTTATATGGTTGCTACAGATGATTACGGCGGCTATATATTGTTTGCATATGAAAATGGGAAATTTTCCAAAATTGAGCTGAAGAGCTATGAGACCAAAACCAACCGCAGAAAGCTCGCCAATGCTTACTCGGATTTATCGAAGCTTGTATGTATTATGTACCTGGACAGCGATACCGACCTTGTAGCTTTCAGCAGCATAAACAAAGTACTGGTATTCAATACAGCCAATATAAACCCCAAGACCACAAGAAACTCTCAGGGAGTTCAGGTAATGAAAGGAAAAAAAGGAAGCACCGTAACCAAGGTGGCAAAATTGGAAGAGTCGGGAATAACCAACTTTGATTATTACAGGACTAAAAACATTCCCGCAGTAGGATGTTATTTAAGGCCGGAAGATGTAGAAGACAACCAGACATTGCTGGAATTTGATAAAAAATAGGTAAGCAATTGATTTAACTTAACTTGTTGTGCCGGCATTTCGATAGCAGGAGTTCCGGGCTCAAGAGCTGATAAGCCTATTACAGAGCAAATCAATTGGCTTGTGTTATCTTGTGTTACAGGGAAACTTCCTTTAACACGGGGAGTGCAGAGGGGATTTCAAAGCTTTCCACAATGTTATATCATTGCCTGGCACAACAAGTTGTTTTAACCGATTAACCGGCACAATAAGTTGCTTAACTTTCAGCTATCTATAGATATAGCTTGCTTGTATACCATGCTGCTTAGGATTTTTTCCGCTTCTATGATATCCAGGCCGGATATATTCATTTTATCAATATCTCCTACACCAATACCGTTGTTAATACAGTCGTACAGGTAATATACGGCCTGTGGCTTAAATCCCATTAAATGGGCTCCAATAGTATCTACTGCAACAGGATCAGTTCCGCTTATGACAATACCTGTGTTAATTGGAATACCTCCGGAAGGTCCGGTTCCAACCATAGCCGGGCTTGCACTTAAAATTGACAGGTCAATGGTAATTTTTTGAGCCATCGCACGTATGAACCCATGGAGGTTTTTATGTATACCCTTATTCTTTTTGGGATACCCGTGTTCCTGTGCAGGTGGCCAACCCATTGCTATATTTTTTATTCCGGCTGAAATTGCAGCCTCCTGGTGATATTTAAGCTGGGTAAACGAAATAAGGAAGGTCATTTCGTCATACAGCCTGTTAATATTGGTAGAGGATGGCGAGTCATGATTCAGCTCTATTCTGGTAAAGGGTTCTTTGTTTAAATCTACGAATTCAACACCTTCAGATTGAATTATCCGGGAAAATCCTATCACGTTCATTATTTCAACTGTATCTTTCTCGCCGGAACCTGTTGCGACGACAATTCTTCGCGGATTATTTCTCTTTGCAAACCTTATTACCGTTCTCAGACTTTCGGTTCCAACAACCACACCTGTTTCCGGTATTTGCTGCTGAACCCAGTTAGGAGTTATTACTACAACATCATTACTGTTTATTAGATTGTCAGCTTGAATCAAATTAAGAGATTCAGTTATAGCTACACTTTCATTTTGATTTCTTGCAATACCGATATCAGGCACATTCCTTCTTCGTTGTCTCATTAAAAAATCACCTCATATAATTACTTGCCAAATGAGGTGATTTTTATGCAGTACTTTATATCACTTCGTGTACTATTATTTTTGAATTGTTTTTAACTATTGTTACTTTATATTATTTTTATTTTTAATATTATTTAATGTTATCTATAATGTTTTTAATTGTTTTATAGTTATTTATATTATTTTACCACTTCATGTATTATCAGAACTATTTATTTATAAATTATTATTTAAAAAACTCATCATATATTGCATTAATTGCTCTTACAAGGTCGTCAGAGTTAACACCAAGCATGATGCTGACTTCCGAAGAGCCCTGATTTATGATTTCTATGTTTATTCTGGCTTTTGCCAGTGCACCTGTTATCCGGCAGGCTATGCCTATGGTACGCTGCATTCCTTCGCCAACCACCATAATGAGTGCCATGTTATGCTCAACTGTTATGTCATCTACGGCAAGCTCATTTTTTATTCTTTCAACAACCCTCTTTTCGGTAGAACTATCCATTTGATTTTCTCTCAGAATTATAGATATATGGTCTATGCCTGACGGAATATGCTCATAGGAAAGGTGCTCATCTTCAAGTATACGAAGGACTTTACGCCCAAACCCTATTTCCCTGTTCATAAGATATTTACTTATGTATATACAGCAAAATCCGGTATCACCGGCGATACCAACAACTGGTCTGGTTATTTTTTCACGTTTAAGTACTATCGTTGTGCCAGGAGCGGACGGATTATTGGTATTTTTTACTCTAACGGGAATTCCTTTGCGGTAAACAGGAACCAGTGCTTCTTCGTGGAAGACACTAAAACCTGCATATGAAAGTTCTCTCATTTCACCATATGAAATTTCTACAATTGGCTCAGGGTTTGATACTATATTGGGATTAGCGGAATATACACAGTCAACATCAGTAAAATTCTCATAAAGATCAGCATCTACTGCTGCTGCCAGTATGGAACCGGTAATGTCAGAACCGCCACGTGAAAATGTTACAATATCCCCATTTAGTGAATAACCAAAGAAGCCGGGGAATATCAATATACCTTCCATGTCTTTGAGAGATTTGAGATTGTCATAAGACTCCGGAAGTACCTGTGCATTTCCGTATTCACTGCTCAAAAGAAGCCCTGCATCCTTGGGATTTATATAGCGGGCATTAACACCGATACTGCAAAGATAATCGGCTACGAGCTTTGCACAATTGTCCTCTCCTGCAGCTTTCATTGAGTCAATAAATTTACCGCGGTTTTCGGTATCCAAAGCCAGACGGTTTTTAAGATCATTACGTATTGTTTCGGTTATACTATCTGAAAGGCCCAGTTCTTTTGCTATTTCATCATATCTTGAAACAACAGCTTCAATTTCTTTGTCAGCTTTTCCTGTTGAGAGAAAACTTTCTGCGCATTCAATAAGCATATCGGTAACTTTAGTGTCGCTTTTATTCCTCTTTCCGGGAGCTGATACCACAATAATACGGCGCTGTGGGTCATCCAGTATTATTTTGCATACTTTTTTTATTTGTTCAGCATTAGCCAGTGATGAACCACCGAATTTTGCAACTTTCATAAATCAGACCTCCAATTTTATACGGGTTAATGCTTCTTTGTTTAGTAATTTTAGCTTTTTTTAAAATTCATAATAATTCAATGATGAATTATGAATTATCGTGTTTTGCAATTACATCATATCTCAATTTCATTATATTTTATTATATAGATACGACAATTTCAATAACTTAAGAGATAAAACTTTAAAATGTTCGACAGCCGGCTTTAAATCTCTCCACAATGCTATCTCATTACTTAGCACACAAGTTTAAGTAAATTTTAAATACTTTTTAATACAATATAAATACATTTAGAACGTATGTTTGAATATGTACACATTTGTGTTATAATTTCTATAATAAATAATGCACATTTGTTCAGGAGGATTACATATGCCTGATTTCAGGATAGTTTCAGAATATAAATTGTGTGGTGATCAGCCAGAAGCTGTGGACAAGCTTGTAAAAGGTATAAATATGGGATACAAGCACCAGACGCTTCTTGGGGTGACGGGTTCCGGAAAAACATTCACCATGGCAAATGTTATTGAGAGGGTTCAAAAACCCACTCTTGTTATTGCACATAATAAAACTCTTGCTGCACAATTATGCAGTGAATTCAGAGAGTTTTTCCCTGACAATGCCGTGGAGTATTTTGTGAGCTACTACGACTATTATCAGCCGGAGGCATATATTCCGTCTACTGATACCTATATTGAAAAGGATTCTTCAATAAATGATGAGATAGACAAGCTCAGGCACTCTGCCACAGCGGCACTGTTTGAGCGCCGTGATGTTATAATCGTCGCCAGCGTTTCATGTATATATGGGTTAGGTGACCCTGAAGACTATACTGATCTGATGATTTCTCTAAGACCTGGAATGATAAAGGACAGGGATGAGGTAATAAGAAAGCTGGTGGACATACAATATGAGCGGAATGAAATTGATTTCAAAAGGGGAAAATTCAGGGTAAGAGGAGATGTGTTGGAAGTTTTTCCTGCTAATTCATCTGAAAAGGCACTTCGCATAGAATTTTTCGGCGATGAAGTTGACAGGATTACTGAGTTTGATGCGCTCACAGGTGAGATTGTGGGATTAAGGAATCATATTGCAATTTTTCCGGCATCCCACTATGCTACAACAAAGGCGAAAATGGAAAGAGCTATGGTTACCATACAGGAGGAACTGGAGGAACGGCTGGCTGAATTAAAGTCTCAGGGTAAACTACTTGAAGCACAGCGCCTTGAACAAAGAACCAGGTATGATCTTGAGATGATGCAGGTTACAGGCTTTTGCCCTGGCATAGAGAACTATTCCCGGCATATAAGCGGCAGGGCTCCTGGAAGCGCACCATTTACACTTATGGACTATTTCCCTAAAGACTATCTTCTGATAATTGATGAATCTCACGTTACTGTACCTCAGATTGGCGCAATGTATAACGGTGACAGATCAAGAAAAGAGTCTCTGGTGGAATACGGCTTCAGGCTCCCTTCAGCCTTTGACAACAGGCCCCTGAAGTTTGAAGAATTTGAACAGAGAATAAATCAGGTGATTTATGTAAGTGCAACTCCTGCTAATTATGAAAAACAGCATTCGTCACAAATAGTTGAACAGATAATAAGGCCGACGGGGCTTATCGACCCTGAGATTGTTGTAAGGCCTGTCAAAGGTCAGATTGATGATCTTATAGGAGAAATTAATGAAAGGGTTTCTAAGAAGCAGAGAGTTCTGGTTACAACGCTGACTAAAAGAATGGCCGAGGATTTGACTGAATACCTGAAGGAACTGGATATTAAGGTTACATATCTGCATTCTGAAGTTGAAACCATAGAGAGAATGGAAATTATCCGAGACTTGAGACTGGGTGTTTTTGACGTCCTAGTCGGTATAAATCTTCTCAGGGAAGGGTTGGACCTCCCTGAAGTTTCACTTGTTGCCATACTTGATGCGGACAAGGAGGGATTCCTGCGCTCAGAAACTTCTCTCATCCAGACTATAGGAAGAGCTGCCAGAAATGTTGAAGGAAAGGTAATAATGTATGCTGATAATGTTACAGAATCCATGCGAAGGGCGATAAGTGAGACAAACAGGAGAAGAAAGATACAGATGGAATATAACATTCGACATGGTATAGTACCAAAGAGTGTACAAAAGGCAGTCAGGGACGTTATTGAAGCAACAAAAGTTGTAGAAGAGACTGGCAGTTATTCCGCTGATAGAGATACTGGCTATATGAGCAAGGGAGAAATAAATGAGATCATCGACAGGCTTACAAAAGAGATGAAAGCTGCAGCTTATGACCTGCAGTTTGAACGTGCTGCAGAGCTGAGAGACAGAATTGCGGAGTTGAAAAAAAGGCTTGGAGAACCGGAGGGTAAAAAAAGTGTAAGGTAAGGGATAGCAGCACGATAATGCATATGATATAATTTTTTTATTTGTTGAAGGATTTTGTTTTGATGATGGAGGATAATATGAGTGAGAATATATTAAATATTTATGAACACAGTTTGCTTTATGTAATACCGGCAGGAATGTATAAAGTGGATGAGCTGCATTCCCTGTTGAGAAATCACCCTGAAGTGAGGTTTGTTTCTTTTGCCGGGATAGATTTAAGGGGTAATGATACCGATGAGAAGATTCCGGTAAGTGTCTTTCTAAATGATATCGAAGATTTTCTCAGTGGAGGTGTCCAGACTGACGGGTCAAGTGTTGTGCTACCGGGAATAGCAACGCTTAACGACGGCAAAGTAGACCTTGTTGCAGATACTTCGGTTAACTGGTTTGTAGATTATAATCTTGAACACATCATGAGCGGAAGCAATTTACCTGTTGGAACTCTTAGGATTCCTTCGTTTCTGGTACATAACGGAAGAAAAGTTGATTCACGTTCCATTCTCCAAAGGGCAATTGATAATTTTAAGGCTGAAATAGTGAAGCTTTTTAAAGAAAACCCACAGGCTGCCAAGGATATGGGCATTTCTCCTGACGATATAGCCGAAATACGGCTTACAACAGCGACTGAGCTGGAATTCTGGGTAAAAACACCCGGAGACAAAGCTGTACTGGAAGAGCTGTCCGTTTCCCAGGCTTTACAGGAGCAGTACTGGAAGAGGACAAAAGGTGCTGTTCGAACCGCCTTGGAAAGGTCATTAACGATTCTCGAAAAGTATGGGCTGAACCCTGAGATGGGACATAAGGAAGTTGGAGGGGTAAAGGCCAGAGTAGAAGGCGGCGGAGTGCTCAACCACATAATGGAACAGCTTGAGATAGACTGGAAATTTGCTCAGGCTATGCAGGCAGCAGACAATGAGCTGATGGCCAGAATACTAATAAAGGAAACTTTCAGAAGGCACGGACTGGAAGTCACCTTTATGGCTAAGCCAATTGAAGGCGTTGCAGGAAGCGGAGAACACATCCATGTAAACGCTGTTGCAAAGTTAAAAAATGGAAAGATGATAAATCTTTTTGCCCCAACCGACATGAAGAAAGACTTCCTGAGCCCTATAGGTTGGGGAGCATTAATGGGTCTTTTGAAAAACTACGAAGTGGTGAATCCCTTTATAACGTCAAGCAATGATGCATTTAACAGGCTTAAGCCTGGCTTTGAGGCACCTACATGTATAGTTGCTTCTATCGGAAAGGATGTTGAAACACCGTCAAGAAACAGGACTGTATTGGTGGGACTTGTCAAGAACATGGAAAATCCTCTCTCACTGAGACTGGAAATAAGATCTCCAAATCCCCACACTAATACTTATCTTGCTGTGGCTTCAATATTCCAGGCTATGCTGGATGGTATAAGGTATGCAGTAAAATCAGGAAAAGAAGCAAAGGAATTGGAGAAAGAGTTCTCTAAGAATGCAGGTGAAGAGAGCGATTACCTTGAAAAAGACAGGGCTTACAGGAGTGAGGAAGATGTGTTTGAGTATTATGATGAAGAACAGAGAAACCGGCTTTTTGGCATTCCTCCTGCAACGGTATGGGAGAACCTTTCAGCAATATCCAGCAATCCACAGAAAGAAGCAGTGTTAATGTATGGAGGAGTTTTTGAAAAGGATATTCTCGCATCTTATATAAAAGCTATAAGTCTTCAGTGGACAATGGAATTGAGTGAACGTATCCTGCATGAAAATTCTGATTTTATCAGAAGTTGTAAAAAACTTCATGAAAATGAGAAGTACACCGATTATGATGAAATGATGTGGAATAAGATAGATGAATTGCGACATGAATTGATGAAGGATTCACTCGAGCATAAGTCCCTGTTTACCAGAATAAGAAATGCCATCGAAGCCGGGGAATATGAGACGGTATCAAAACTGCAAGTAGAAATGGCTGAGAAGATAACACAGCTCCAAAAAATGTATGCAATATATAAAAGAAATATTATGGAGCTGTAAATAAGAGAAGCATTATGGAGTAGTATTGAAAACATGTAGAAATATGTGAGCGAACAAATGTTTGAAATTTATTTATTGTATGTGTATAATATATAAGAAAATGAAAGTTCGTTGCGGTCTTGTGGGATTTATTCCCGGAAGCCGCAACATGGCAATTAACGCAACGTGGCAATTAATATGAAAGCGGAGCTTGAGTATTATGTGCAACTGCATGTTTGCGCAGCAAACATATGGCAGCCGTGACAGCAATATGGCAGCTAATATTATGGAGAATTTGTAGGTAGGTGTAAAAGTGGCAAGGGATAACATTTATATAAAAGGTGCAAGAGAACATAATTTGAAAAATATAGACATTGAGATACCCAGGGAAAAGTTTGTAGTGATTACCGGCTTAAGTGGTTCGGGCAAGTCCTCTCTGGCCTTTGACACCATATACGCAGAGGGACAGAGGCGCTACATGGAATCGCTTTCTTCATATGCAAGACAGTTTCTCGGACAAATGGAAAAACCTGATGTGGATTATATAGAAGGGCTTTCGCCTGCAATTTCAATAGATCAGAAGACCACCAGCAAAAATCCAAGGTCTACCGTAGGAACTGTAACTGAGATATATGACTACTTGAGATTGCTATATGCCAGAATAGGTACACCTCATTGCCATATTTGCGGTAAGGAAATTGCCCAGCAGACTATTGACCAGATGGTAGACCAGATAATGGCATTGGAAGAGGGAACCAGGATACAGCTTCTTGCTCCGGTAGTCAGAGGGAGAAAAGGTGAATATAACAAACTTATAGAGGACACAAGAAAGAGTGGCTATGTCAGGATCAGGGTTGATGGCACAATTTTAGATATTAACGAAGAAATAAATCTTGATAAAAACAAAAAGCATACAATCGAGATTGTTGTGGACAGGCTTATTGTCAGACCTGATATCCAAAAAAGGCTTACAGATTCCATTGAGACGGTTTTGCGCCTCAGTGGAGGAATGCTTCTTGTAGACATAGTAGGAAAGGAAGAGCTTCTTTTCAATCAGAATTTTTCATGTAGTGACTGTGGTATCAGCATAGAAGAACTAACTCCCAGGATGTTTTCATTTAACAATCCCTATGGAGCTTGCCCTGTTTGCAGCGGCCTGGGTACTTTCATGAAAATAGACCCTGACCTGGTTATTGACCGTTCAAAATCTCTTGTTGACGGAGCTATAAGGGCGGGGGGATGGAATATAGATAATGAGGACAGCTATTCCAGGATGTATTTGGATGCACTGGCAAAGCACTATAAATTTAAGCTCACTACTCCCATTGAAAAGTTGCCGCCCCGCATTGTTGACATAATATTGTATGGCACAAAGGGCGAAAAGATAAAAATAGAATACAATAAGAATTTTGGAAGCGGTTCATTTATGGCACCATTTGAAGGTATAATCAATACTATGGAGCGCCGCTATAAAGAAACCCAGTCGGAAAGTCAGAAGCAGTATTATGAAGAATTCATGAGCACTTATACATGCCCTGAATGTAAAGGTGCCAGGTTGAAAAAAGAAAGTCTTGCAGTTACGATTTGCAATAAAAATATTTATGAGATTACATGTATGCCTGTTTCGGAACTTAAAGCATTCTTTGACAACATTGATATTACAGAGAGGCAAAGGTTTGTAGCACGCCGCATTCTAAAAGAAATTAATGAAAGACTTGGATTTCTTGTAGACGTGGGATTGGATTATCTGACTTTGGCGCGTTCCTCCAGTACCTTATCCGGTGGTGAAGCGCAGAGAATCAGGCTTGCAACACAGATAGGCTCAGGACTTATGGGTGTTTTGTACATTTTAGATGAGCCGAGTATAGGACTGCACCAAAGGGATAATGAAAGACTTCTTAAGACTCTCAAAAAGTTGAGGGATCTGGGAAATACACTTATTGTTGTCGAGCATGACGAGGATACAATGTATGCAGCTGACCATATAATTGATATGGGTCCGGGAGCGGGGGTTCACGGCGGATATGTTGTAGTGGAAGGCGACATTGAAAAAGTAAAAAATTGTGAACAGTCACTTACAGGACAGTATCTCAGCGGGAGAAAGAAAATTGAAATTCCTGCCCGAAGTAGAAAACCTAATGGAAAATGGCTTGAGATAGTCGGAGCAAGAGAAAATAATCTTAAAAATATAATGTAAAAATACCTCTTGGAACATTTGTATGTGTTACAGGTGTATCAGGCTCAGGTAAAAGTTCACTTGTCAACGAAATCTTGTATAAGAAGCTGGCCGCAGAGCTGAACAGAGCCAGAACAAGGGCTGGGGAGCATGACTTTATAAAAGGAATTGAGTACCTGGATAAGGTTATAAATATTGACCAGTCTCCTATAGGGAGGACACCTAGATCAAATCCGGCAACATATACGGGATTATTTGACCACATAAGAGAGGTGTTTGCAAATACTACTGAAGCAAAAGTCAGGGGATATAATCCAGGACGTTTTAGCTTTAATGTAAAAGGCGGCAGGTGCGAGGCCTGCTGTGGTGACGGTATAGTAAAAATCGAAATGCATTTTCTTCCCGATGTTTACGTGCCCTGTGAAGTTTGTAAAGGCAAAAGATATAACAGAGAGACCCTTGAAGTAAAGTATAAGGATAAGAATATTAACGATATTCTTAATATGACAGTAGAGGATGCGCTGGAATTTTTTAAAAACATTCCGAAAATACAGAAAAAGCTGCAAACACTTTATGATGTAGGTCTTGGCTATATTAAAGTGGGACAGCCATCTACTACATTGTCGGGTGGAGAAGCGCAGCGTGTGAAACTGGCTACTGAACTTTCCAGACGGAGTACCGGCAAGACTCTTTATATATTGGATGAACCGACTACAGGTCTTCACATTGCTGATGTCCACAGACTTATAGATATTCTTCAAAGGCTCGCTGAATCCGGTAATACTGTTGTAGTAATTGAGCACAACCTTGATGTTATAAAAACTGCGGACTATATCATTGACCTTGGTCCTGAAGGTGGAGACAGAGGCGGATATGTTATTGCAGAAGGTACACCGGAACAGGTAGCGGAAAATGAACAGTCATATACGGGTCAATTCCTGAAAAAGATATTAAAGAAAAGATGATAAAGAAAAGATGTTAAAGGCAAGCAAGACTGGGGTGAAATAAACCCAGTCTCGTGCTGATTCAAACTGGAAAGCTTTTACACTAATTTGAATTGTAACATCCTCCAAAGCCATTGAATAAAAGAAGGAATACCAGTATGAAGAATAATATTGAGCAATTGTTGTTAAAAAGCCCGCCAAAGGGACTGCATCCTTTGTTACCCATGAAAATACCTCCTCTTTTCGGCTATAAATTTGCTGTGTTGGTATATAATATTCTTTTTTTAAAAAATCTGTGACATGTAGAATTCAATATCTGAAGCCATAAGCATAAAATTAAATATGATAACAGTAATCCCGGCAATAAATATTTAATAATAATATGTTATTTTACTATAATTATATGGGTAAATATTTTATGGAGAGATGATAGATTAGACCTGTAGATTATTATGTGCTATACTTAAGAATATAAATACCATTTTACGGTTTTATATGTGAAATAAGTATTTGCATAGTGCAAAAATGATATATATACTATGGTTAATAATGAATTATAACTGATTCGCAGTTTAGACAGGAGATGACTACTATGATGATGTGTTCCATATGCAAGCAAAATTATGCAGTAGTTTTTATCACTAAAATAATAGATGGAAAACAGACTCAGGAAGGATTGTGCCTTTCATGCGCAAAAAAGCAGGGTATAGCACCTATTAATCAATTAATTGAGCAAACAGGTATGACTGATGATGATATAATTAACTTAAACAAACAGGTTGGAGATTTTTTTGAGAGTATGGACATTGATGATATGGGAAACGATTTAAATAATACTCAAAGCAGCAGTTTTGCTGATAGTGGAAATCCCTTTTTTAATTTTATTAACAGGGCTTTTCCTAAGAATTCATCACCAAGTAACACATCAGCAGGACGGAAAGATCATGATGAGGATAAAGACGGACGAAATGGAACCAAGGTTAAAACTCAGGAAAAGAAAGGCAAAAAGAGGAGATATCTTGATACGTATGGCACTAACCTCACAGATATGGCCAGAGATGATAAAATTGACCGCGTAATAGGGAGACAGGCAGAGATTGACAGAGTTATACAGATTTTAAACAGAAGGACAAAGAACAATCCTGTACTTGTAGGCGAGCCAGGGGTAGGAAAGACTGCTATTGCAGAAGGCCTGGCAGTAAAGATTGCCAATCGTCAGGTTCCTGCCAAATTGTTAAATTCAGAGGTATATCTGCTTGATATGACAAGTATTGTAGCAGGAACTCAGTTCAGAGGCCAGTTTGAAAGCAGGATGAAAGGAATAATTGAAGAGGCTAAGAACCTTGGAAACATAATACTTGTGATAGATGAGCTTCATAATATTATGGGGGCAGGTGAAGCCGAGGGGGCGATGAATGCCGCCAATATATTAAAGCCTGCACTTACAAGAGGTGAAATACAGGTAATAGGTGCTACTACACTCAACGAATACAGGAAGTATATTGAGAAAGATTCTGCCCTTGAGAGAAGATTCCAGCCTGTAATGGTTGATGAACCATCTGTGGAAGAGACAATTGAAATTCTTAAAGGCATAAAGGATTACTACGAAAACTATCATAAGGTTAAGATATCTGACGAAGTAATTAAGGCAGCTGCCATATTTGCGGAAAGGTATATAACTGACAGATTTCTTCCGGATAAAGCTATTGATGTCATAGACGAAGCGGGATCTATGGTAAACCTGAAAAATGTTAGCCTGGTGGAATTGGATTTATTGAAAGAAGAACTTAAAAAAGTTCAGGAAGAAAAAGAATCTGCCGTATCTGCAGATTCTATAGAAGATTACCAAAAAGCTGCAGACCTGAAAGTTCGTGAATGTAAATTAATTGAGCAGATAAAGAGTATCGAGGAAAAGAGTAAGGATATAGAACTTACTGTAGACGATGTGGCTCACGTAATTGAGTCATGGACTAAGATCCCGGTTCAAAAGCTGACTGAAATCGAAGCTCAGAAACTTTTGAATCTGGAAGAAAGGTTGCATAAACGTATTGTCGGTCAGCATCAAGCTGTCAGCAGTATAGCAAAAGCAATAAGAAGAAGCAGGTCGGGATTCAGAAAGAAAAAGAGGCCGGCATCCTTTATATTCGTTGGGCCTACAGGTGTTGGAAAAACTGAACTTGTTAAAGCCCTTGCTGAAGAGTTATTTGGAAGTGAGGAAGCTCTCATACGGCTTGATATGTCTGAATACATGGA
>Ga0134105_1001615_pt1 | contig 15488 bp, 10 predicted proteins | sample 16_3_2metaG_FD_94457 | JGI IMG/M metagenome (GOLD analysis project Ga0134105, IMG submission 94457) | Switchgrass degrading microbial communities from high solid loading bioreactors in New Hampshire, USA - 16_60_3.3_214_A3 metaG | ecosystem: Engineered > Bioreactor > Semi-continuous > Anaerobic... | reverse complement strand
AGTATATGAGAAAAGGTTGTAAGTTTGCAGGTAGATGTCCGTACGTTATGGATAAGTGTAAGGATAATATGCCTCCAGAATTACAAGCTGAGAATAGAATGGTTCGTTGTTGGTTGTATGAGTAGGTAAAATGAAAAAAATAAAATAAAAAATAGGAGTTGATTAATGTGAGCAATTTTGAATCACCTTTTCGTCAGGTTCATTTGGATTTTCACACAAGTCCTGATATAAAAAATATAGCGCAAGATTTTGATCCAGAAGAATTTGCAACAATTTTAGAAAAAGCACATGTAAATTCAATTACTTGCTTTGCACGGTGTCATCATGGAATGATCTATTATGACTCTAAATTATTTCCAGAAAGGATACATCCACATTTAAAAAACAAAAATCTCCTCAAAGAACAAATTGAAGCATGTCACAGGCACAATATCAGAGTACCAATTTATATAACTGTACAATGGGATCAATTTACTGCGGAGGAACATCCTGAATGGTTAGCAATTGATGGTGATGGTAAACCATTTGGTAACACAATATTTGAACCTGGATTTTATAGAATTTTATGTGTAAATTCTCCTTACAGAGACTTTCTAAAAAAGATAACTAAAGAAGTATTAGAAACTTTCCCAGTTGATGGATTATTTTTTGATATTGTAAAACCAACTCCTTGTGCTTGTAAACATTGTAGAAAGGAAATGGAAAAACTTAACATGGATCCTTCTAGTTTTCAAGAAAGAATGAGGTATGGATTTTTAATGGTAAACGAATTCAAAAAAGATATGACAAACTTTGTAAGACAGTTTAATAAGGAGTGTTCAATTTTCTATAACAAAGGTCATATAGGTCCAGCTGAAAGACCAATTAAACATTCTTATAGTCATTTTGAACTTGAAAGTTTACCCAGCGGAGGATGGGGTTACTTGCATTTCCCTGTTACAATGCGTTATGTTAGAACCTTGGGTTTGGATTGTGTAGGAATGACTGGGAGATTCCACACTTTTTGGGGCGATTTTCACTCTTTTAAAAACAAAGCGGCCTTAGAATTTGAGTGTTTCCAAATGTTGGCATTAAATGCAAAATGTAGTATCGGTGATCAACTGGATCCAAAGGGGAAACTTTCAGAACCTGTTTATGACTTAATAGGGTCTGTGTATTCACAAGTAAAAGAAAAAGAACCTTGGTGTCGCGGTGCCAAACCTGTAACAGAAATTGGTGTGCTTACACCCGAAGAATTTGAAAAGGAGAAAGATATGTACATCGCTCCTTCTTTAATGGGTATTACTCGAATGCTTCAGGAATCTGCTCATCAATTTGATATTATAGATTCTCAATCTGAGTTTTCAAAATACAAAGTGATTGTTTTACCTGACTTCATCCCTGTGTCAGACAAACTTTCTGATAAATTAGGAAGATATTTAGATAATGGTGGAGCATTAATTGCCTCATTTCAATCTGGTCTAAATGAATCGAAGGAGTATTTTAATTTAAAACAGTTAGGAATAGAATTAATTGGAGAAGCACCATATAGCCCCGATTTTATAGTTCCTCGTGACGAAATTGGAAAAGGAATGCCTAAAACTGAACATGTAATGTATATGAAAGGTCTAGAAGTAAGACCTTTAGATAAAACTGAAATTTTAGCAGACACCGCTATTCCTTATTTTAATAGGACGTGGAAGCATTTTTGCTCGCACAAACACACACCTTCTTCAGGAGTCCTAGCTTATCCAAGCATTCTTAAAAAAGATAAGGTAATTTACTTTATTCATCCAATCTTTGCTCAATACGAAAAAAACGCTCCAAGATGGTGTAAGCAGTTATTTTTAAATGCATTAGACATGTTGCTGCCTGAGCCTCTTATTAGCCACAACGGCCCTAGTACATTGTTAGTTACATTAAATGAGCAAGTTAAAGAAAATCGTATGATATTACATTTACTTCATTATATTCCGGAGAGACGCAGTCAAGATATAGACATAATTGAAGATGTGATACCTTTATACAACTTAAAGGTTTCCTTAAGACTACCTAAGAGCGTTAAATCAATTTCTTGTGTTCCTCAAAATGAAAATCTTAAATTTGATGTTGTGAATAATAGAATTGAATTCACAGTTCCTTCTGTAAATGGACATCAGATGGTGGAGTTACAATTCAAATAAATGATATTAAAATAGATCAAATGAGGTGGGAAAAGCATGTTAAAGAATATTCCATATTTAATGTCTCCTGATTTGATGAAATTGCTGCTAGAAATGGGACATGGTGACGAAATTTTGATAGCAGATGGTAATTATCCCCAAAGTGCTATCAATTCCACGATAGTCAGGCTAGATGGTAATAGCATTCCAGAGATATTGAAAGTATTGTTACTATTCTTTCCTTTAGATACTTTTTCTGAAGAAAATGTTTTTTTAATGGATAACAACTCACCTGAAAAACCTAAAATTTGGAGCAACTATAAAAATATATTAGACTCATCTGGCGAACCTTACAAGATAAAGATGCTTGAAAGATATGAATTTTATAAAAGAGCAGGCAATGTATATTGTGTTGTCATTACAAGCGAAACAGAATTATATGCAAACATTATACTCCGAAAAGGAGTTGTAACTAGATAAATTTGATAGTTTTATATATACAATTTAGCTTATTATAAAGCATTTACTATGGGAGGCGTAAGGAATGAAAGTAATAGTAGGATTGCTCCATCATGAATCCAATTCATTCAATCCAGAACTTACAGGACTAGATGAATTCATAGTGTTAAAAGGTAAAGAGGTAATAGAAAAAAGCCGCTTATATGAAAGGGCTAGTTTAAAAGGAATAATAGATACTCTAACCAAGAACAATATAGAGATACTTCCAACGATAGTGGCTTTACCTACATCAGAGGGGGGCTTAGTTAAAAGAGAAGCTTATGAATATTTAAAAGATGCATATATACATGAATTGAAAAAATATAAAAATTATGACGGAGTATGTTTAGATTTACATGGTTCCATGACAACTGAAGACTTAATAGATGTAGAAGGAGATATATTAAGTGAAACAAGAAAGATAGTAGGAAAAGATATACCAATAACTGTTTCCTTAGACATGCATGCGATGGTTACTGATAAGATGATGAAAAATGCAAATGGTTTAGTTAGTTACAGGACAGCCCCTCACATTGATAAATATGAAACCGGAGTGAGGGCAGCAACCATGTTAGTAAAAGTACTGAAAGAAAAGATAGAGCTAACTATGGAGGGATATAAAATTCCCTTTTTAGTTTCTGGAGAAAGATCGGAAACGGACAAATATCCAATGAATGAACTTTTGAAAAAGATAGAAGAGGTAGATAAAGAAGAAAAAGTAATATACTCATCATATTGTTTAGGATTTCCTTGGGCTGATGTAGAGTTCAATACTGTATCTTCAATAGTGGTTACCCAAGGAGATAGAAAGCTTGCAGATAAAAAAGCTAGATACTTAGCAGAAGAGTTTTGGAAAAAAAGATATGATTTCAAATTTACAACGCCAGCATATTCACTTGAGGAAGCTTTAAAACTTGCAATGAAAGAAAAAGAGTTTCCTGTATTTGTTATTGACTCTGGAGACAATCCTGGTGCTGGAAGTAATCAAAAGATAGTAGAACCATTAATTTATCTAAAAGAACATGGTTATAAAGAAGTATTGTATGGTTCAGTATGTGATGAAGAAGCAGTAGAAAAACTAATAAAAGAAGGAGTGGGGAAACAGAAAAAAGTATTATTAGGACAGAAAAATACAGATCCGAATTCAGGAAAAGTAGAATTTATATGTAAGGTAAAAAATGTAAATAAATATGAAGATGTAACTTCAGTTTTAGTGGATATAAATGGAATAGATGTAATAATCTCAGATAAAAAGGTTGTAATGACAGAACCAGAATTTGTATTTTCATTAGGGATAAAATTAGAAGACTATAAAATTGTGATGTTTAAAAGTGGATATTTAGACCCAAAGTATAAGCCATATGCAAAAAAGATAATGTTAGCGTTAACTCCAGGTTATACATTTCAGGAGTTAGAAAAAATTCCATACAAAAGGGTTAAAAGGCCTATATTTCCTGTTGACAGGATGGATGAGATAGAATTTGAAAAATATAATTAATACTATAAATTGTATAAAAGTCATTTTTAAAAAACAAGAAGTTTATAACTTGACTAATAATCATACTTTCAGGAGGTCGTACTATGAAAAAAAGAAAAGTTGGTATTATCACACTTTCAGACGGTAGAGATTTTGTTCATGAAGAGACACTAGAAATGAACAAGAAGTTTGAAGACAGGTTAGCAAAAGCTTTAGAAAACACTGGGGAAATCGAGGTTATTAGAGCTTCAGATATAGTAAATAAACCATCTAAAGCTAAAAAAGCTGGAAAAGAAATGATGAAGGCTGAAGTTGAAATGACAATTTTTAACTATTCAATATGGTGTTGGCCACATTTAAGTGTAATTGCTTCCCTTTATGCTCCGGGGCCATATTTGATATACGGACAAATTAATCCTAAATATCCTGGAATGGTAGGTATGCTTGCAGCTGCTGGAGCTTTAGAACAAATTGGAATTTTTCCAGAAAGAGTGTGGGGAGAACCTGAGGATCCAGAAGTTATGAACAAATTACTTAAATTTGTTAGAGCAGCAAGTGCTGCCCATAGATTAAAAGGTGAAAGATACGGCATGTTTGGTGGAAGACCTATGGGTATGTACACAGCATCAGCAAATGGAGATCAGTGGATGAAAGAATTTGGAATAGATGTTGAACAAATTGATCAATATGCTTTAGTTTTAAAGGCAGAAAAAGTTTCTACCGAAAAGAAAAAGAAAGCAAGAGAGTGGCTTGAAAGATATGCTACCGTTCAATATGATGGAAAAAGGCTAACTCCTGCGATTTTAGAAAAACAGATAGGATTGTATTATGCTGCATTAGAAATAATTAAAGAAGAAGAACTTGACTTTGTTGGATTCAAAGGCCAACCAGAAATGACAAACAATTACGCAACAATGGACATTGCCGAAGCATTTTTAAACGATCCTTATGATTTTGATGGCCCAAAAGAGCCTATAGTAGCTGCAACCGAAACCGATATGGACGGTGCATTGACTATGGAAATATTCAAACATATAGCACAAACCCCAGTTCTTTTTGCTGATGTCAGACATTATTTCAAAGAAGAGAAATTGCTTGACCTTGCAAACTCAGGACAACACGCAACATATTTTGCAGGCAAATCAAATAATCCTGAAGAAAACTTGAAAAATGTAATTATACATCCTGAAGATTTCTATTTCCCAGCTGGTGGAGGAGCAGTAAAACATTTTGCCGCCCCAGGAAGGGTAACACTTGCCAGACTTGCAAGACAGGATGGAGAATATGTCATGACTATAGTTCCTGCAGAATTTGTGGAGTTAAGTGATAACGAAAAGAAACGACTTAGCGAGCAGGTCCAAATTGAATGGCCTCATGCATATGCTAAATTAGACACAACAATAGATACTTATCTTGAGTATTATCCATGTAACCATATACACGGAGTCTATGGAGATTATATTGAAGAATTAGTACATTTTTGTAACATTAAAAATATTTCTTATCAGATTTTAGATTAAAATAGCTAATATAATTGCTTGTGTTAGATTATAAAAGAAATTAGAGGTGAAAAGTAAAAAATGAAAGTAATTAGTAAATCCTTTGTTTTTAATATTATCCCGTCCAAACCGAGTTCCCATTCTGTTAGTCTATGCAAAATTAACGACCATGAAATATTAGCTTTTTGGTTTGCTGGTTCTTGGGAAGGAGAGAAAGACGTAGATATTTTTTTCTCACGTTATTATATTAAGGATGACAAATGGGATACTCCAGAGTTATTCATTCATGATCCTTCAAGGTCTTTGGGTAATACAGCGCCAGTCATTTTTGGAAATACGCTTAGAGTATATTATTGTGCAATGGAAGGTAAGGATTGGACAGAATCCTCTTTATGGTATATGGACTCATATGATCAAGGGTATTCTTGGACAGAACCAAAGCCTTTTTCTCTTCAAGGAGAAAATCTTTTGTTTGGAACTAAAATTCTTAAATTGACTGATAATAGATTTATATTTCCGATGTATGATGAAAAACTATGGGTAAGTACTCCGTACATATCAGATAATATCTTATTGAACAAATGGGAAAAGATGGGAGAAATAAAAACCAAAAAAGGTAATATTCAACAAGATATGGTTGAAATAAACCGACAAATATTTTCTTTACTTAGAACTCGTGATGGTTTTATCTACAAAACTATATACGATTTTGAAAAAAAACGATGGAGTAATCCAGTTTCCATTGATATACCAAATCCAAATTCAAGGCTTTCCTTGGAGAAAATTGGAAATTTACTAATTTGTTGTTGCAACCCATTAGGACTCAATAAAGAAAATCTTACTCATGATCCTAGAAAATTATCTGATATCGACGATGGTTTCTGGGGAAAAAGAGACAAACTTTCCATATTTGTGTCTAACGATCAAGGAAACACCTGGCATGAAGAAATAGTTTTAGAAAACAACAGTGATAAGGAATATTCATATCCTTGGATCCAAATAATAGACGAATCAAAAATAATGATTGCATATACACACGAAAGGCAAAAAATTGCATATGCAATAATCGAAATATAATTCATAGGAGCGGTAAATATGTATTTAATTGGTATAGATATTGGGACTCAAAGTACTAAATCAGTGATCACTGATGAGAAAGGTCAAGTTATTTCAGAATCTGCTAAAGAGTATTCTGTGTTAACTCCACAACCTAATTGGGCAGAACAGTGGCCTGATGTGTGGTTTAATGCAGTAATAGATACACTTAAAAGAGTCATAGAAAAATCACAAATTAACCCCAAAAATATAGCAGGAGTTGCAATAAGCGGTTTGTATGGTGGATCAGGTGTACCTGTTGATAAAGAATTCAACCCATTAAGACCATGTTTAATATGGATGGACAGGCGTGCAACTAAAGAAACTGAGTTTGTAAAGAAAAATATTCCCAAAGATAAAATATTTGGTATAACGGGAAACTATGTAGATAGTTATTTTGGTTTTACAAAAATGATGTGGATAAAAAATAACGAACCAGAAATATGGAATAAAACATATAAATTTATAACTCCAAAAGATTTTGTCATTTACAAACTAACTGGTGAAAATGTTATTGATTATTCTTCTGCAGGCAATATTGGTGGTATTTTTGATATTCACAAAAAGTACTGGTCCGAGGAAATGTGTAAAATCTTAGATATAGATGTAAATAAATTACCTGAGAAAATAGTAAAATCTTCAGACATTGTAGGAAAAATATCTAAAAAATTTGCAAAAGAAACAGGTTTATTAGAGGGTACACCTATAATAGCTGGTGGAATTGATGCGCCAGTCGCCCAGTTAAGCGCAGGTGCTGTTTATGAAGGTGAACATGTTGCAATGGTTGGAACATCTACATGCTGGGGAAATATTCATGATGGAAAATATCTCACACCTGAATTAGTTAGTTATCCTTATGTTGTTGACGATTTAACTAAAATATACACCTTTGGTGGCGGAGCTACGTCAGGAGCCATTGTTAGATGGTTTAGGGAAGAGTTTGGTGAATACGAGAAGGAATATGAAAGTAAAAGAGGAATTTCTGCATATACACTTCTGGAATTAGGTTCTAAAGACATTCCTGCTGGAAGTGAAGGAATAATTGTTCTTCCGTATTTTATGGGAGAAAGGTCTCCAATTTGGGATTCCAAGGCTAAAGGAACTATTATTGGATTAAGTCTCTATCATACAAGAAATCATTTATATAAGGCATTTATGGAATCGGTAGCATATTCATTAAGACATAATATTGAAGAAGCACAAAATGCAGGAATAGTACTCGATCCAGAATGCTATTTAGTTGGCGGTGCAGCAAAAAGTAATGTTTGGACTCAAATCTTTTCTGACGTAACAGGGTATGTTATGAAAAGAACAAAACAAGATGTTGAAGCACCTTTAGGAGATGCATTTCTAGCTGGATTAGGAACTGGTATATTCAAACAGCCAGAAGACATTAAAAAATGGACTCTATTTAAAGAAGATACTTTACCCAACAAGTCAAACAACCAAACTTACAATAAATATTACAATCTATACAAACAATTATACTTAAATACACAGAAAATTATGGAGCAATTATGAGTGAATAAGAAAAAATTAAATTAAGTACAGAGAATTATTATTCAAAGGGGCTGAATCCAGCCCCTTTTTTAATATTCAGGAATTATTTTCTATTTTGTTATATTCTTAAATATAGAAATATAAGAATAAATTATCTTTTTTAACATTAATAAATTCCTTTATATAAGTTCTTTCAATGTTCACATAAAATCTTTTGGTCCAATCATTTAATTCATTAGTATGATCTTCACTAATTTATGTTGCATTTATAATAATTCAAATAAATTAATTTTAAAAATACTTAAAAAACATGCAAAAAAACAATTTACGTTCAATTATAGTCAATTATCCGAAAATAACTTGAAAAAGCTTTGATAATCTTTATTTTGAGTTTAGGACTTACTTTGTTATACTATGATGAAGTAATATCAGAATATTATCATATACTGATCATATTTTACAAAATATTATAATAACTTCATGATATAAACATCTATCAAACTGTAAAAAATGACCTCTGCTAAGTTTTAATGAAGAACAAAGTTGCTAAGTCAGTAATAATATAAAATCAATAGATCTTTTAAAAATGAAGATGTGAAAAATATATTGTTTTGAACCTATAAAGGTACCTAGGGCGAAGCCCTTGCCCTTCTCATGGTACAAATTACAAAAAAGTTATGTTTTTTAAATTCTAAAGAAAGTTTAAAATCACACTTAGGAGGAATATCAATGTCAGATAATCAATCAAAAAAGGAAGTAGCGTTGTTTGCAAAGTTAGTATGGGATAGAAAACTAACGGATGGGACAGGGGGAAATATGAGCATAAGAGGAACCAATGATAAAATATACATTACTCCTACTACAACCATCAAACATTTTCTTACTGAAAATGACATAATTACTATTGACAAAGATGGAAACAAAATTGAAGGTAAAAAAGAACCTTCTTCTGAAAGAAGAATGCATATAAAGATTTATGAGAAGGATCCAGATGTAAAAGCAATAATCCATGCTCATCCTAGATATGCAACCTCTTTTGCAGTAACTTTCCAAAAGCTTCCAGTATATGCTCTACCAGAATCAGCTTTGGTTTTAGATCCGATAACTTATATTGAATATCAAATGCCCGGAACTCAAGCCTTTGCAGATGCTTTTGAAGAAGGCTTGAAAAACGGATCACGAGTTTTTGTGCTTCAAAATCATGGGGTTACAGTTGCTGGAAAAAATATGGAAGAAGCTTACATGAAATTAGAAACCTTAGAATTTCTTGCAGAAGTATCCTTCATATCAAAATTGTATGGCGGTATAAACGAAATTCCTACAGAAAAAATAAAAGCATTTAAAGAATTTTTTAATAAAAAATAAAAGAGGAGATTGACTATGAACTTATCAAAAATAAAAGAAAAAATAAGTAATTTTAAAGTAGAAGTTCCTTCATGGGGATTTGGAAGGTCTGGAACAAGGTTTCATGCATTTCATATTCCAGGTGAAGCAAGGAATATATATGAAAAAATTGATGATGCAGCCTTTGTAAATAAAATTACGGACGCTGTTTCTGCAGTTGCAATACACATTCCTTGGGATAAGGTTGAAGACTACAAAACATTAAAAGATTATGCAGAAGAAAAAGGAACAAAAATTGGTGCAGTGAACCCTAATTACTTCCAGGATGAAGATTATTTATTTGGTTCTTTAAGCAATTCAGACAAGAAAATACGAAGAAAAGCTATAGCGCAAACCTTTGAATGCATAGAAATCATGAGACAAACAGATTCAAAGATACTGTCAATGTGGATACCAGATGGTTCAAATTATCCGGGACAAATAGATTTTAAACGTTCTTTTGACTTACTTGAAGATTCTTTAAAGCAAATTACCAAAGAATTAGATGAAGATATGACCATGCTTCTTGAATATAAGTTCTTTGAACCAGCTTTTTATTCAACACTTTTATGCGATTGGGGAACATCTTATATGTTGTCTAAAGAATTAGGAGATAAAGTAAAAGTACTAATAGATTTAGGACACCATCCTCAAGGAACAAACATTGAATATATAGTATCCATTTTATCTTATAAGGGGAAACTTGGGGGATTCCATTTCAACTCAAGAAAATATGCGGATGATGACTTAACGGTTGGTTCAATAGATCCATATGAATTATTTTTGATATTTGTGGAGTTAAACAAATACTTTGATCTCTCTTCAGAAAATCAAGATATAAGTTTAGTCTTAGACCAAAGCCACAATGTAAAACCAAAAATTCCAGCAGTAGTACAATCGTTGAATAATCTTCAAATAACATATGCCAAATCTTTGCTAGTAGATTATGACCAATTAAAAGAAGCACAGGAAAAACATGATGTTATTGTAGCCGAAGAAATTCTAAAAGACGCATATGAAAAAGATGTTAGAGATATTTTGAGGGAGGTGAGGAAAGAAAAAGGATTACCAGAGGATCCAATCAAATATATAAAGGAGAGTGACGAGTATTGGGAAGTTGTTAAAAGAAGGGGATAGATGAGTTTTGTCTGAAATAATTAACAAGACAATATAAAAATAGTCTAATGCAATCAGTTGATATAAAAAAGTAGATTTATATCCTGAAATAACAAAACTTTGGAGTACCTTATATTTAAAAAAGAAGATGAGTGATTTTTTTATAAAAGTATTTGAATTCACAAATTGATAATTAAAACATATCTTAAAAATATAATTATAAGCGGGTGATAAATGATGTCAAAAAATTCAAAAGAACTTAGTGTAGATAGCCAAGGTATAAAAAAATCCATGACTAAATCTCAAATAATGGGGGATGCTGTAACTCAATTTACACTAAACACTATTAGTGGACTTATAGGAATGTTAACCTATTTTTATACTGATATAATAGGCTTGGCAGCAGCGACTGCGGGTACTATTTTATTTATTTCTAAAATTGTTGATGCCTTTACAGACATTATAATGGGGAGGATTGTAGACAAAACCAACACAAAATATGGAAAAGCAAGACCTTGGTTACTATGGATGATAATTCCTACATTCTTGGCCATAGTATTATTATTCACCGTCCCTTCTAAAGCAAGCAACACGGTTAAAATTATTTATGCTTTATCTACTAATATATTTGCCACAGCAGTAGTGTATACTGCTATAGCAATACCATATGGTTGCTTATTACATCTATCAACAAAAAGCATTGATGAACGAACTAGTATGGGAGTCGCTAGAGCTGTTCTTGGTTATGTTTCAGGTATGGTTATTGCAATCGGATTAGTTCCAATAACAAATATGTTAGGTGGTAACCAAAGATCTTGGATATTAGTTTCTGCAATTTTTGGATTAATATCAGCATGCTTCCTTTTCTGGACATTTAAAGTTAGTAAGGAACAGAATTCGGATTTATCAAATACTAGTGTTACAGGAAATATTGATTCGGATGTTTCTCTTAAAGAGTCAATTAACATCCTTTTTAAAAATAAATATTGGGTTATTATGTTCTTTGTTATGATATTGGTTAATATAATCTATGCCTTAGGAGGTGCTACTACTGTATATTTTGCAAAATATATATTGGGGAATCCAAATCTTGTTGCCCTTTTAGGTGCTGTAGGATTAATTCCAGTCATTATTGGTTTTTCGATCACACAACCAATGGTCAAAAAGTTTGGTTTGACCAAAACAGTTCGTATTGCTTTAATTATTGGCGTTATAGGTACTTTAATAAGAAGTATAGCTCCTTATAGCCTTATGTTAAATTTAATTTGTTTACCGTTTACAACTTTTGCGACTATTCCGCTTATGGCAGTTGGAGGGGTTCTTGTTAATAACACTATTGAATACAATGAATGGAAATTTGGAAAGAAACTTGTTGGTATGTCTAATAGTGTAAGCAGTTTTGGCGCAAAAATGGGAGTTGGCCTTGGATCAGCCATGATAGGTTGGATACTTGCATTGGGAAATTATGACGGTACATTATCCGTTCAACCAACTTCTGCTATAACCAGTATCCTTGCACTCAGTATCTGGATACCTGCTTTAATACTATTTATCATTTTTATTCTACTAAGACATTATGATTTGGACGAAAAGTATCAGGATATAGTTGCCGATTTGAATGCTAGAAAAAAACGGGATTAAGAAAATTTTAATTATTAAGAAGGGAATGTGATTATTATGAAATTAAAAGATTTACGAATTGAATACAGAAAAAACCCAGTGGGATTGGATGTAGAAAAGCCAAGATTTTCATGGAAGCTAGAATCAGATCAGAAAAATGTTTTGCAGACAGCATATATGATTATCGTTAAGGAAAATGATGATAGTGTAGTCTGGAATACTGGCAAAGTGAATAGTGATCAATCAGTATTAATAGAATATGAAGGACAATCGTTGAAAGCTACCACCAATTACAAGGTTCAGGTAAAAGTATGGGATAATAAGGGAGAGCAAGATGTAGTTGAAGGATATTTTGAAACTGGGTTATTAAGCGGAACTGCCTTTAAAGCAAAATGGATTACACATAACTTTCCAGAAGAAGAAAAGGCTTGTCCTGTATTTATAAAAAAATTTAAGTTAAGAAAATCCGAAGATGAGATTGAGAAGGTTCGTGTTTATGCTACTTCATTGGGAGTTTATGAGATAAAGGTAAATGGTAAAAAACTTGGAGATGCATTTTTTACTCCAGGTTGGACCAATTATAATAAACGTCTTCAATACCAAACTTACCAAGCTGATGATCTGTTTAAACAAGAAAATAAGGTTGAAATTACTGTAGGAAATGGTTGGTATAAAGGAATTCTGGGATTTGAATGTACCCCTAACCATTACGGAGATAGGGTAGCAGCCCTTGCTGAAATTCACGTTATGTATAAGGATGGAACTAAAGAAATAATTGTCACAGATGAAAGCTGGGAGGTTACAACTGGGCCTATCCGTAGCAGTGAAATATATATGGGTGAGACTATCGATACTTGTTTTAACAACGAAGAATTTTATCCAGTAACTAAAATCGAATTTGATAAAAATAAGATAATTGCCCAAGAATCTGAGCTAGTAAGTATTACAGAAAGAATTCCAGCTAAAGAACTTATTATTACGCCAGAAGGTGATAGAGTAATAGATTTTGGACAAAATCTCACGGGATTTGTAGAATTAAAAATCAGAGGTAAAAAAGGACAAAAAATCACAGTTCGTCATGCAGAGACTCTGGATAAAAATGGCAATTTCTTCCCGTATACGCTAAGGAATGCAAAATCTATTGATACGTATATCTGTAATGGAGAGGAACAAACTTTTTTGCCTCACTTTACTTTTCATGGATTTAGATATATCAGTATCGATGGAATTGAAAATATTAATCTCAATAATTTTACAGCTTGTGTTTTGCATACAGATATGGAAAAAACAGGTACTTTTTCTTGTTCAAATTCAATGGTAAATCAACTGCAGAGTAATATCCAGTGGAGCCACCGAGATAATTCTCTGGATATTCCAACTGATTGTCCACAAAGAGATGAAAGATTGGGATGGACTGGAGATGCGCAAGTTTTTTCTTGGACTGCAGCATATAATCGCAATGTAGCTTTATTTTTCACAAAGTGGCTACGAGATTTAGCTTCTGAACAGACTAAAGAAAATGGTGTTCCTCATGTTATTCCAAATATTCTAGGAGATACAGGGGGTGCTGCAGCATGGAGTGATGCAGCTACTATTATTCCTTGGGTCATATACCAAACATATGGAGATATTAGATTGTTGGAACAACAATATGAGAGTATGAAGGACTGGGTTGAGTACATTAAATCACAAACTGGAGATAATGGATTGTGGCAGAGTGGTTTCCAATATGGAGACTGGTTAGCATTGGATAAAGAAGAATGTACTAATGATAGAGCAGGATCTACCGACAAATATTTTGTGGCAAATGCTTATTATGCCTATTCCACCGATATTCTGAGAAAATCAGCTAAGATTCTTGGTAAAAATGAGGATTATGAGAAATATAATTGTCTTTATCAGAAAATTAAAAAAGCCTTTAATAAAGAATATATAACAGAAACTGGTAGAATAGTAAGTGAAACTCAGACAGCGTGTGTACTATCCCTTTATTTTGATCTAGCTGAGGAACGGTATAGAGAGCGAATACTTCAAACATTAGAAGATAATATAGCCTATCATAAAAATCATCTTACAACAGGCTTTGTAGGAACTCCTTATCTCTGTCATACTTTGTCAGAGAACAATAAACATGATTTAGCAGGTACAATATTTTTAAAAGAGGATTATCCATCCTGGCTATATCAAGTAAAAAAAGGAGCTACAACAATCTGGGAACGTTGGAATTCTATATTACCTAATGGAGATTTTGAGCCTTCGGGTATGAATTCTCTTAATCATTATGCTTTTGGTTCTATTGGTGACTGGATGTATCGCAAATTAGCTGGAATTAACCAATTGGAACCAGGATACAAGAAAATTTTGATAAAACCCTGTTTTATCAAGGGAATTACTTCTGTAGAAGCTTCATATGAATCAGTTTATGGTGAAATAAAAAGTTCTTGGTCATGTAAGAATCACCTAATAAAAATCAATATAAAAATCCCTTGCAACACAACGGCAATTCTTGAATTACCTACAATTGAAGACAAAATTGAAGTAGGTTCTGGTTCTTATTATTATGAGTATGAAACGGATATTTCCTTAGAAAGAGATAGGTATTCTATGGATTCTACATTGAAAGAAATAATCGAAGAACCCTTAGCGAGAGAAATAATAAATAAATATGTGCCGGATCTATTAAATCATCCTATGATTGAATACGCCTTTTCATATACAATAAGTGAGTTCTTAAAAAATGCCCCTCAGATAAAACCATTATTTGAGAATATTATTGATATTTTAAATAAACAATCAAGTACATAAGATATAAAAATTCCCTAAAATAAGTAACAAAGCCTGGCTTTAAGAAATTATGTTTAGCCAGGCCTTAAGTGATTTATTAAAAATAGGATTAATTAAGTTGTGTAGCTAAGAAAGGATAAAAAATATATATTACAAAAAAATAAAAAATGACTTATAACCCATAAGGATGTGAAAAAAGTGGAAAGAGACATAAAAAGTCTAATTGCGCAGATGACACTTGAAGAAAAAGCTAGCTTATGTTCAGGGTTAGACAATTGGCACACAAAACCCATAGAAAGGTTAGGAATCCCTTCAATAAGGATGAGTGATGGACCACACGGATTAAGGAAAGAAGTGCCAAACCAACAAACCAGT
>Ga0134105_1001588_pt1 | contig 15743 bp, 15 predicted proteins | sample 16_3_2metaG_FD_94457 | JGI IMG/M metagenome (GOLD analysis project Ga0134105, IMG submission 94457) | Switchgrass degrading microbial communities from high solid loading bioreactors in New Hampshire, USA - 16_60_3.3_214_A3 metaG | ecosystem: Engineered > Bioreactor > Semi-continuous > Anaerobic... | reverse complement strand
TCTTACACCGTTTGCTTCCTTCAAGCTTTGAGCCCTTCAGGCTCCTCTCTCCGGAATTGACCTGGCACTTCTACCACTGTTCAGTTTTCAAGGACCATTCCCTCGCCGCCCTTTCCGAGCGGCGAGTATTACTATACCACAGTTGCCATGACATAATCAAGCCATTTTAACAGGTCTATATTCATTATTTTTTGCATCTATTGAGAAAATATTCGTTCTATCTTCTTTTTTCTAGGCTATACGCGTTAATTCGCAGTCATCTTCCTTTTGTCACTATCCACTTCATGACCTCTATGGCCTTTTCTCTGTTCTTGCTGTAAGCAATTATCGACACGACCTTGTCCTCCACATCATAGCCGGTATCGTTTAACAGAGTAACTCCTTTTAGCGGAATACCGTAAATATGGGGCTGTTTATCCTCGGCATATTCATCTTCTACACTCAGTTTGTACTCTTCCAGTTCCTCTTCGGATACATACTTGGTTATCTCATCGTCGATGTATTCATCTAAAGGCATAAAAGCGCCTTGCTTGGCATATGCCTCAAATTCCTCCTTGCTAAATACAAATATATCTCCTTCCTGTGCGCCTATCATCACCATAAGCTTCTGCCTTCCCATTACTTCCAATTCGGGATCCCCCAAGGGGATGTTTAAAAAGTTGATCTCCAAAAGATCAGGAAAATCCTCCAGCATGCGCTGGCTTACAGATTCGGCCTTTTCCTCCAGGAGAAAATCCCCTACAAGGAAAATATCTACTTTTTTATCCCGGGGAGTTTGTGGCCTGCTCATGGTGAATACCAGATTCCACATCATGATGGTAACCACTATGCCCACAACGTATTTCCACCAATCGTAATGTAGATGGTTCTGTAGCGTTTCCTTATTTACCACAACCTGATACATGAGGTACATCACCTACCCAAAAAGTTATACTACACATATATTAATTATACACCAAATGCAAATCTTCAACAAGTGCAGCAATATGCTGTTTTTCAGCATTCATAGCTACCTCGAAGTCGATCTATATAACAAATCAAACTTGAAGAACTTTCATATAATGTCCGGCCATGGTTATGCTGTATCCTGAAGCACAAAAAATTATAAAGCCATGGAACTTTAAAAGTCCCATGGCTTCTCTCCTATCCCGACAAATATACTGCCTTTATTCTCTGGGCCTCATGGTAGGGAACAGTATTACATCCCTTATGGAATAGGAATCGGTAAAGATCATGACCAATCGATCAATGCCTATACCAACGCCGCCTGTAGGGGGCATGCCTATCTCCAGGGCATGTACGAAATCCTCATCCATCATATGGGCTTCCTCATCCCCTGCGGCGCGCTGCCTAGCCTGCTGCATGAAACGTTCCCTCTGATCGATGGGATCGTTTAACTCGGAAAATGCATTGGCAATTTCCCGTGTCACCATATACAGTTCAAAGCGATAGGTCAACCTTGGGTCATCTTTCTTTTTCTTGGCCAGCGGCGAAATCTCAATGGGGTAGTCCAGTATAAAGGTTGGCTGCACTAAATGCTGTTCCACTTTTTCCTCAAAGAAAGCATTGAGGATATGGCCCCAGGTGTTGCCTTTAAGCTCCAGGCCCACTTGCTTTGCGACCTCCCTGGCCTCCTCGTCGGTATTGATCTGGGAAAAGTCTACCCCAGCGTATTTCTTGACTGCCTCGATCATGGTCATGCGCTGCCATGGAGGCGTCAGGTCGATCTCCTGGCCCTGGTAGGTCAGCTTGGTGGTACCAAGCACTTCTTTTGCGACGGTCACTATCATGTCCTCGGTAAGCTCCATCATGTCCCTGTAATCGGCATAGGCCACGTATATCTCGATGGAGGTAAACTCGGGGTTGTGCTTGATGGACATACCCTCATTGCGGAACACGCGCCCCAGCTCGTAAACCTTATCGAAGCCTCCGATAATCAGGCGCTTCAAGTGGAGCTCTGTAGCGATGCGCAGGTACATATCGATATCAAGGGTATTATGATGAGTAATAAAAGGCCGAGCAGCAGCACCGCCTGCAGTGCTGTGGAGTATAGGCGTCTCAACCTCCAGATATCCCCTGGTATCGAGATAATTTCTGATACACCGTATAACCTTGGAACGCGTTTCAAAAGTACGGCGCACCTCGGGATTTACGATCAAATCGACATATCTATGCCTGTAACGGAGGTCGGGGTCCTTAAGCCCATGCCATTTCTCAGGGAGGGGATAAAGGGACTTGGTCAGCAATACCATATTCTTTGCCCTGACCGAGATTTCCCCGGTTTTGGTCTTAAATACCTCTCCCGTCACCCCTATGATATCGCCCAGATCAAAAGCTTTAAAGTCCTCATACTGTTCTTTGCCCACATCGTCTATGCGGACAAATATTTGTATCTGCCCGGCACTATCCTGGATATGGGCAAAACTCGCCTTTCCCATGACCCTCTTTGACATGATCCTGCCGGCTACCGTTACCTCTTGGCCTTCCATGGTATCAAAATTGTCCTTTATTTGCTGCGAATAATGGGTAACCTCAAACCGGGTAATGGCAAAAGGGTCCCTGCCCTCCTTGCGGAGCTTATCCAGCTTTTCCCTCCTGACCAGCAATATCTCGTTTAAATTTTGTTCTTCAAACTGAGCATCCATTCTCGTTTCATCCATTCTGCATTTCACACCTTCACTTGCGAATTTCTAATATTTTAAACTTGATAACTCCATCTGGCACATGTATGTCCACCGTTGCCCCTACCGGCTTGCCCAGCAGGGCTTTGCCCACCGGCGATTTATTTGATATCTTGTTTTCCGTCGGATTGGCTTCGGTGGACCCCACAATAGTATACTCCACTACGTCGTTGGTTTCAACATCCAGAAGCTTTACCGTAACACCAATGCTTACTACATCGGTAGAGATATCCTCATCGTCAATCACTTTTGCGTTTCTTAGCAGGTTTTCCAAAGTAACGATGCGTCCCTCAACGAATGCCTGCTCGTTCTTTGCCTCGTCATACTCCGAGTTTTCGCTCAGATCCCCGAAAGCTATAGCCTGCTTAATGCGTTCTGCCACCTCTTTGCGCTTCACAGTTTTTAAATACCTTAACTCTTCCTCCAATTTTGCAACACCTTCATGAGTCAGTATGGTTTCTTTATAATCTTCTGCCATAATCGATTCTCCCCTTCATTAAAGTTTTCATGATTATATTAATGATAATATGCGTTTAAGGTATACTTTTAATTCCGAAAAAACCTTATACCCATAATCAATACAATAAGCACTGACACAAATAATATTTGTGCCAGTGCTTGAAAATCTTTCTAAATTTGTAGTGTAATTATATAAAATTATAAGAAAGCAATGGTGGTTTGTCAAGAAAATAAAATCACGCCCTTCTTTCTGAAATAGCGGATGCGGAAGGTGTCATAGGTTATCCCACCTTCCGGCAATACAAACCCGCGCACCTTTACAGTATCCAGCATACGGTTCATCTCATCCATCTCCCCTCCCATAAGGGATAGGGCCTGCAATACCCCCAGGGTTTCCCACGGCAACAGCTCTATATCCGCCTTTATTCCATCGGGTAAAGTTGCCCAGCCCGACAATATCGATAAGGGCTTCTCCCCACTCTTCATCGCTTCTATATGCTTTGGATTGATTGCCCCCGCATATACCACAATGGCATGGCTGCTCAGCAGCCCTAAGTCGCACTCATCTGCTACAACCACAAGCTGCTTATTCTTAAGGCACCGGGCGGCATCGGTGATGACCGGGCAGGACAATCCGGTCTCCATCAGAATCTCGTCGGCCAGCCTGTACAGCTCTTCTTCATCCATACCTCCCAGCGCCATATGGTTTATAGAAGGCGCCAGCGTTCTGGCAAGCAAGCTGCCAGCCCAGCTATCAGCCCCCCAAATTCCCACTTCCATACTGTGAATCCTATCCTTTAGCATCCCCAGCAGATGCCTTACCGAATCCACAAGGGCAAAGATGCGCATTTGATAGGCGGAATCCACCACAAATCTCCCGCCGATCCCTTCTATAACCTCCTCGGGCAAAAGTCCATAGTAATAGGGAATGCATACCACTTCGATGCCGCACCTCTCCAGCTGCTTTAAATACCTGTTAAGCCTTCTGCTGCGCCTGCCCGGCGAAAGCTTATCCCAATTGACCATAAAATCCGGCAACTGAAGCACATATCCCATCTCCCGGGCATTCTCCTTATCAGAAACGGTACCTATAACCTGAGGCATTCCATGCCGCTTACCCTTTAAAATATTCATTAACCTGCCCACAATTCCGGTATCGGTTTTCGGCAAATCATCCGCTTGCCGAAAGGTCATAACGGCTAACCTGCTCACTTTCCGCTCCCCATTCAATTCAAATATTCAACCCTGTGGGTGATGCCAAACTCCCGTATCAGCCTGGCATACATGTCTGCAGTGATGTCCTCCGGCCTTTTACCCGAAAGGCTGACTATCAACGCTTCAATCACATTGGTCCCAAAAGAGCGCCCGTTAAATTCCGGCGTTGAGGTCACCAGCAGCTTCACGCCCTTTTCCTTGAGCATCTGTACGTCGTTTCGGGTGATGGTATTGGTCACAATCACCTTCCCCTCCAGGTGATCAGGAAGGTATCGTTTTATATATAAAAAATCTCCCGCAATGATATCAGCGACCTGATAGTAATCGTTGTACTTGGCAAAAACCTTCTCCTGCTCATGCCCCGTCGGATACAGCCAATGGAAGGGTAGCCTACAAATGATGGGCATCAGGGCGCTTGCCAGGCGATGCAGATTTTTTAAACTGCGTATCGGTATGGGCAACCCCAGCGCAAACATCACATCGCCAAATATCATATCGCATCCCATGCCCGTAAACCCTTCCGCCATGCCAAACCTGTCCATAGCGGATACCAGCAGTACCTTTTTCCCTTTCAAATCCAATCCGCAATCCCTGTGCAGGAAATTGACCACATCGCGCTCCAGCGTATTTTTAAGGCCAGAACCATCAACGATGGGCGTTTTTTGCGCAGCCCTGGCAAGGGGTAACGCCGCCCTTATGACGTACCTTCGCCCGTTGCCGCCATACAGATAAAGGTCGATCCCTCCCATGCCAAATACATCAACTTTTCCGTCAAGCTCCTCAATGAGCTGAATGGCCTTTTTCAAGTCCCCATCCGTCCCTATCCTCTCTATGAGAAAATCCTGCCCGCAGATATCGACGGTAACGCTATGGTTCCTCGAAGAAGCCCCTATGCTCACACTGACAATTCTCTTCATGCCATCCTCCTATAAACCATTTTTATTCAACCAACCCTTTGCTAATTACGATTATACCCATTACCGGGACTTATCAATATATCTGCCAAGCTTACCTTTAAAGCGCCGTCACATAGCGCCTTCCAACTCCAATAGGTACCCTTTAAGCAAGCTACGGATCTCTTCCATATCTTTTAAAGCATTTACGATATTTTTAACCCTATTAGCATTGGGTAGCCCCTTAATATACCAGCTTATATGTTTTCTCATTTCCCGGATCCCCACTTCTTCTCCCCTGTATCCTATCATCATGTCCAGGTGATATAAGGCCATTTCGATCTTCTGGCGCGGCGTAGGTGAAGGTAACAGCTGACCTGTCACCAAATAGTGGGTTATCCTCTTGAAAATCCAGGGATTGCCTTGGGCTCCTCGACCAACCATTACGGCATCGCAGCCCGTTTCATCCAGCATCCGCTTTGCATCCTCGGGCGTAAATACGTCCCCGTTCCCTATGACGGGTATGGAGACAGCCTGTTTTACCCTGCGGATGATATCCCAATCGGCAGCGCCGGAGTAAAACTGTTCCCTGGTACGGCCGTGGACCGTTACAGCAGATCCCCCCGCTTCCTGAATAATCCGGGCTATTTCAACGGCGTTGACGCTTTCATCATCCCACCCTTTCCTTATCTTGACGGTCACAGGCTTGCAAGAGGCCTCCACCACCGCCTTTACGATCCTGTAGACCTTTTCGGGCTGGCGCATGAGCGCACTTCCATCCCCGTTCTTTACAATCTTGGGGGTAGGGCATCCCATATTTATATCTATCAGATCTATATCCGTCTCAGACAGCCTCCTGGCTATCTCGGCCATTATATCGGGATCGGAGCCAAAGATCTGTACCCCTACGGGGTGTTCCTCAGGGTGAATTTCGGTAAGCCTCCAGGTCTTTTCATCGCCGTAGTATAAGCCCTTGGCGCTCACCATTTCGGTATACACCATGCCACAGCCCTGCTGCTTGCACAGCAAGCGAAACGGCATATCCGTAATTCCTGCCATGGGCGCTAAAAATACGTTGGTGGGAACGGACAAAGTACCTAACTTCATCATATATACGATTCCTCCCATATGCCGTTTGCTCATCCTCTATATGGATCAAGCGTTTAAACAAAAACAGCTACGGGCTATTCCCCGCAGCTGTTGTCAAGCATCATCGACGTCACCTACAGGCTATCTACCTCTATCCACTGACCCTCTGCAATGGACAGATCCACCGCCTCGATCACCTGCGAACATTTTACCCCATCATTGAAATCGGGGCAAGTATTTGTATCGTGGGCGATTGCTTCTACAAACTCATAAAGCTCGTGGACAAAAGTATGCTCATATCCTATTACATGCCCTACAGGCCACCACGCCGAAGCGTACGGATGAACCGGTTCGGTTGCCTGAATGAGCCGGAACCCCTGCAGGCCTTCGGGGTCCTCGGAAGAATAATACCACAGCTCGTTCATCCTCTCAAATTCGAACCTCAGGCTGCCCTTGCTTCCGTTTATCTCAAAGGACATGCCGTTTTTGTGGCCATTGGCAAAGCGGGTAGCCTCAAAGGAGCCGAGGGCACCGTTTTTGAACTCGGCGAGGAACAGGGTAGCGTCGTCCACCGTCACCTCACCGCGGGGCCCGCCGGCCTGAGCATCGGCGCTCAAGCCCTCCATCCTCTCCACTATGGGCCTTTCCTTGATAAAGGTCTTGTTTAGGCCAACGACCCTGTCAAACTCTCCTACCAGGAAGCGAGCAAGGTCAATAACGTGGGCACCCAGGTCGCCCAGCGCTCCCGATCCGGCTATCTTCTTATCAAGCCTCCAAACCAGCGGAAATTCGGGATCTATGATCCAATCCTGAAGATATAAAGCCCGGAAGTGGTATATCTTCCCTATTTTACCCTCGTCGATCAATTTTTTGGCCAGCTGTACAGCAGGAGCAAACCTGTAGTTAAACCCTATCTGGTGCTTTACCTTGTTCTTCTCCACCGCATCCAGCATTTCCCTGGCATCCTTGAGATTTAAAGCCAGCGGCTTTTCACAAAATACGTGCTTTCCCTGCTCGGCAGCTGCAATGGCTATCTCCTTGTGAACATTGCTGGGAGCGGTTATATCCACCATGTCTATGTCGTCCCGTTTGACCAACTTCTCCCATGAAGTCTCGTAGCTTTCCCAACCGAATTTTTGGGCCGACTGCTTGACCCATTCCTCGTCCCTGCCGCATATGGCTTTCATGGCGATCTTCATGCTGGGATTAAAAAACATCCCTAGCTTCCTAAAGGCGTTGCTATGAGCCTTACCCATGAATTTATACCCAACAAGCCCTACATTTAAAGTATCCTTCATAATACACGAGCGCAGGAGGCTCCATCCTTTCGAGATGGAAAGAAATGCGCTCTTCCCTCCTTTCTAACATTAACATCTTTACCATCTCTTCAAGTTTTATCCTCTGCACCTATAATAGGCAACGTTCTTTGGGCACCATAATAATATAGCAGGGAACCTCTCCGGATTGATCAAGAGAAGTCCCCTGTTTCAACTTAAAAGCTTAACTTTAAGCCCACCACATCTCGCCCTTGGACTCAAAAGTCATAACCTCTTTCAAGAAAGCGATAGCCTTCTGCAGCCCTTCATTTGGCGACATAAGGCTGTCTTCGTGTTCTATGCTCATTACGTAATCATAGCCCACCATGCGCAGGTTGCTCACAATATCCTTCCATACCTGATAATCATGGCCGTACCCCACCGAGCGGAAGATCCAGGAACGGTTGATCTCATCGCTGTAATGCTTTGTATCCAGCACGCCATTTACGGCGGTGTTCAGCTCATCTATCTTGGTATCCTTGGCATGGAAGTGATATATGGCCGGGCCCAGCTTACGGATAGCTGCAACGGGATCTACCCCCTGCCAGAATAGATGGCTGGGATCAAAGTTGGCGCCAATGGTATCGCCTACTGCCGCTCTCAACTTGAGCAGGGTCTCGGCATTATAGACGCAAAAACCCGGATGCATCTCGAGGCAAATCTTGTTCACGCCGTGATCATTGGCAAACTTAATCGCTTTCTCCCAGTAAGGGATAAGCACCTCGTTCCACTGGTAATCCAGTATCTTCAAGAAGTCATCCGGCCACGGGCATGTGACCCAGTTCGGGTACTTTGATGTAGGAGAATCCCCGGGGCATCCTGAAAAGGTAATGATCCTCTCTACGCCAAGCTTTTCAGCCAGCAGCACTGTCTTTTCAAAATCCTTATGAAAAGCATCGGCAATCTCCTTTTGGGGATGTACGGGGTTGCCGTGGCAGCTCAATGCGCTGATCTCCATATCGTACTTCTTGATCAGGTCTTTAAACTCATTGAGCTTATTCTCATCCGCCAGCAGCTCATCGGGATTGGCATGAGCTTTGCCAGGAAATCCCCCCGTGCCTATTTCCACCGCTTGAACCCCCGAATCATGCAAATACTTTAAGGCCTCCTCAAAGCTCTTGTTTGCCAGCAACACCGTGAAGACCCCTAATTTCATATGTACGCGCCTCCCTTTCGCTTCTTTTTTATCATGGGTAACTTAATATAATATTATAATTGTTTTTCAATAAATATATATTCTACGCTCCTTAGCAAATTCCTCCATGAAAAAAGCCATAAATTTAAGTTTACAGCATTATTTTTTTACCCTTTTTAGCGCTTTCCAGCGCGCCAAATACCATTGCCATGCTCTTTATATTATCAGCACAATCGGTCTCAGCCTTCCTGCCTTCCAGGAGCGCGTTAAACATCTCATCAAGGCACCCATAATGTCCCTCCCTGCCGTTCCACGAACATGCAGCTTCAACCCTCCTGGTATCGTAAATGAACTTATTGGAACAGTCCTCTACCACAACCTCACAATAGGGGGTATTGGTGCCATCCCATATAGCCGTCCCCTTGCTGCCCGTAACCCTCCAGGAGGATTCCCACGACGTAGGCGCACCCTGGGCACACCAGGAGCCCCTGTAAGAAAACACCGACCCATCCGAAAATTCGAAAATACATACCGCAGCTGCATTGCCTTTATACCATGACCCGGCGGGATTGAATTCATGGCAGTATACCGAAACGGGATCTGCACCGATGATAAAACGCGCTTGATCAAATGTATGGATGGCCATATCCAGTATAAGCGGGCTGTCCATTACATCCCTAAAGCCTCCAAAATGGGGGCCCAGGAAAAAATCGGCGCACACAAACCCGGGCTTACCGATAACTCCCGAGCTTATGAGCTCCCGAAATGCCCGGATATGTTTTAAATATCTCCTGTTTTGCATAACCGCGTACGTTTTGCCCGATTCATGGGCAACGGCCACCATGTCCCGCGCCTCTTCCATCGAGGAAGCCATGGGCTTTTCCCCCAGCACATGGCATCCCATTTTGAGCGCTGTGGTCACTATCCCGTGATGAGCCCCGGGTACGGTTACGTCAAATACCAGGTTGGCCTCCGTCTCCCTTATGGCTTTTTCAATGTCCCGGTATATGCCGCAGTCAAGACCATACCGTCCTTTCATGGCGCGGGCATTTTCTTCGTTTATGTCGACCAGCGCCACGATTTGGGCATCCTGCCTCTCCAAAGCATAACTCACCCAGGTATTGGCCATGCCGCCGCAACCGGCTACAACTATTCTGAAACGCTCCATACATCATTCCCCTTCCTATAAATTATTGGTTATCAAAATTTATCTATATGAATTTAATCACAGGAACGGAATATACCGCTCAATAATGGTTAAAAGTTCGGCACAAAAGAGTGCAAAAGGAAGCTGCCAAATGTGAAGCGCTTTTCAAGCAAAAGTGAAGAAAATTATAGGTCGAACCATAGCCATTTCGCTTATATCATGGAAATCAAATTAGCGGTAAACTCATCCTTCCAAAAAAGGTTGATACACCATGATTGCGTGATTTTCCGTAATATATTCGTCACCTATTTCATCCCCATCTGGATTAAAAACTTTTCTGCATATTACATTGTGTCTAATATAACCACCCCACCATTCATGCGTAATCCAATGTTCTTTCTCATATACCTTATAGGTATATAGTGGTCTCTCTGTTGTTCTCCACTCCCCAACCAGATATTGCTCTGTCAACCACACTTTCAACTGATACGGTTGGTTGGTCTCATTATACACCTGCAGATCAATATAGTTGTATACACAGGTGGCTCCGCTTCCAAAGGGCTGTGTCCTGTCCGAATCAGGAAATACATCATAGCTGTGCCTGTGCCTTTCTGTTACCGATAATGGCGTATGTAATGTCATCCAATATATCAGGTTTGATAGCTGGCACAGTCCTCCTCCAACCCCCGGCTTAATTTTTCCATTTGACAATTGCATACCATCTACGTAACCCTTTCTTCTAGTGGGCTTACCCACCAACCTCCAAAATGAAAATGTCTCTCCCGGGCTCAATATTACTCCATCCAATTTTTGTACTGCAATCCTCAAGTTTATTATTTTATTATACTGCATCCACATATCTACATCTTTCAGCTTTCTAATTAGAGGCGTTTTATGGGTAAAAACGACCACCGGCAATAAATCCCGCGAGGTATTTCTTGCATATTTCTTATGGCCAAAATACCAGTCCCAGTACCTATTATAAGTATAAAATAGCCTTCCCAGTTGAATCCTGATCCTTGACCTCTTTATTGGCTTTGTCCCCCTATCCACTCCACTCTCCTCCCAATGAAACATGCAAAGTAAGATTTGTGGAAACATGGAATAACATAATAGGGTGTAACAACCAATAGCAGTTACACCCTTGTCGTATCACATATTACTCACATCCCACAAAATCTCCCTTATCATTGAACCTTTCTTATCCATAATGCGACCTTTACCTTGCCGCCTTTACCTCGGTCCATACCCTGTCATATTCCTTGATGATATCCGTCAGCGCTTCAAATACTTCGCAGTTTTCCAAATCCTCATCGGTTGGGTAAGCCGTCCTGTCGTTGGCAATCTCGGGATCCAGCATCTTCTTGGCCTCGGTATGAGGAGTGGAATATCCTATATAGTCGGTATTTTTAAATGCGATCTCCGGCTCGCACATGAAATTGATGAACTGCTCCGCCAGCTTCTTATTTTTGGTGCCCTTCAGAATCACCATGGCGTCTATCCACATATTGCTGCCTTCCTTGGGAACTACGTAATCCAGGTCGGGGTTTTCCCTCCTGGTATAGATGGCATCCCCCGACCACACAACGGCAAGAGCAGCCTGGCCCGATATCATGGCATCTTTAACCTCGTCGCCCACATAGGACAGCACCAGGGGCTTCTGCCTGATAAGCGCCTCCTTGGCCTCTTCCAACTCATCCATATTTCTGGTGTTCAACGAGTACCCCAGCATCTTGAGGGCCACCCCTATGGAATCCCTGCTGCTGTCCAGCATCAGGATCTGCTTCTTGTATTTTTCGTCCCACAGTATCTGCCAGCTGTCAACCGGCTCATCCACCAGCTTCTTGTTGTACAGGATGCCAACGGTCCCCCACATGTATGGAACGGAATATTCGTTGTTGGGATCATAGGGAAGGTTCTTAAACCTCTCGTCTATATACTTATAGTTGGGCACGTTATTGAAATCTATTTTCTCAAGCATGTCTTCCTTTATCATGCGCTCGATCATGTAATCCGACGGTATGGCCACGTCGTAGTCGGCTCCACCGCCCTTTACCTTTACGTACATCTCCTCGTTGGTGGCAAAGGTATCGTATACCACCTCGACGTTGTACTTCTCTTCAAATTCCTCGATGACGGTCTCATCAATATAATCTCCCCAGTTGTACACCTTTAGCTGGGCTTTAGGAGCAGCGCCGCACCCTGCAAAGACGCCTCCCACAATTAATGCGATAAAGATCAACCCGAAAATTTTAAATACCTTTTTCATCGCACACCCTCCTTAGCCTTTGGATTATCCCTGCTCATCCTCGTATTGACTACAATCAACAATGCCAACACCGTGACAAACATAATGGTGGACAGGGCATTTATCTTGGGGTTAATGCCCCTTCTCGCCATGGAATAGACGTATATGGCTATGTTGGATATCCCCGACCCGGTAGTAAAGAAGCTGATGACGAAGTCATCTATGGATAGGGTAAAGGCCAGCAACAACCCCGTCACTATTCCCGGCATTATCTGCGGGATTATGATCTTTCTCAGGGCATAAAAGGGGGTTGCACCCAGGTCAAGGGCCGCTTCATATATGTGTTTGTCAAGCTGCTTGAGCTTGGGCATCACGGAAAGTATCACATAGGGTATATTAAACGTGATGTGGGCCAGCAGCATGGTGAAAAAGCCCAACCCCATCCCGGTAAAGGGCTTGGTAAAGACAAAAAGCAGCATGAGCGACACGCCGGTCACTATATCCGGGTTTATGACCGGCAGGTAGGTTAGATTCATAACTATTGCCTTCTTAATTCGTTTCATCTCGTGTATGCCGATGGCGGCTGCCGTACCGATAACGGTAGCTATAATGGCTGATAGAATGGCTATGGCCAGTGTGTTATATAGGGCGCGCATTACTTCGGTATCCTTAAACAGCTCGGCATACCACTTCAGCGTGAATCCGCTCCATCTCCCCATGGACCTGGACTCGTTGAAGGAATAAACCACCAGCATGATTATAGGGGCATATAGGAATAGAAAAATCAGGTACAAGTATATCCTTTTGATGACACGCCCTACCATATTGCACCCCCCTCATACTCCTTATCGTATTTACGCATGATGCCCATGGTTATCAGTATTATGACCATCAGCACAAAGGATATGGCCGAGCCAAAGTTCCAATCGCCTACGACGATAAACTGCTGCTCTATCAAATTGCCTATGAGTATATACTGCCCGCCACCCAGCAGCCTGGAAATTATAAAGGTGGTCACCGCCGGCATGAATACCATGGTGATGCCCGATATGACCCCCGGCAGGCTCAAGGGGATGATAACCCTTTTGAGTACGGTAATGTAATCTGCACCCAGATCTTGCGCCGCTTCGATGATACTCTTGTCCATCTTTGCTAAAACCGAATATATGGGGAGTACCATGAAGGGCAAAAAGTTGTACACCATCCCCAACACCACCGCCTGGTCGGTATACAGAAGCTGTATTGAGGGAAGGCGCAGGAAATTCATCACCATATCGATCACGCCATTTTTCCCTAGCAGGCTCATCCAGGCATAGGTCCTCACCAGAAAGTTTATCCACATAGGGATCACAAACAACATGGCCAGGACCCTATTCTGGCTGTATTCCTTGCTGGAAAGGATCAGAGCTACGGGGTAGCCTATCAAAAGGCATACCACGGTGCATATCAGGGCAAGCAATATTGAACGCAATAATACCATCAAATATATCGGTTCCCATATGCGCTTTATGTGTTCGAGGGTAAACCTTATGCCCTCCGCGGTGTTAACCGTAAACGTATAAAACAGCAGCAGAAATAGGGGCACAACTATAAAGATGACCATCCATACCAGGTAGGGGTATGCATAACATGTTCTTCTCACTTTATGGCCACCTTCTTCATTATATGAATGTCCTGTGGGAGTATGCGCAAGCCTATTCTGCTACCCACGGGCTCCATAAGGGTGCTGTGGATCATCCAGTTTATCCCCTCGCTGCGCACTATCATCTCATAATGCACCCCTTTAAAAGTGACCGACTCCACTTCTCCCTGCAGCATACCTTCTCCTGTAGGCACCAGCTTTATGTCCTCGGGCCTTACGACCACATCTACTTCTTCATTGTGTTCAAATCCGGTATCCACGCACTCGAATTCATGTCCGGCAAAGTACACCAGCTTATCTTTTAGCATCCTGCCCGGAATAATATTGCTCTCGCCGATGAAATCGGCAACAAAGGCATTTTTGGGCTCGTTGTATATCATCTCAGGAGTACCGATCTGCTGTATGGTGCCATCCTTCATGACCACTATGGTATCCGACATGGTCAGGGCCTCTTCCTGATCGTGGGTCACATAGACAAAGGTGATGCCCAGCATCTTCTGGATCCTCTTAAGCTCATTTTGCATACCCTTTCTGAGCTTTAAATCCAGAGCTCCCAAAGGCTCATCCAGCAGAAGCACTTCCGGCTCGTTGACCAGCGCCCTGGCTATGGCTACCCTTTGCTGTTGCCCTCCGCTTAATGACTCCACGCTCCTTTTCTCAAACCCTTTAAGGTTTACCAGCTCCAGCACCTCGGCTACTTTGCGCTCTATGGTCTTGTTATCCAGCTTCTTTATCCTAAGGCCGAAAGCTATGTTCTCGGCCACATTCATATGCGGAAACAGGGCATATCTTTGAAATACGGTGTTTACCTTTCTCTTATAGGGAGGTAGATTGGTTATATCCTTGCCCTCAAAATACACCGTACCGGAGTCGGGCCGTTCAAAACCTGCAATGATGCGAAGCGTCGTGGTCTTGCCGCATCCACTTGGCCCCAGCAATGTAAGAAACTCATTTTTGCGTATATACAGATTGATATCCTTTAACGCCTCTGTCCCGTCAAAATTCTTCGAAATGTTCACCAGCCTTATTATAGGCTCTTCTGGCATTTATACCTCCCCCCTCAAACCTTCATAACATTAAAAGCTGGGTGGCGATGATATCCACAGCACAACCGCATTCGCCTTCCCAGCATTTTCTATCCTGTGAACCTGATTGGCTTTGAAATAAAAGCTCTCTCCCTTTCTCACCCTATATTTAAGGTTCCCCAGATAGAGATTTATGCTGCCCGATATCACATACCCGAATTCCTCCCCATCGTGCGGGTTATCTTCATTGGAGCTTCCACCGGGTTCTATCTGCAAAAGTATGGGCTCCATTGCGTTTTTCTGAGCGTTGGGCACCAGCCATTTTATGGAGTGTTTGAGCTCATCGTCCTGCTTTATGAAGACATCATCCTTCTTGAATACCACCTTCTCAGGCACGGTATCGCTGAAAAAGTCCTTGAGGTTGGTCCCAAGGCATTCCAGTATATCCATCAAGGTAGCAATAGATGGAGATGTCAGCTCCCTCTCCACTTGCGAGATAAAGCCCTTGGTCAGCTCGCACCTGTCGGCCAGCTCTTCCTGCGTTAAACCTGCTTTAAGCCGCAGTTGCCTGATCTTCTCACCTATTTTCATAATTTATTACTCCCAAAAATTGAGTTTCAAAAGTTTTTATAAACTAAACTTTTTGTTTAGTGATTTTAAACCCAGCACACACTTTAGCACAGATAAAAAAATATGTCAATACCAATTTTGATAAATAATATTGACATATATGGCAATTAATTCTATATATTCTAATAAGTTTTAGATAGTGTCAATAGCGGATTTAAATTGGTTCTTTCCAGAGTTAGTTGAGCAATCGCATTTTTTCAAGCCGGAGAGTTTTGGTTCTTAATGTTTCAAAACTGCATCGCCCATACATAACTCGTTTTATT